>ENA-UPTA01001133-UPTA01001133.1-activated-sludge-metagenome-genome-assembly--contig:-NODE-1133-length-30025-cov-6.619620_pt1 | contig 30025 bp, 11 predicted proteins | sample MGYA00238184_ERZ773361 | MGnify/ENA primary metagenome ERZ773361 (study PRJEB29100, sample SAMN05720205) | activated sludge metagenome | isolation source: anaerobic digester from wastewater... | reverse complement strand
GTAAGAGGATCAAACCCAGAAGCACCGTATATCAGATCGGCTACACCTTCGCCTGAAACATCTGTCCAGCTTACTTCTGCTGATGTATAATCTACATCCGACACGGCTAAATCGGTAGGTTCTTCGCAAATGATATCAAAAATCGATACCTTATCGATAAACACATCAGGTCCGTAGCCCGATATAAAATGGAAGCGGAATTGAATAACATCATCGAATGAGCTTAAATCGATATTGGTAGATGTTATATAAGTACCAGGAGCAGTGTTTCCAGCACCCGGAGAAGTAAAGAGCGGACCAAACCTTGTCCATACAAGAATCCATGTTTCACCGTTATCATCAGAAACCTCCACATCCAGTCTGTCGTCGGGATAAGATGTACTATATAGGTGCGACCAGAAAAACTCCATATATGGATTGGTCAGACTCGATTTATCAATCAAAGGAGAAGTCAGGTAAGCATCTTCCTCATTATACCATGACCAGAAACTGCCCTCAACGGCTCCGCCATTGTACTGTGTTACAGTCTGTGTGCCACCTGTAAGGTCCCAACAACTTGTTATGGCTGCCCAATCGGTGAACTCTTCTGTCCAGGCAAATTCATCAATTATATCGCATTCTGTAGAGAACGGCGACACAGTGCTCCAATCGCTTACATCATCGCTGCCGCAATCTGCCTGAACATATACATCGTAATCGGTGTTTGCATCGAGGTTTTCAATGATATATGAAGTGGACGACAATCCTTCAATCAATGTTCCCTGAGTTTGAGGATTGAATCCGGTGGGACCATATACCAAATTCCATAATGTTGCTGTTCCTGCTTCGGTCCATGTTACTTCAGCAGTGTTATTTGTCACATCACTGATTATTACGTCCACAGGAGCGAGACAGGTTGCATTAGTAGTCACGGCTAAAGGTCCATACCAGTCGGATATTCCAAGTATATCACAATCAGCCATCACATATACATCATAAGCGGTTTCAGGTTCCAGACCAGTTGCAATAACATACGGGTTAGCGGTAATACCATTCAGGGTAATTACAGCATTTCCGGTACCAGGGTCAAATCCGGGCAGGCCAACTTCGATGTTCCATGTATCTTCGGTCGAAGAATTGTCCCAACCCAAAGTGAATCCTTCGAAAGTAATATCCGTAGCGGCAACATCCCAAACCTCCGGACACATTTCGGTGGTTGAGAAAATATGCACCGTAGAATAAGTCGAAGTTCCATCAGTACCACAATTGGCTCTGATATAGAAATCGTACTGGGTTTCAGCAGAAAGTCCTGTAATTGTAAATGGATTTTCATTTACGGTAATATAGGTACCCTCTCCAACAACAAATCCATGAAGTCCGTAAACTACATCCCATGAAGTTTCAGTTCCCGATGGCTCAATCAGTAATGTAAGACTTTCGTATGTAGCATCTTCAAGAGTGAGATCTGCAACGGCAGGGCAGGCAACCAAAGTTGTAAAACTTGCCGGGCTGCTCCAGTAACTCAAATCTCCGGCACCACAATCAGCCTGAACATATACCTGGTAGGCAGTAACCGGATCAAGTCCGGTAAGCAGGTATGATGTAGAGGTAATTCCTTCAACAAGAGTACCTTCTGTTTGAACATCGAAACCTGTCGGGCCATAAAGAATATTCCAGGAAGTAGCATCGCCATTTTCCTGCCATGTTACCTGAGCTGTATGATTCGTAACCTGCGAAACAGCAACCGAAGAAACTTCAACGCATGTAGGGGTAGCATCAAATTTAAAATTATCGAAACCTAAGTAATACGGAGTAGCCGTGTTATATACCCTTACCATAAAATAATAGGTTCCTGAAGTTGCCGGAACAAAATTTCTTGACACTTCGGTATAGGTTGTTGAAGAAGTTGTAGTGCTGCTCAGAAATGCAGTTCCCAATACAGTGGAACCAGTGCCTGTTTGAGACGTATTGTAACGCACATCACCGGTCCATCCTGTATAATTATCACCAACAAATTTGAAGCTAAAGTCGTAAGAAACTCCGGCAGTAAGCACAAATCCAGGAGTTATCAGATATTTATTTGCCGACGAAGGTGAATAATAGCAAGTCATGTAATTAGGTGCTGAGAACGGATCATTATAGGTATTGGTCGAAGCAGTTGCCGAAGCCCAAGGGGTTCCTGTGGTAGTTTCAATTTTCCAGCATGATGGAATTACCGATGAACCAATAGTAGGCATAGCATCGAAATTTTCTGTCCACGGAAAAGCAGCAATAGTACCGCAAAGTGTTGTAAAACTATATGGTCCTACCCACTCGCTGTAATCACCTCCGCCACAATCTGCTCTAACATACACCTGATAGATTGTTGATGGATTAAGAGTTCCATCAATGAGGTAATCAGTTGAAAGCAGTCCGGAAACCGTTATGCCTTCTGTTTCGGGGTCAAAACCTGTAAGGCCATAAACCATATCCCAAACCGTTGCATCACCGTTTTCAGCCCAGCTAATCTGTGCTGATGTAGTTGTTATATTGGTTGCAGCTATGCCAGAGGGTTCCGGACAAGTGGGTTGTGTTTCGAAGCTAAGGGGGCCTGCCCAGGTACTAAAATCTCCACCACCACAATTAGCTCGTACCCAAACATTGTAGTCAGTCATTTCAGTAAGCCCAGTCAAAGTTTGCAGCGTAACTCCTGCAGCAACACTTACACTGGGTACGGTAGCTTCATCAGGAATATCGGTCGTAGATGTGTAGAAAATATCATACCCACCTGAAGCACCTGATGTTGATTCTGTCCAGTTCAAATCAACTTCCGTTGATGTTATTCCACTGACATTCAAATCGGTCGGAGGCATACAGGTTGGAGCAACATAAATCGAAAATTCATCAATTGCTTGGTCGCAGTAACTGTTTCCATAATTCGAGTTTGACATAAAGCGGAAGGTAGCAATAGCACCGGCATACTCCGTCAGATCAACTGTATTTTGCACCCACCCGGAACTTGTTGACTGGAAGGTTGAATTCGATGTTGTGTGGGCGAACAAGTCTGTCCATGTAGTTCCACCATTCGTGCTTATTTGCAGCGTAAGGGGAACGGGCGAAGTAGTATAACCTCCGGTACCAAGATAATAATAATAAGAGAGCAGTTTGGGTTCAGAACCAAGGTCGAAAGATTCTGTCCTCAGATAGTACGGGTTATAGGTAGTACTGGCGAGGTAAACATAGAGATACATAAAATGCGTCCCGCTTTGGGGAGCAGCAGCACCGTGGGTAGCATCGGCAGTGGTCGGTGCCCAGTGATATGATGCCCCGGCAGTACCCTCAGAAGCAGCCCAGCAGTTAGGCATGGCTGCACCGAAGCTTTGCAGATACGGATAGGTATTTACAGGTTCGCAAGCGGTAGTAAAGCTTACTGGGCCTGCCCATGAGCTATAGTCACCACCACCGCAATCCGATCTTACCCAAACGTAATAGGTCGTTGAAGCTGTAAGTCCAGTAAGGTTAATTGTAGTAACACCGGCGGCAACATTTTCATTCGGTGTTGTTGTTTCTTCAGGGGGTGTAGTTGACGTTGAATAGTAAACATCATATCCTGCTGAAGGGGTGCTTTCTGAAGCTATCCAGTTTACCGTTGCAGAGTTCGACAGAATGCCTGTTGAACTTAATGCAGTGGGGTAAATACAGGATGGCAGGTCATAAATACTGAATTCATCTATTCCCTGATCGCAGAATCCACTGCCATAATTTGAGTTTGATTTGAACCGGAATTTAACAGTTTCATTCATATAACCTGACAGGCTAATGGTGTTAAGGTTCCAGCCACTGGAAGAGGTCGAAAATGTTGAGTTTGAGTTATTGTGAACATACAAATCTGTCCATGTAGCACCGTCGTCAGCACTGATCTGTACCGTAAGTGGCACTGGGGTTGAAGTGTAGCCCGAAGCACCAAGATAGTAATAATAGGATAACATTTTTGGCTCGTTGCCAAGTTCAAACTGTTCGGTGGTTAAATAATACGGGTTGTAGGTTGAACTTGACAGATAGACATATAGATACATAAAATGAGACCCTGACTGAGGTGCAGCAGCACCATGAGTTGCGTCGGCTGTGGTTGGTGCCCAGTGGTAGCTGGCGCCAGTGCTACCTTCAGAAACCGACCAGCAAGCTGGGATTGTTGCCCCAAAGCTTTGTAAATAAGGGAAAGTCGTTATTGGTGCACATAAAGTTGTAAAGCTTACCGGTCCGATCCAGATGCTGTTATCACCTGCACCACACACGGAGCGAATCCAAACGTAATAGATTGCAGAAGCGTTAAGAGATGTAATCTCATAAGCTGTTACACCTGCGGCAACCGAAGCACTTGGAACGGTGGTAGCATCGGGAGCTATTGAGGAAGTACTGTAATATATATCATAGCCCCCTGCAGGATTAGAAGTGGAAGCAGTCCATGAAATATCGGCAGTAGTCTGACTTATTGTTCCAACAGCAAGGTTCGACGGTGTTTCGCAGGTAGGGGTTATTTCAACCGTAAAATTATCGAAAAAGAAGTCGATACTTGCGCTACCGTTTGTAGTGCCTTCAACGCCTCTGAAAGCGAATCGAACCGTTTGCCCTGCATAAGCCGACAAATCGTGAATTGCAAGCTGCCCTAAGTTTGACGGAACATTTGAGCTGTTGTAAATAAATAATTCCTGCCAGTTGTTATAAGCCCCTGCATTAATTAATACCTGAACGTAATCGTCGGCTTCCCATGCAGTGGTTGGAGCTGTTGTAGCACCTGCCTGAGTGGCCCCGACGTTATATTTTAGTCTCAATTCGGGTGAATCCGGTATTTCGAACTGGGGAGAGATAATCCAGTCGTTATCGCCGGTTGCATCAAGTGTTATTCTCGGGGCACCGGTCGTTCCGCTATTCAGAAAACCATCGTTGATCCATGATGATGCAGTAGCCGACATGGTTGATGGTCCTGCAGTCAAATTTCCCGCATCCCCTTCTGTCCAGCAGGTATTGGGCAGATATGTGGTAAATGGCTCAATATGAGGATATGTTGTTACTGGAGCACATAGAGTCGTAAATGTAACCGGTCCTGTCCAGAAGCTGTAATCATCGGTTGCACAATAAGCTCTAACCCATGCATAATAGGTTGTAAGACCATTCAAACCTGTAAGGTTACATGTGGTTACACCTGCTGCAACAGAAGTGTTTGCCACAGTCGATTCGTTGGGCGCAGTGTTAACAGTGCTGTAGTAAATTTCATATCCGTTTGCCGGGTCAGTAAGCGATGCAGTCCACGATAATGTTGCCGAAGAACCGGCAATATTTGAAGCAGCGAGCAATGTAGGTTCTGCGCAGGATGGGATGTCTTCAACAGTAAAATTATCGAAACAAAGATACCATCCGTCCAAGCCTCCCTGAGGAACATGAATGGCAATATAAACATTCCCGGAATATGCCGATAGATCAATGGGAGATATTTCTGTCATGGTAGCAGAATTTACCGTGGTCAGTGGTTTCAACACAGTGGTGAAGTTCTCAGGCGCATTACCTGTTGTTGAAAGCACTACCCTGTAGTCGTTCGGTTCGCTGGTTGAATAAGAACGGACGTAGTATTTCAGTCGCTGGTTACCATTGAGGTTGAACAGCGGAAGCACCAGATAATCATTGTTGGCACCTGCATTATAATCGGTGTAGATACAAGCTGCAATTGAACTCCCTACCCCATACGAAGTAAAGGTCTTCCAAAAGTCACCGTCATTATTCCCATCAATCTGGTTCCAGCATCCAGGCAGCGCAGGAGTTGTAACTCCATCGAAATTTTCCGTCCATGGAAATACTGAAATCGGGTCGCAGGGTGTTGTAAAGGAAAGTACCGGTGACCAGGTACTGTAGCTACCGGAGCCGCAATTCGAACGAATCCAGGCATAATAGGCAGTATTTTGTGTTAATGATGAAAAACTATACGTCAGAACATCAGAAGCAACCGAATAAGTAGGAGCAGTTTCTGAGGTCGGAGCAGTTGCACTGGTGCCGAAATATATGTCGTAACCGACGGCAGGATCCGTGTATGATTCAGTCCAAACTACGGTAGCTGAAGTGGGATTTAAAGCAGAAAGGGTAAAACTGTCAGGAGGCAGGCAGGCTGGGCCGGGCTTAATGGTCACCTTGTCGAGATAGCAGTTATAGCCGGCATTTGAGGTGAATAAGAAGCCAACAAAGAGCTGAGGTTGGTTTGCAGTAATACCGGGCAGGGTAATTGTTCGCTGACTCCACCCTGCAGTTGCATTATACCTTCTCAGGAACTGACCGGCATTAATCCATGTAACACCATCGGTGGAGTATTGTAACTGAACACCTTCGGTGAGATAAGATGTAGCTCCGCCATCTGTACCAAAGTACCAGTAGAACTCAACATCAACGCTGGGTTGCCCAACCGTGCTTACCGGCAACGACACAAGTCTGGTTTTATTACCATTTGTAATTACATCGCTGTTCCAGTAAACCATTCTTGAACCTTCGTAAGGAGCCGCCACAGTAGGATATGTCCCCGAGGTTACAAAAGTAATATTCGAAGTACCCGTAACTGTTTGTTGCGACCAGCATTGAGGAAATACATTTGTGCCTGTAGTATTGAAGCCCTGTACTATCGTTATTGGAGTTGGATCACATAGTGTTGTAAAGCTGATAACGGGAGCCCATTCGCTATTGGAAGTTCCGCAGTCAGCTCTAACGTAAACCTGGTATGTTGTGTTTCCGGTAAGGCCTGTTATTGCATATGGTTTTTCTGTTGTGTTGCTGATCAGTGTTCCTTCCAGTGCAGGAATAAAACCTGAAGGACCATAAATAATGTCCCATGTATCTGGCGTGCCGGGTTGAGTCCATGTCAAAGTTGCACCAGAGGTTGTAATATTGCTGACTGTAACCCCTGTGGGTGCAGGGCAGGCAACCAGAGTAGTAAATACAACCGGTCCTGTCCAAACGCTGTTACCATCAGTTCCGCAGTCGGACTGAATATAGGCATAATATGTGTGTGCCGGCAATAAACCTGTAATTGTGTATGGGTTCGTGTCGATACCTTCAAATGAGAATGCTTCAGCACCGGTACCAGGGTTGAATGCAACCGGGCCAACTTCGATGTTCCAACCCGATTCATTGCTGGTCCAACCGAGCGTAGCACCATCCGACCATATCGTTTGTACTGTAAAAGCCATTGGCTCTGTGCAAAGTTCATCGTATATTTCAACTGCATCTATAAACCAACCCTGTCTTTCTACAGATGTATCAGGTTTCAAACGGAATCGTACCATCACATTTGCCTGACCTGCATAGGTTGCCAGACTGAATTTCTCCTTACGCCACCAAGTGTTATCAACAACCGATGGTGTATCCCATGCAGTATAGGAATCTTCGGTGAAGCAAGGTCCTTCGGGAGTGTTATACGACGGAAGTGCATATATACCTGAACCCAAATAAGCACTGGTTGGTAAAATCGTCCAGGTAGAACCACCATCGGTCGACACTTCGATGTAACAATGGTCGTAGTTACCTTCTGTTTCTGCAATTTGTGCGAACTTTAAAACCGGATTCACTGCAGCCGTCAGATTCAGAGGTCCCAGCATCTGTAGAATACTTGTGTTCGAAGATGAATAATCAACGAAAGCAGCTTTATTTCCTGCAAAAACAATATTTGTTACCACAGTAAAATCTACTGTATTATCTTCAGCATTGTCGAGATAGGTAAAATCATTTTCAAAACCTTCGTAAAAAGGAAGCGTGAAAACAGGGGTGTTCGATACAATAATATCGGCTAAATCAGTACCAAACACAAACCAGTCGGTGGGTACAGTAAATCCGGCCTGATAATCAACAATCAAGCTTGAGGTTACATGGTAGGTTGTTTCAACCGATAAGTTACTGATGCTTATTTCGTAATTGTATTCATTATTATCGATTGAAGTAATCGGAACCCTGTCGAGGGTTGACGACATCTGCTCAAGCAGCCAGAGGGAAGTTTCCCCACCGGTGGCTGTATAATTTGCAATTTCAACAGCACCGCTCATTATAGAAATTACTGCATCGGCAGGCAATGCAGGATTAAATTCAAAACGCACATCAGCATATAAGTCCACAGGAAAGTCGTCTCCCAGCAGTGGAATATCCATATTTTGATTTATAACCGCAGTGCCTGTAGTGGTAATTACCTGGCTCGGAGGAGTAAGGCTAAATTCGGTATTATCGATTCCTTCCTGAATGGATGGGTTTTCCTGAAGCACAAGACCATTTGCATTAATAACAAATGTTTCGGTCTGATAATTATCGTTTCCGTCCCAATTAATAATAAGTGTATGCGTAGCATCGGGCAACAGCTGCATTTCGAAATAAAACCATAGTTCACCTGCTGCAATTTCCTCTGCCGACAAATGTGGTGCTGTTTGAACAACGCCATCAATTTTGTAGCTCACAATATCGGATGCACCGGTAAAACCATCCGGAAAGTCAATAGCAACACCAATCCAGTTTCCTGAAACTGTTGCAAATGATCCGTTAGTCGATACCCAAGGAACCTCATTTCCTGCATCCTGAGTAATAGCACAGGTGTAATCTAGCGGTGTGAATACATAGTTGAGTGTGCCACCTACAACATCCGGAGTTTGGGTTACATCACCTGCAGTGCGACCCGGGTCAATAAATACATGTTCTGTAACCGTAAGATTATCAACCCACATCGTGGTAACATTGGGTGAGTACCCTGTACCGTTGTAAATTCTGAAACCTACCACCAATTTGGCAGCACCGGCAGGAGCCTGAATCGGATTTGTCAACAGAAGAAATTCCGTCCATGCATTTGCAGTATTGGCATTATAGGTATTTTCGTTAATATCAGAGCCAATCTGCACGTTCGATTCATCAAGCCATTTTATACTAAAATAGCGCAACTTCATCAGGTCGTCATTACTTTTAACAAAAAGCGACAAATCGTAATATTTTCCCGGGGTAATTCCGGTAACGGTATTCGCAAATGTACCATCATAACCTGCAGGGTTGGCAAGTGCAAGTATTTTCATGGCATCACCCGAAACGCCCCCTCCTACTTCCTGTGAAAACTGTAACGAACTGCTTACAATATTCAAGGTCCATCCATCAGGAGTACCTGCTGTCCATGACTCAAAATTACCGTTAGTAACGGTTTGGGCTTGTACACTTGTTACCATCACAAAAAGCAGTAACAGCAATGCCGCAGAGATTCTCGAAAATGAAGATTTTACCATCATAGTTATTTTTGTTTTATTAATTATTTACACACTATACACACACACAATCACAAAAATACAACTTAATTAAACTTAAACAACTGACTGATATAAACTTTGTTCAAAAATTATATCTATGTTTTTATTTGAAATGTAAAACAAAATAAAGTACCTTTGTTTAGTCAATAAAAAGTGGATCATGAGAAAGAAAAACTATTTAAGCCTGAGCAGCATTTTTCTTGCCGCAGTATTGTGTTTTTCGGGTTGTGAAATTCTCACTCAATTAGGAAACGAGATGGATAAACCCAACAACTCGCTTACCGATTCCGAAATAATAAGCGGCCTGAAAGAAGCCCTAAAAGTAGGTTCTCAGAACGCGGTAAACAAACTGGCTGCTGAAAATGGATTTTACAAAGATCCGGTAACGTTTATCAAATTCCCGCAGGAAGCTATTAAAGTTAAGGAATATGCATTGAAACTCGGGATGGATCAGCAGGTAAATAAATTTGAGGAAACCTTGAACCGTGCAGCAGAAGCAGCCGTGAAAGAAGCCTATCCGGTGTTTGCCGATGCTATTACAAAAATGACTTTTTCCGATGCAAAAAATATTCTTCAGGGCAATGATGATGCTGCAACACAGTATTTTAAAAAACAAACATGGAGCCAACTTCACGATCTTTTCTATCCGAAAGTAAAGCAGGCCACTGAAAAAGTTGCCCTTACAAAATACTGGGATCCCCTGGTAACGCAGTACAATAAAACAACCATTGTAACGGGGAACCCTAAAATAGAAACCGATTTGAACGAATATGTTACCCAGAAAGCACTCGAGGGATTATTTATAAAACTGGCTGTTGAAGAAAAACAAATTCGTGAAAATCCTGCAGCCAGAGTAACCGATATTCTTAAAAAAGTTTTCGGTAGCCTTACGAATTGATCATTTTCAGAGACTCAGTAAATAAATGAATTTTCGAAAATGCTGCGGGTGATCGTGGCATTTTTGTGTTTTTCGGCAACCCTGATTTTAATTCATTATTAATTTTTTTCCTAGCTTGTCCATTTGGGTTATGTCTTTTTAAGATAAACACTGTGGCTAGAGCAAAAGATTGTGATGTAAAAGATCATTAAATCATTCTTTCTCTTCCTTTTTCCTTAATGAAAAAGTAACAAAAAATCAAAACATGGTTCGGCTGCGCTCACCAGCCCAATATGCTATCTCCCCGCTCTACCCGTTTAATGAAAAACTAACAAAGTAGTGTTTTGTCGGCCTTACACTACATGCAGCAAGCGTCCAGGCTTGCTGCACAAAACAAACGGTACTGGTTATACCAATGAGCCGACAAAACAAAGCTGCGAGAAGCAAACCTTGTTCGGGTCTGCAGATTGTTTGCTTCTCTTGCCCTTTGTTGTTTTTCTATTAAACGAGTATTCACGCCCGGATTGGCTCGCATTTTTGTCAGGGCTGCCCACGTTGTGATGCCTACAGTGGACTGTAAACTTAAGTGACCTGTGAGAATGGAAATGCAATTGAGAAAACTGAACTTTATAAATGAGGTTGCGCTGCGGGGGATGATACTCATACTATATTATTACAAAACGATATGGATACGCTAAGTTCGGTAAAATAAACATTTAGTAGCCTGCAATTTAGTGACAATATGCTATTTACGATTTGTTTTCTATTGCGGTGGACAAGGCTGGAGAGCTCCGTCATTCTTAAAAAAGTTTTTGGTAGCCTTACGAATTAATCATTTTCAGAGACTCAGCAAATAAATGAATTTTCGAAAATGCTGCGGGTGATCGTGGCATTTTTGTGTTTTTCGGCAATCCTGATTTTAATTCATTATTAATTATTTTCTTTGCAAAAAACATTGCAATTATGAAACAACTTATAGAATGCGTTCCCAATTTCAGTGAAGGGCGCGACATGACCATTATCAAGCAGATTACCGATGAGATTGAAAAAGTGAGCGGGGTAAAACTTCTGGATGTGGATCCGGGCATGGCAACAAACCGCACGGTAGTTACCTTCGTGGGGACACCTGATGAAGTGCTTGAAGCTGCTTTTTCCGCTGTAAAAAAAGCTTCCGAAGTAATTGATATGCTAAAACATACGGGAGCTCATCCCCGTTTTGGAGCTACCGACGTTTGCCCTTTAATTCCCGTTGCCAATATTAGCATGGACGAGGTAGTGGTTTACGCTCGCAAACTTGGCAAACGTATTGGCGAAGAACTTGGCATACCTGTGTATTGTTACGAAAACGCAGCCTTTACACCCGAAAGACGTAATCTGGCGCATTGCAGGTCGGGAGAATACGAAGGACTGAAAGATAAAATCGGCAAACCCGAATGGAAGCCCGATTTCGGTGAAGCAAAATTCAACGCCCGCTCAGGAGCAACCGCAGTGGGTGCCCGCGATTTTCTTATTGCAGTGAATTTTAACCTGAACACCACTTCTACCCGTCGGGCTAATGCCATTGCTTTTGACGTCCGTGAAAAAGGCAGACCCAAAAGGGAAGGCAATCCGGTTACCGGAAAAATCGTAACCGACGCAAACGGCGAACAGGTGATGATACCCGGCACACTCAAAGGAACCAAAGCCATCGGCTGGTTCATCGATGAATACGGGGTTGCTCAGGTATCGATGAACATTACAAACATTTCTCAAACACCGTTGCACATTGCGTTTGACGAAATCTGCAGCAAAGCAGCCGTACGGGGTGTGCGTGTCACAGGAACTGAAATTGTTGGGTTGGTACCCAAAAAGACCCTCATCGAAGCAGGCAAGTATTTCCTTAAAAAGCAGCAGCGTTCTTTGGGCGTATCGGAAGAAGAAATCCTGAAAATAGCCGTAAAATCGATGGGTCTCGACGATTTGAAGCCATTCCATCCCAAGGAAAAAATAATTGAGTACCTGATAGAATCGGAGAACACAGCCAAAAAGCTGGTTGATATGACCTGCACAGCTTTTGCCAACGAAACAGCATCGGAATCACCTGCCCCGGGAGGAGGTTCTATCAGCGCTTACATTGGAGCACTGGGAGCATCGCTGGGAGCAATGGTAGCCAATTTATCATCACATAAGGCAGGCTGGGACGAAAGGTGGGAAGAATTCTCGGTGTGGGCCGAAAAAGGTCAGGCTCTAAAAGATGAGCTTCTGCATTTGGTTGACGAAGACACGGCAGCTTTCAACAGGATAATGGAAGCTTTTGGATTGCCGAAAACCAATGAAGAAGAAAAGAGACTTCGCACTGCAGCAATTCAGGATGCTACCCGCTATGCTACCGAAGTGCCGTTTAAAACCATGCAAAAAGCCTATGAATGCTTCGGATTGTGTGAAGCCATGGTTAAAACAGGAAATCCCAATTCGATTACGGACGCAGGCGTAGGGGCACTTTGTTGCCGTACAGCGATAACAGGCGCACTGCTCAATGTAAGAATCAATACATCAGGGCTCAGCGATAAGAATTTTGCGGCTGATATAATTTCTAAGGCAAACGAAATTGAAAAATTGGCAATTGCTAAAGAAAATGAGATTATTGATTTTGTGAAATCAAAAATATAATAAATAGTGCGGCAGGTCGAAACTTTGATTTTATAAGTAAAAACATAACCGACTTGCATACAGGTAATTAAAAAATATTGTTAATAAAATTTACGCTAATTGAGGGTAAAAATCAGTAAACTGACCAATAACATATTCGCAATAGCGTAATTTTTTTATTTTTGAAAGATTTTCATTTTTAATAATAAAACTATGGCAAAAATAAGAGGAGCTATCGTTGTTGATACCGAGAAATGCAAAGGGTGCGGGGTATGTGTTCCCGCTTGTCCGAACGAAGTAATTGCTCTCGGTAAAGAAGTTAACCGCAAGGGATATTATTATATGGTAATGGTGAAGCCTGAAGAATGCGTGGGCTGTGCCAACTGTGCAATTGTTTGTCCTGACGGGGTAATATCGGTGTATAAAGTTAAAGTAGAGTAATAAATTTCAAATTCAACATAATGGAGAAAGAACTTAGATTAATGAAAGGGAACGAAGCGATTGCTGAAGCAGCAATACGCTGCGGAACCGACGGCTACTTCGGATACCCGATTACTCCCCAGTCGGAAGTAATTGAATATCTTATGTCGGAGAAGCCCCATGAGCGTACCGGAATGGTAGTTCTGCAGGCTGAAAGCGAAGTATCAGCCATTAATATGGTGTACGGTGCTGCCGCTGCCGGAATGATGGCAATGACAAGCTCATCAAGTCCCGGTATCAGCCTGAAGCAGGAAGGCATCAGCTATATAGCAGGGGCAGAATTACCTTGTCTTATAGTTAATGTGGTTCGCGGAGGTCCTGGTCTGGGAACCATCCAACCGAGCCAGAGCGACTATTTCCAGGCAGTGAAAGGCGGTGGACATGGCGATTATAAACTCATCGTTCTTGCACCCGCATCGGTACAGGAGATGTACGATTTTGTAAGCCTCGGGTTTGAAGTGGCAATGAAATACCGCAACCCGGTTATGATACTCTCCGATGGTGTTATCGGCCAGATGATGGAAAAAGTTGAGCTCGGCCCTCAGAAAAACCGCAGATCACGCGAAGAAGTTATCAAATCGGCACCTTGGGCAACCACAGGGAAACCTGCTTCGAGACCGCATAACATTATCACATCCCTTGATCTGATTGCTGCAAATCAGGAAAAATTCAATAAAAAACTCATCGAAAAATATAAAACCATCGAACAAAACGAAGTTCGCTTCGAGGAGTTATATATGGATGATGCTGAATATGCTTTTGTTGCCTACGGTTCAAGCAGTCGTATCTGCCAGAGTGCCATTAAGATTGCACGCAAACAGGGTATAAAAGTTGGTCTCATCAGGCCCATTACCTTATTCCCGTTCCCGAAAAAACAAATTGTAAAACGCGCTGAAAAGGTTAAAGGGTTCTTATCGGTTGAAATGAGTGCAGGCCAAATGATAGAAGATGTAAAACTTGCGCTCAACGGAATACGTCCTGCCGAGCATTTCGGAAGAAACGGCGGTATTGTACCCACACCCGAAGAAGTTGTCGAAGCTCTTAAACATAATTTTATAGGAGGATAAACCATGTCGGAAATAACATTAAAAGATATTATAAAAGAAGAAAACCTTGTTTACAGCAGAAGCAAAGTAATGACTCCGAACGAGTTATCGTTTTGCCCGGGATGCGGACATGGTACTGCCCACCGGCTTATTGCCGAAACCATCGAAGAGATGGGAATACAAAGCGAAGTTATCGGCGTGTCGCCGGTAGGTTGCTCTGTACTGATGTATAACTTTATGGATGTGGATATGCAGCAGGCTGCCCATGGGAGGGCTCCTTCACTGGCCACAGCTATCAAAAGGCTGATGCCCGATAAATACGTTTTCACCTATCAGGGCGACGGCGACCTTGCAGCTATCGGAACCGCTGAAACCATCCATGCCTGCAATCGTGGCGAAAATATAACCATAGTATTTGTAAACAACGGTATTTATGGTATGACCGGTGGTCAGATGGCTCCCACTACCCTGCCCGGTATGCGTTCATCAACCTCGCCCTATGGACGTGATGTTTCGATGATGGGAAACCCGCTTAAGATGACAGAACTCGTTGCTCAGCTTGCCGGAACCTATTATGTTACCCGTCAGTCGGTACATACACCACGCAATGTACGCAGGGCAAAAAAAGCCATCCGCATCGCTTTCGAAAATCAGAAACTCAACAAAGGGCTTTCGTTTGTCGAAATTGTTTCGAACTGCAACTCGGGGTGGAAACTCCCTCCCGTAAAAGCCAACGAATGGATGGAAGAGAATATGTTCCCGTTCTACGAACTGGGCGATATTAAAGTGGACGGTAAATTAGTAACCAAATAAAATTCAGAAATTATGACCGAAGAAATAATTATAGCCGGTTTTGGCGGACAAGGTGTGCTCTCGATGGGTAAAATTCTTGCCTACTCTGGCCTGATGCAGGGTCAGGAAGTTTCATGGATGCCCTCATACGGACCCGAAATGAGGGGTGGAACCTCTAATGTTACCGTTATCATCAGCGACGAACGTATCAATTCTCCCATTCTTACCCAATTCGATACAGCCATTGTGCTGAACCAGCCTTCGATGGATAAATTCGAAAACATGGTAAAACCGGGTGGCTTGCTTCTGTACGATCCGAATGGGATTACCAGCCCCCCTACCCGTAAGGATATAAACATCTACAAGGTAGAAGCTACCGACACTGCCGTTAAAATGGGTATTGCCAAGGTATTCAACATGATTGTACTGGGCAGTTTTATCAAAATAAAGCCGATTGTTAAAATCGAAAACGTGATGAAAGGACTGAAGAAATCGCTCCCGCCACGTAACCACAACCTGTTACCCATGAATGAGGATGCCATTAAAAAGGGCCTCGAAATTGTGGAAGCTGTGAACGTACTGTAACGATTTAACTTATAATATTGAAAAACTCCGGTGTTGAACCGGAGTTTTTTGTTTGGCATTATTATTCTAAAGAAAAGTCAATTTTTATTTCTCTTTTCGATTTCTGTTTTTATTTCGTTTGCCTTCAGGAAATCCTCCTCCTCAATCGCCTTTGCTTTCAACTCCTGCAACTGCTCAATACTGTAATCATCATACTTCCCTTTCAGTTTTGTAACTCCGGGTGTTTGCGATGCCAAAACCAGCGGAAAATCCTGCCCGTAGCTGTAAGCCGTGGGGTACTGTGGCACACCGCCGGGGATATAGGTCTGCGATATATCGGGAACCTTGCGCTCGGTGTAGTTCGAGATGTCTTTCACACTCACACCTGCATCGCTTTTGAAATACCCTTCGCCTCCGGTCATTGCCTGCAAAATGGCGTAGGTGAACACTCCGTGCCCTATCTGCGGGATTTCTTTTGCCAACTGGTCGGCGGTGCTGGCAAACAAAAAGTGGGTGCCCGTGCTGCGTGCCAATACTGCAAGTGCCCGTTGTTCTTCGGGACCGCTGCGGTACGACAACATATTGGCCGCTGCACCGCTGTTGCAGGCATCAATCACAATAAACTGCTTATCGCTGGGTATGTCGCGCGAAAACGCCAGCAGCTCGCTGTTGCTGATAGCCTTTGCCTTCAGTTGATCACCACTGAATATGTTGGTTACGTCGGCGCTTACCAGATAGAACTGTGTGTTGCCGTTTTCGTTGATGGCTATGCCGTGGCCGGCATAGAAAAACACAAATACATCCCAGGGTTTTGCCTTTGCCTGAATCTGAGATATTGTTTTGGTGATGTTGTCTTTGGTGGCATCGCGGTTCAGTATTACGTGATTCTCTACCTTGCCATACAAACTTGCCGAACCAGCTTTCAGGTTCGATGCAAATGCGTCAGCATCGTTCACTGCATAGTTCAGCCGGTATTGCGGATTCTCGTAGTCGTTGATGCCTATCGCAACCACATACAAGTTGGGAGTTTCGGTAATGCGGCCTGTGAAATTCATCTTTACCGTGTCGGCTATTTCGGTGCGGTCGTTGTTGAATACCGATACGGTAATGGTGTTGATGCCGGGGGTTAAATCTACATTGAATTCCCTGGCAATGCTCGTGCCCGGTGTATCGTAGCCTACAGCTTCGGAATGTACCAGTTTGTCGTTACGGTACACCCTTACTTCGCTGATACCACCTCCATTGTCGGTAAATTCTGCTTTAACTTTCAGCTTGTTGGACTCGCTGCTATGCACCATTCTTGCCCCGCGTGAATTATCGGTACCCGGTTCGGTGATCTTAACACTTGCATTGGGTTTGCGCTTGTTGAAATCAACCCGCGACTGCTCTATGCTCTCACCCCTGAGAATGCGCTGCAACAAGTTGGGACGGTAGAACTGCTCATAGTAGGCTTCCAGCGGAATGATATCCAAACCCTGAACATAGTATAGGTCTTTAAGTGCCTGTGGCGTTCCATCGAAGTAGCCTTCGGGGGTAACTACCACCGTTAAACTATCACCTACCGGATAAATGGCTGCGAGTTGCTTTTGGGTGGCGATGTCCCAATAGATGATGACGCCGGATTCATCGGCTGACACGATTTTAGTGGTGTCTTTTAATATAGCGCCTATAACAGGTGCATTATGACCGGAAAAAGTAATTGCATTTAATGTTTCAAAATCCCATAATTTAATTGTCTTATCATAGCTTGTTGTAATTATGCTATTATCCAAAAATTCATGTGAAGAAATTCTGTCTTTGTGCCCCCTGACACTTCTGATTATTGATATTTTCTGATTTATAATTTGCCATTGTACAATGCTTTTATTGTCGATTGTAGCAAGATTTTTTCTTCCATACTCAATATTGAACCAAATAGGTTTGCCCGAAATATAACCGATGTGTTTTCTTCTTTTGGAATCAATTACTATAGTTGTCTGATTTGATTTTACAAATAGAAAAGTTTCGTCATCAGGCATAGCATAAACATTTTCAATATCTGCAACATCCCTAGGGGTGAATTCATAAGTTTCTATAATATTTCCGCTTTGAATATCCCAAAACTTAATTGTTCCATCAATTGAAACAGAAATCAAGATTTCGCCACTTCTATCAAATGTAACAAAAGACACATAATCGTTGTGTCCATTTAAAATACATCGAATTTGTTCACTTTGCACATCCCAAACTAAAATACCAAAATCACTATATGCATACATTGCTGACAGGCTTTCAGTCGGTAAATCCCAATTTAAAATGCTTCTATCGCTGTACGCCATTGCTAATAGGTTTTCGTTCGGAGAAAAGCAAATATCATTACTTGTTCCTTGTTTCCAATGCTGATCGTCAAGCTGAAATTCTTTTACAGAATTTCCGGACTCAACGTTAAAAATTTTATAAGATTGAGAACCACATGATGCTAAATACTTCCCATCATAGCTAAATAGGATACGTCTCACATAATTATCATGGCCCTTAAATTCTTTTGACATAATACCTGTTTGCACCTCAATAAGCTCGATGGTATTAGAGTTGTTCACTTTTGCAATCAGCGTACCGTCGGGAGAAACATTATCATTCCAGCCAAAGTTATCGCTTGAAACACCATCTAAATGATTGATAAAATTGCCATTTGTAACATTCAACAATTTCAGCTCATCTGAAGCTGTATGCATTGCAAGCATATCAAATTGCTTAAAATATGAAACAGAATTAACAAAAAATCCATTCGATTTATTATTATTCAGAGGAATGTTGTTTTCAATATCTTTTATTTCGATATTGTTGTCAGCAATTTGCACATAGCTCATAAAATCTGGTGATATAAAGCCTTCAAAGCCATCGTAGCTTTTACTATCAACTTCTTTGCCACTTATCAAATCCCAAAGGGCAAAACTATTTGCAGAGATTTCTGCAATAAACTCACCATTTTGTGAAAAGCACAAAGATCCATAATTCTCTTTAAGATTGAAATTATGTATTAAACTGTCATTTTGTAAATCCCAAATTTTTAAGGTACCGCAACTGCTCTTTGAAGCCAATTTTTTACCATCCGGCGAAAAGCACACATAAAAAAAATGTTCAGTATTACCTTGGATAGTATTTATTAGCATTCCATTCTGAACATCCCAAAGTTTAATAGTTGAATCATCGCTCCCTGAGGCCAACCATTTTCCATCGGGCGAAAAACAAACAGAGTTAACAAAATTTGTATGACCTGAGAGATTTAATAGAAGTGCACCGGTTTGCACAGCATAAAGCTTTACATCATTATCAGAATCAAATACTATTTTCGTACCGCAAGGGCTAAAACGGAAAGAGTAATAATCCTCAGAATATGTCCACAACAAATTTCCGTTCTGAACATCCCAAAGTTTACAATAAGCATTATCATCAATAGTTGCAATGTATCTTCCATCGGGTGAAAATGCAATCGATTCAAATGAACCATTGTTCTCTCCAAATGTACGTAACAAAACACCTGAACATACATCCCACAAATTCATTTCTCCTGTTTCATCTGCCGATACCAACAGCCTACCATCTTCAGAAAAACTAATACAAGAAATCTCCTGATGCTGTCCGGCAAATGTTTTGATTAAAACTCCACTCGGATAATCCCAAATCTTAATAGTGTTATCGTCGCTGCATGATGCCAATAACTTTCCATCGGTTGAGAAACACACACTTTTCACTCTATTGTTATGCCCAATCATCGTAGTTAAAACAGGCTTAATCGAAGATAAGGTATCTGCATTTTGGCTTATAAGTTCTGTAACAATGTTGGTTTGGTTTCTTAACTTAGCTATTGTATAGGGAGTATATCCTTTAGCATCAGGCTTGTTCATATCAGCTCCCATTTCAATAAGTTTTGCAGCAACATCTGTATTACCCAACAATAAAGCATATACCAAAAGTGTTTGTTCCTCACTATTCGTTGTGTTTACCAAACTTTTATTAGAATATAATAATTTAAGAACTTCTGTTTGATTGTCTTTAATTGCATTGTGAAAAATGGTTTGGCCATTGCTGTCTTTGGTATCAACGATTAAAGGTTTTTGAGTAATCAAATGTTCCAGACTTGTAAAATCTTTGGCCCAGTAATTCAAAAATATCTCGTGATCGGTATTTGCAAGTAGTTGAAGTACATCTATACTTGAAAAGTTTCGGGAAATTTCTAAAGCCGACAACCCTTCGCCATTCCATAAACTTGTATCGGCACCATTCTTTAATAGCAAAGAGACAAATTCTGCATTATTGTTCGCTGCAGCAATATGCAATGGGGTCCATCCTAAAAACTCCATCTGTGTATCTATACGCTTAGGAGATTTTGTCCTAATATTAATATTTGCTTCATTTTCAATTAGGAATTTCGCCATCTTGTAAGAACCATTCTTTGTTGCCGCATAATGCAAGGGTGTAATTCCTTCGCCGTATTCCATATCACATGTAGTATTAATGTCGGCTCCATTTTCAAGCAATAAATCCACCATTTCAAACTCATCATTATACATCGAAATACACAATGGTGTTACATTGTATTTATTTTTCACATTAATCTTGGCACCATTATCAATAAGCAATTGAGTAATTCGGAAATCTGATTTTTCTACTGCAATATGCAAAGAAGTTTCACCGGTTTTTGTCGTAGCATTCACATCTGCGCCATTATCAATGAGAAGTTTCACTATTTTGCTGTTACCAATACATTTTATAGCTATATGTAATGGAGTGAATCCGGCGCTCTCTCTAACATTTTTAGAAATCTTAGCATTCACATTTGCGCCATTTTCAATGAGCAGTTTTACGATTTCATATCCATTATTATTCTCAACAGCAAAATGCAAGGGAGAGTAACTTTCCTTTTTCCTTTCGTCTCCCCCAAGCAAGCGAACTCTGCGATATCTAGGCTCTTTCATTTTACAAGTTAGTGCATTCACATCGGCTCCTTTTTCGATGAGGAGTTTGGCGATTTCCAGCCCATCTTCATTTGCCGTCGCAAAATGCAAGGACGTGTATCCGTTTTCATCTTTCACATTCACATCCGCTCCGTCATCAATAAGCCTTTTCGCTTCTTCGTAATTGTTGTTTTTGCAGGCTTCGAGGAGTTCGATATCAATACTGCGCTGTTGTGAAAACACTGATATTGATAGTATCAGAAAGACTATACAAACGATTGGGTTCTTCATTATTGATGATTAATTATAGGCTAAATTTATAATAATTATTTTGATTTTTTTAAAGATAATATGTACACTCTCTCCTTCAAACCCCACAAAAATACTTAATCAAAAAAAGCCTCCCAAACCGTTTTCCACCATCACAAAGGCAATCGGGAAATTGAAATAGTGTTGAGTTTGTTTGGGTTTATAGAACTAAAATTCTACATTTTTTTCACAAAACATCAACCCAAACCCAGCCCGAAATACCAATACCCAAGGTAGTGGTGATGCTCACCGAAACCAGAAAAGTTCCTGCCTGAGCATACGTGTGCTGCAGGCTTTCTGTAGCCAAACTGCCATCGCCATAATTCACCTGAATTTTGTTGTATTGTAGCCATGGTTTGTTTAGCACAAGCTTACGACCATCAATCGATTTGGCAGAGGCAATGGGTTTATTGCTGCAAAGTAGCGCCTGCACCTGTGCGCTTTCTATACGGTAAGTAATACCAGCCATTTGCAACTTTTCGCTGTGGGGGCGATACAGAAACCGAATCAGCGTAAAAGCATCGGCGGCAGTCTGATTCTGATAGCGATTCATTTGTTTGCCAACCGCTTCAACAGATTTTTTATTGTTCCAGTCGGCATTGCGCCAGCGGGGCATCAACAGGTTCTCAACCTCGTCGAAGATTTTTCGTTCAAATGGTAGTGTAAGCTCCTGCACTCTCTGCCATGATTTTTCTTTTTTATGCAAATTGTCGGCATACCATGCGAAGTTCTCTTTTTCGTTTGCGGAAGCAGTACAATGCGGAGGCAATTTATCCGTATCGTTTTTTACGCCGAGAATCCATACCGGCAAAGCTACCGAGAAATCACTATGCCCCATTACCGCCCAAAACACGGCCAGCAATGGATTTTCGCCCTCAAGCACACCCTGCACAATCATTGTTGAACAGTTTGAGTCGGGTTCCGAAACAACTGAACGCCGTAGCACCATGTGGGCAAAGTTACCTGCCTGCGGGTTATCACCCTGAAGCAGCTTGAGTATAGAAACACCCCCCGGCTTCAGGGCGGCCATATTGTTCATTGCATTCGAAAAACGTCCGGCACTGGCAAATGCTGTAGCCCCTTCCACATATTCGCCTGTTGGGGCATCACTCCAAAACTCGTTGGCACGGCATACAATCCCAAACATGTTTGTATTTTTGCCATACTGGTATTTCACATTTTTTCTCACTGGGTCAGTGGCTGAATAAACACGCACCTTACACGTGGTTTTATCGCTACGGTGGTATTCGAACTCCGCAGCTTTACCACCGGCATCCATTACACCGTAGTTGTTTTTAATGGTCCATGTTTCGTTTCTCTCGTCGTACACACCCGGACAAGATTTAAGGAAGTTAAAGAACTCGCTGAAAGAACTGATATGGCACAACGGATATATCATAACAGGATTGGTATTGCCTTTCACCACATTGCCAACCACAGTAATGCCAATGGAAAAACCGGCTTCGTTGAGTCCCATCATGGGGTTGAGAAAATTCGGATGCTCATTGGTATTGCTTCTGATACCAAGAAAAGCATAAGTATCGGGCTTACCGTTGCCATCGTGGTCGGTATCGGGAATTCCATCGTTGTTGGTGTCGTTATCCCAGAAAATCAAGCGGTTGGTGCCTGTCCACATACGCAATTTCCAGTGAATGGGGCGGCTATCGTGGGTGAACTCACCGATGATAAGTCCCTCGGTGCACGGACGGGTTAACAAAGGTATTAGCAGAAGAGCAGAGAAAATTAATCGTTTTATATTCATCCTGAAAAGTATTAATAAGTCATTCGTTCCAATTCGTTGCCATTAGAATCGTATTCCACCCACTCCCCTTTTCTCTCGCCGTTTTCGAACCGGCCTTGCTCCTTAATTTTCCCGTTTTCATGGTAGAATTTCCATTCACCTTCCTGAACACCATCAACCAGATTTCCGGTCATTTCTATATTGCCGTTGGGGTAATACACTTTCCAGATGCCCGATTCCAGGTCGTTAACAAAAGTGCCTTCCGACATCATCTTGCCATCCGTATCGAAATACTGCCAGTGACCATTTTTTGCATCATTGGCATAATAGCCAACCGATTCCGGTATTCCGTTCTGGTAATACGATTTCCATTCGTTGGTTTTTATTCCCTTGGTAAATTTACCGCAATACTGTAATTGCCCGTTATCGTGATACAGCTTCCATTCTCCGGTTTTTACATTGTTCTCTACCATACCGATCGACTCGAGGTGACCGTTTTCGTGATAGAATTTCCATTCGCCGCTAACAACACCATTTTCGAAATTGCCGCTTGACATAAGTTGCCCGTTTTTATGATAAAATTCCCATATACCGGTTTCCATATCGTTTTCGTTGTATGCCCCAACCGAAAGCAATTCGCCGGTTTGGTAGTATTTTTTGATAGGTTCGTTTTGTGCTGTTAAACCAATCGAGGTTATTACAAAAAGTAGAAGCAGATACAGTGTTTTCATACTAATTTAATTTGATTTCGCATATTTACTCAACTAACACAAAGGCTGCCCAATAGTAGGGAGGGTATTTTTTACGCATTTCCTGCTGGGTGTTTACAAAAGCCTGATTCACATCGAGTGTCTGGGTAAGATTTTGATAGAGGAGGGTCATAAATTCAGCGGTTTCTGTGTCGGCAACTTTCCAAAGGCTCATAATCAGATAATCGGCTCCTGCCATTTTAAATGCCCGCTGCAAACCATACACTCCCTCGCTGCCTTTCACATCGCCCAGGCCGGTTTCGCATGCCGACAGCACTACCAGTGAAGTTTTATTGAGGTCAAGGCACGACACTTCGAAAGCCGTAAGAATGCCATCACCTTTTCCACTGTAGGGAGGGAATCCACTCCATGTAGTATTACCCCCGGCCATTATCAGTCCCGATCGTACCATAGGGTTTTTCGACACAGAGAAACGAAGACCTTGCTCCATAGTACCATAGGCAGTCTGTGGAAAATAAAAACCGTGGGTGGCAATGTGAATTACCTGAACGGGGTTGCTACTGCTCTGGGCCTTGAATATATCTTCAGTGCCATTATCGGCAGTAATAATCTGATATGGGAAGGTGTTTTCATCGAAAATTTTACCAATCTGTTCTATTTCTTCCAGTGTGCCGGGAAGGTATGTCCAGCTTTCACCCCTAGAATTGGATGGTATATATACCGACCGATTTTTATTTCGATTTACAACAGTGCTATCAATGTTGCTTTGCTGCGATTCGTCGAACTGCATGTCGAAATTGATACCGCCGTACAGGTATGCCCAGATTTCATTGCCTGCTGGCTTTCGGAACGAACTTCGGGTTTCGTAAGCCAGCGAAGCGGTAGATGCACAATAGTGCAAGGTATATTTATCGCAGAGGAAAAGGCTATCGTTGTAAGGTAATGCCGAAAATGCAATACTGTGGAGCATGCCATCGGGAGCATAATATACTGTTTTAATGCCTTGTAGGTATTTTTCCAAAGGCTGCCAGAGGAGCGAGTAGAGTTGTTCGGAATAATCTACATTACGGTAGGCAGAATCAACAAAGGTGACACCTCTGTTACTACCGTACAATGCATCAATAATAAGAAAGTTCGTTTCGGAGCCCAATGCCAGTAAAATGCGTTGCAGTTCATCCTCACTGAACATAGGCAGAAGCAATGGCTGTTGGCAGTTTTTATCAACGATTAAAGCGCAGTATATCACCGAATCAGTAGCATTATCCACAATGGCAGCATCGAAATTGTGCCAGTTGAAGTGAATAAATTCTATGGCAACTTCATCGTGTTTTAGGTTCTTTTGCACATCTTTCCATGAATAATCCTGAATTTTATTAAAATCGGAAAACAACTGTGAACTTTTCACAAGCTCCTTTTCTATCTCATTGGCTTGTTGTTCCAACTGGCTGGCTTCTTCTCCGGCGGCGTATTTATCGGCAATCATATTTTTTGTTAAAATCCAATTCTTGTAGTTTTCGATAAGTTGCCGGTCGCCTGAATTGTACACTGCATTGCGCATTGAGGTGGATGATTTCAGAAGTATGCCTTTGTGCTTCATAATATTGTCGTATGCCATCGCCGATAATCCGGGGTTTTGCAGGTTGCGGAACAAGCAATACGAATAGAAATTCATAAAATCTCCGGAAAGCGTATTGAAATAATTTGCCTGTTCTTCTTCGGCCATGGTGGCAAAATTCGACATCATCAACTTATTTTGATGTTGCAGTATCTGAGGGATATAGCTATCAGCCGCATTCCAGTTTTTTTCGTAAACCGCTATTTTATTGAGCATTTTCAGGCAATCGTATAACGCAGTCGGTTCGTTTTTCTTAGCGGCTTCGGTATAGGCTTCGTTGGCATATTTTTTTGCATTACTAACATCCTGCATATTCAGATAGCTCTGTGCGAGTCCCAATTTTGCATCGTAATTTCCATAAAAAACGCCTGTTTTACTGCTGGTTTTTATACTTTTATTGTAATATATTATCGCGTTTTCGTAATCACCCTTATTAAGATAGGCTTTCCCCATGTAACTGTATGTCCACGACAAGCTCACCCGGTCATCCATTTCACTGGCATAATAATATGCATTCTCGAGATAATCGAGGGCAGCATCGGCATCATTATTCTCGCTTAGAGCATAATTTCCAAGGCTTTGATAGGCATTTGCCAAAGGGTAAAACAAATCCCTGCTTTCGGCTATTTCAAGGGCCTCATGCATACGTCTAAGAGCCATTTCCGCATCCCCCTGATCTTTGTAAATACCTGCAATATTAAGCAAGGAGTACGCCATATCATCATACTCATTTTTTTCGCGTTGCAAGGCCAATGCCTTTTCGTGGTATTCCAGGGCTTTATCTGGTTCCCCATACCGTTCGTAAATCCAGCCAATGTGATTATACGAAACTGAACTAAGTTCTTTACCGTTATGTTGTTTTTCAAATTGAATAGCTTTTTCAAAATAGGTCAGGGCTTCCGGCAAATGACCAATAAGTTTTAATATGGTTCCATGTAAAGAAAATACATCACCATAATAGAAATTGGGGTAGCTCGTCAGGTTCGATTCCAGGTCTTCAACTTCACGCAATGCAGCTTCTGGTTTGCCTGTTCTGAATAGATATTGGGCTCTGAGGTAGCTTTCTTCCATTAAGCGGTAATTTTCGGTAGCTGGTAATTTAAGTTTTTCGCATTTATGCAGATACTTTCCTGCAGCCGAATAATCGGGCATCTGATAAATACTGAACATATATAACCTGATTAACTGAGTGCAAGCATCGTGAATTGCAACAGGCTCTTTCGATTTTTTTGCTCCAGTCAACGCGGTTTGCGCATACGAAAAAGCGAGATCCGGTTCTTCCGGCTCTGTTTCAGTGTAACATAACGACAGCATCAGGTTGGCAAAGCTTTTTGTAATGGTATAGTATGCATAATTCAATGCTTCATCAGCCCATTCTGCTGCTTCATAATACCTATCCTCATCGTAGTAAATTTGAGCTAATGCCAAACAGACATCAGCGTATTCTTCTTCAAGGAAGTCTTGTTCATCAGAATTTTCAATAATACTTAATGTTTTATTCAGTAGTATTTTAGCTTTTTCATTCTTATTAGTTTCATATAAAATATCAGCGATGTTGATAAGCAATTGCACATAAGTGGGTTCATCTCCTGCAATACGGGCGCATGCCGATAAATACAATAAAGTATCGCAAGCTTGTTCGTAGTTTTTAGCATTGTATAGTTCTTTTGATTCATCATAAATACCACTTACAAATTTTTCGTACCGTGGAAGCCATGTTTTTATGTCAGCATTATAGCTATTTGTGTAAGAGTTAAGAGCATTTGTTTCCATATACAGATAGTTCATAACATCATATGCAACTTTTTCGCCAATCAGGTCGTTACCTCTCCGATACATTGCAATCGCATCGTTGAATAGTGGCATTGCATTCTCATTAATATCCGAATCAATTATCGCAAGGGCAAGCAACATAAGAAAACTGGCGCTGTCGGAAGAAGAAACTGCCTCAGGAAATATTTCTCTGAATAATTGATCTTTGGCCCCGTCAACAAACTTGTTTTCATCATCTAACAGATCACCAAAGCTTCTTGAGTAGAATGATGCATGGTAATCGACAATATTAATTCCCGTTTTTTTGCTCAGCAACACGGCATATTTGTTCTTTCCCAGGTCTTTGCAAACCTTTGCAATATTGATGTATGTATATGAAACGCCATACAAATCTTCAGGCATTTTATCAGCAGCCATTTCAGCCCTCAGCAGAAATTTAAAAGCTTTCTCAGGGTCAGATGCTTTTTCAGTCTGAGCAAGGGTAATATACGATTTTATGGCCCTGTTGTAATCTTCTGCCTCATAATATAAACCGGCAGCTGCGAGCAGATAGGTATTTGCTTTCATTGTGTCGCCGGCATAGCATTCTACTTCGTATAAGCTCCTGTAAATTGATGCTTCTGCACCAGAATCACCTGCTTTATTGTAGTGGTCAGCCAGTGAAAGATATATTGCTGCGGCTTCGTCGTATTGGTTGTTTTCGGTATAATACCCAGCCCTGTTTTTCGAATTAACGAGCAGGTTTAATGTATCGTTTTCTTGCTTGTAACACCATTCCAGACTATCGAATATGCCGATAATAATCCGGTTGTATTTGTCGTAAATTATGTCGGGATTTAAAAATACGGTATCCGTTTTGTAATACTTCAGGTTCTTTTTCAACAAGTTGCAACTCGATTCGTAATTATCAAGTGCGCCTTTCAGATAATTTATCTTCTGAGAGGAATTGTATCTGGCATATTCCAGCAGCTTATCAGCTTCGATGAGCTTATAATAAAAGACTGCGTTGTCGTATGTAAACTGTTTAAAATAAGCTTTCAGGTCGGAACATAGATTCATACTGAATTTACAGCTCAAGTCATCGAAGCTGAAATCAAATTGCTTCAGGAAAACATTATTTGAATTCAAATAAGATTGTATTGCTGTTGAAAAGTTGCCCTGTCCATGATACAGGATTGTTGCCAGTTTATAGAAATCGGATGCATAAGAGGGAATTACACGTTTTGAAATTTCTTCTAGAACTTCAAGCCCTTCGGAACAATATGCAAAGGCCTTCTCAAAATCGCCCTGATAGGTATAAACCTTACAGAGCAAATAGCATAGAAGTGCATATTGTTCGGGATTTTTTGTTTCAGTTTTGCTTAATGAATCATATATTTCTTGCAGTATGGGTTCGAAATAATCATCGTATTTCGTAACTTCATAACTGAAGTATTCTTCGATAAGGGTCAATTTTAACCCTAATGCATTTTGCGGTGATGAAGCAATCAGCTTTTTCCAGTCGTAATAAATGCGAGTCGGAGCCCTTGAATATTTATAGTAATAGAAATCATACAAAACATCCACGTTTGTTTTATATTGAAAAGAATATGCACCAAAGTTTTTTTCAGTTATCAGAATTGAATTTAGTAAAAGCATCTCTGCAGTGTCGTACTTTTCTTCGTTGCGGGAATCAATATATACACGCGCCATGAATAGCAATGCTTGCGCATAGCTGCCTGAATTGAGTACCGATTGCTTTTCGAAAATCGACTTAGCTTTTTGCAACCAGGTTTCCGCATTTTCATAATCTTTATTCCTTAAGTAAACCCTACCGGTTCCAATGCAAACCTGAGCGTAAAGCAACGAGGACTCGCCTTCTTCCGTAGCAGCAAAAAGCAGCAAATCGTCGATTATTTTTTTTGCGTTCGTAAAATCTTCAGCACCGGTGTATGCCAATGCCAGATCGATCTTACAATCGACAAGTTTCTTTTTCGATTGCTTCAAGGTGTTTTCACGCAGGCTCAATTCAGCGTTACCATATTTGACAGCCTCTTTGTTATTCCCTGAAAGCGTATTTACTTCCATGGCTCGGTTCAACAGATACGCATAAACGGTATCGGTTTTTCCAAGTTCTTTTGCTGCTGATTGCAACGCATCTTCTGCATACTCCGCAGCATCGCTATAATACCTTTTGTACTGTAATTCATGTGATAATGAATCTAATTCTTTCCATGTTTGTGCGGTTGATAACTCAGGACAAAGTCCGAAACAAAGCAATAACAGAAAAATGATCGGGCATTTTTTCATGGCAGAGATTTTGGGTTTCCCAAATATAATAAAAACGACTTAAAATGAAAAATTATTAAAACCTATGATCCTCATTATCACAATATCTGGTTCAGTTCGCCAGATTGGATTCAGTAAGCTATAATCTACCACACCCTCCAGTCAAACTCCAGATTCTCCTACCGGCTGGTGAAGCGCTGGCGGCCGTTGGTTGCAGTTGATAATTCAGCTACAAATAATCAGAAAAGTTATCGGGGTTTACAACATCGAATGTGGCATCGGGGTATGCACTATTTTTTGATTATTTTTTTCGAAATACGAGCATCGCGATACATGTATTTACATAAATTCAGGTAGCTAAAATGCATTAATTTTGAAGTCTGACATAGTATAAGATTTTTTATGTCTGTATTATGGTTTGATTAATTTGCAAATTCAATACATCCTGCATTCAAACTCTAAATTCACATACCTACTGCTTGCATTAAAGCAAATTATGGACTAAACACAGCCAAGAATACCTCACTTATTAATAAGCCATTTCCAAAGTGGCACAATGTGTATAACTGTCTCTTCAATAATTTTCTCTTTTTCCTGATAGTCTGTTATTAATAAACTTTCTTTCAGATTGAGTTGTTTCATAGCAGCAAATAAACCATCCACTTCTCTTTTATAGGTTTCGGCATTGTCGATATCACGTAATACATTTATCAGATGAAGTTTGCCCAAAGACTTAATCACCTCCTAAATGCCGCGTAATCTATTTTAAAAGTCCTTTTCTCATTTGTTTTTTTCTATAAATACAAAAAGGGGCATATATATCCCTATAAATAGATACAAATAATTTTTGATTGGCATGTTTTTATAAAACTATTTCAATATGTGAACAATCATTCCCTACCACACCCTCCAGTCAAACTCCAGATTTTCCTGCCGGCAGGTGGGGCGCTGGCGACCGTTGGTGAGACGGTCCACCTCAACGATTACGTAGCTGCGAATTTCGCTCAGGCTTACCTGCTTGT
>ENA-UPTA01001132-UPTA01001132.1-activated-sludge-metagenome-genome-assembly--contig:-NODE-1132-length-30042-cov-5.053957_pt1 | contig 30042 bp, 31 predicted proteins | sample MGYA00238184_ERZ773361 | MGnify/ENA primary metagenome ERZ773361 (study PRJEB29100, sample SAMN05720205) | activated sludge metagenome | isolation source: anaerobic digester from wastewater... | reverse complement strand
TGATCAGATGATCATGGGGAAGAACAACGGTGTTTCCCCGGGGGATGATAATTTCATCCCCCCGCACAATGGCGCCCAGAATCGCGCCCGAAGGAAAGTTTAATTCTGAAAGAGGCGTATTGACGATATCCGATGTCTCCAGTGCTTCCGCTTCGATGGCCTCCGCCTGTTCTTCACGCAAAGGCGCCACGGAAAGGATCCTTCCCTGGCGGAGGTGCTGTAGAATGGCCCGTGCCGCTGACATGCGGGGATTGATGACCGTGTCCAAGCCGATGGCTGAAACGATATGCATATAACTGAGTTTGCTGACCCGGGTGATGGTCCGCCGGGTTCCCAACTCCTTGCCAAGCAGGGAAATGAGAACGTTGCACTCTTCATCCCCGGTCAAAGCAATGATCAGATCCATATCGCCTGCGTTTTCTTCTTGGAGCAGATCGCGGTCGGTACCGTCTCCCTTAATGGGGATCACATGATCCAGCAGTGTGGCGGCTGTTTTACATTTTTCTCCATCCTGGTCGATCAGCCTGACATTCAAGTTTGGCTTGTCGAGAGCCTGGGCAACGGCCATGCCTGTTCCGCCCGCCCCGACCACGATGATGTTTTTCATCGGTTGGGTCGGCATGTTCAGATGGGCAAGGGTAGTGCTGACATCCGATTTTTTAACCACCAGGTAAATAAGATCCAACGGATGGATGGTGTCCTTTCCGCTGGGAATAATGATTCTGTGCCCTCGCACAATGGCCCCGATCAGCAGGCTCCGGCTGTGAGTCCCCAGTTCCCTGAGTGTTTTTCCGGCAAGAGGAGAATCCTGGGAGATCAGAACGCTGACCAGTTTCACCGCGCCGTCGACAAAATCAATCACCTCGGAAGCGCCGGGAATTTCTATCAGATCAAGAATCGTTTTGACCATCATATTCTGGGTGTTGATAATCAAATCCACCCCCAGAACATCCTGGCTGAACAGGGATTGTTCCTGAAGATATTCCTGATTTCTGACCCGGGCGATCTTGACGGCATAACGGTTGAGACTTCGGGCCAACAGGCATGCGATCAGGTTGACCTCGTCGCTGTCCGTTGCAGCAACAAGAAGCTTTGCCTCCTGAATGCCTGCAGTTCGCAGCATCTGCGGACTTGTTCCTGAACCCAGCAATGCCTGAACATCCAGGTGCTCTCCGATCCGCCGTATTTTCGCAGGATCGGTGTCGATCAAAACGACGTCTTTTTTCTCGTCGGAGAGTTTTTTTGCGATGTGATATCCGACCTCACCGGCGCCGATAATGATGACGCGCATGATTTCCTCCGCCATGGGTAAATTGACGTACATATACAATAGAAATACTCACGATAGAAGCAGAAAAAAAGTCAAATACGGCTAATTTCCTTATGGTCGGGAGAGGAAAATACCAAGGACCGCAACCGGCAGATCAATGGTTCAAAGGCAGGTTTTCGGGGAGACGGGTTTTATTCAGAGGTATCCGTCTGTGTCTGACGCCTGGCGGATCCATGTCCGGAATCGAGACCGTTTGTTGACAGGTAGCTCATCATTTCCTTCTGAAACAATTCACGGTCTTGGTACAGGATCGCCTTCCAACCTTTCCGTCTCGCTCTTTCAACGTGCCCCGGGTCGTCGTCAATGAAAAGAATTTGTTGCGGAGGAGTTTTCAGTAATCCGGCGATGTCGTCGAAGAGGGAGCTGTCGCGCTTCCCTTTTCCGATGTGATAGCTGTTGAAGACGTGATCGAACCACCGGAAGAAGTCATAACGGGCGTTCAGGGTATCCAGCATGTCCGTCTGGTCGCTGAGGATACCAACCGTAAACGTTGCGGCTTTCAATTTTTTGACGAGGTCGAGCATCCATTCCCGTGGAATGAACCGGGAGAGGATTTCATGCATGAGCGCGGCGTCGTCTTCCTTGATCCCCGTCTTTTTCCGCAAAGCAGTCCAGAAGAAATGGGCGGTGCATTGGCCCAGGATATGGCCGGTTTCGTAAATCACATCGGAGGCTGTTTTGAGGAAAGCCGCAGGATCCAGTCGGTTTGCTTTCGCAATGATAGCCAGTCCTTTTTTCCAGCCTTCTTCGGCGACTACACCGCCAAAATCAAACAAAATCACGGCAATCCGATTTTTTACACAGAAGGATGTGACCAGAAGACGCATGACGCCCCGGTAAATATGGGGGTCTTTACTGGCTCGGGGGCCGGCCACATTCAATACCGAAACGGCCTGTGCGTCGATCCAGTGCGAAACAAGCGTGGCCGCTTCGGACAGTGGCTGCCGGTTCAGATCGATATGAAGCCAGGGGCGCCGGTGGCGCTTGGCATACTGCCGTGTCAGGAGGGAACCTCCTGAAAGTTTGCCGTGAGAAATGATGAGTGTCCCGTTCGAGTCGATAACGTTCTGTTCGGTCCTTTCTTCGTAACTTCTGTGAGGCATTTCCCGAAGGTTGTATCGAGCGGGAAGCGGGCCCGCTTCGGTCAGGCGTCCCTTCGGCACCCAGCCGCCGTAAGGGATGTCGTGACGGATGGCAAAATCCAGGGCGGCCCGGTCAGCACCGGTTTGTCCGCCCGAGACAATTTTTGTGGGCAACATGGTTATACCTGTCAGATGATTTTGACGATGACCGGGTCATGGCGCTCGGCAGCCAGTGGAATTTCTGCCGGATGACCGATGATGACCGGAGCGATGATGCGGCAGTCTTTGGGAACCCCCATTGCTTCTATGATCTTCTGATCACGGATGTGGGTGCCGAGGCCGATCCAGCAGGTGCCGAGGTCGCGGGCCGTGGCCGAAAACATAATGTAGGCGGCAGTCAGGGCGCAATCCACGTCGATCAGTCGCGCATCCGCCGGACCGATGATGTAGACCACGCAGGGTGCGTTATAAAAGATGTTATAGCCGGGATCGCAAAACCGGTCTTCATACTCCTTCATGGGTGATTTCGGATCAATGATTACGTCGACGAGGAGGTTTTTCTTGCATTCATCGGAGATCTGTTTCATGAATGACCGATCCCGGATGATGATGAAGCGACAGGGTTGCAGATTGCGCGCTGTCGGGGCAAAACAGCCTTCCTGCAAGATATCTTCGATGGTTGAAAGGGGCACCTCTCTGTCGTCGTAATCCCTGATGGCCCGCCGGTTGACCAAGATTTCATTGAACTCCATCACCAACCTCCTGTTCGTCAAAGTTGGATCTTATTTTGTGTGCCGAAAACACGGAGTCGCGTCTCCATAGCCATCACGGAGAATGCGACGAAAAAAGGCAGGGCCTGTTACAACTCTGCCTTATCCCCGTGTATCCCTGTTCCATCTGTCTGCATAGGCTGCCAAGACTTACATCTCGAAAGTCATTTTTTGAATGACAAGGCCGTCGATCGCCCGCAGTTTTCTTTCCATTTCCAGAATGCTCTTCGCATCACCGTAAGTTTCCATGAGCAGTAAACCGGTGGTTGAACAGTAATTTTCATTGACATCGTGCAGCCCCAGGCGCGTTTTGATATTGCAGCCGTATTCGGACAGGACTTTTTGAACGTCGGCCACGTTCTTGAGTCTGTTTGTCACCTGAACGCCAAGAATAATGCGATTTGCCATAGGAAGAGACTCCTTTTATGTGTGATGTCGATAGATATGTCAGGTTTGAGCCGTTCTTAAGAAGACTTTTATGACGGCGGCAGTATATGAATAAAGCATCCCAGGTGTCAAGATCATTAACCGGAGGAAAAAAACAACGTTATAGCTAGACAAAGAGTACATCTATCAACACATCTTTCAAGTTGAGCACAACGGACTTGTGCACCTGTTTTTTTGTTTCTATTTAGGGTTGACAGTCAAGATAAAAGGTGTATTTAAAAGTATTATTTTTTATTATCTATACCTGTTCTTCAATAGTTATGATATCAAAGTAATTTGTGACGAAATATTAAATTTAAATAATTAAAAGGGGCTGTGCTATGCGTTTTCTGGTGATAGATGATTCCCCGACCATGAGGAAAATTTTAATTGCCGCTCTTCGGACAGTGGGATTTACCAATGTTGTCGAAGCCGGAGACGGTGAAGAGGCCTTGACCAAGATTCATACCGAAAACATCGATTTCGTCATTACGGATTGGAATATGCCCAAAATGACTGGTCTCGAGCTGGCAAAAGCTGTGCGAAGCGATGATCGGATTAAGCACCTTCCAATTATTATGGTTACGACTCGTGATCAGAAACAGGACATCATGCAGGCATTCGAAGCACAGGATCAATAACTACATAATCAAACCCTTTACCCCTGAGATCTTAAAAGATAAAATCGACACGGTTCTGATGGTCGCAAAGGAACTGGCATCAGATGTCAAAATGAGCGAGGAAACCTAAATGAAAGAAATTAACTTTGAGCTGATGTCACAGAAAGCCGAAGAGTTGGGCGCGATCTTTGTGCTCGGGCAAAGACTCGTCCCTTTCCTGGAAGATATTTTCAGTTTCGTTAAGGAAGTCAAACCGCTGCTGGACGACATCAATTTGTCGATGGAAGAAAATATGAACAAAACTCAGATTGCCGCCAAAAAGCTCTCAAAAGTGACGGAAGCGACTGAGATGGCGACAACAGAAATAATAGAAATCATAAATGAATTGGTCAATAAGTCATCAGGTATTTCGACCAATTTGGATCGCTTGAACGAGCTCGACTCGATGAAGTTCGATACGGCGCTTAACATCCTGGAAAAAGTTCACGAGGCCATTGCCGAAAAACAGGATGTAAGCAGCTACGAAGTGCCCTTGTCCGACGCCATTGGCAAATTGAAGATGATAAAGCGTGATACCCGCAAGAAACTGTTCGATTCGACGCGTGAGTTGTTGGACGGCATCAATGCGGACGCAAACTCAATCATCATGTCGCTTCAAGTCCAGGATATTACTTCGCAGCAGATTGCGGCCGTCAATCACCTGCTTGATACCATTCATGAACGGCTGGCTCACATCCTTATGAAATTTCTATCTGCCGAAGCCCGTCCCTCGGTCCAGAAAGACGAGATCAGTGACAATACGACGATCTCCAAGCTGCATCGTCCCATTGCTTTCAACAGTGAAGAGGAGGGTTCTGCATACTTTTCTCGGGAAGAGATCGATGCGCTGTTTTTTTAAAATATCAAAGCATGTTTGAATCGCGTTTCAGAGTGGAAATCGGGATATGCGGAAATTGACTTTAGGGGAAGGGCAGGGTGGTTTTCCTTTTAAACGACTTGGTTTTTACAAAGGGCGATTTTTTTCTGCTTTCCGCGACTGTTGACGATGGTGAAATACCGATAAGACGGAGACGTTCAAAAAAATAAATCCCCGGCAAACACCCATTCCGCATCGGAGTCCAAAGATATACGTTCGATCATAGCCTCAAAACCGGCCCACATGGTTTCATCTTTCATATCATAACTGTGCCCCCAGAAAAAGAACAGACCGTTTCTGCTCTTATAACGTTCGTATTTTCCCCAGAAATCATCGTCCAGGACATGGCAGCAGGGGTGTACTTCAAGCGGGTCAGCGTAAGGACAGAGGCCATCCGGCTGCTCCCGGCCTCTCGCCCACCGGTAGCCAGCCCGATGGACGGCTTCCTTGACGAAATCATTGCAGGCGTGGAACGGGTAACAGAATCCCCGGACCGGCCTCTGAAATATCTCCTCCAGAATATGCCTGCTCGTTTGCAATTCCCAATCCAGCCGGTCGGTGGGCAGATCGGTCAGATACGGATGAGTCATGGAATGACTGGAGATTTCAAAGCCCTGATAGACGTCGATCAGTTCATGCAGACCCAATCTCCATACTTCCCGGTCATCGTGCATCCAGCCCCATGAGCGGCTTTCTTGATACAGGCCAGGGGTAAGACAAAAACTTGCTTTGGCCTGATACCTCCGCAGGATTTCAGTCAGCCGGATGTCCGAAACAATGCCGTCATCCCAGGATTGCATGATTTTCATGCAGAAAACCTCATATATGAGGAAATCTGAAAAAACATTTCGATTTTGGTATCTGTGTACAGCTTGATGTGATGATCATTCATTCCTGTCCGGACTGATTTAGACAGAAGAGCCTCTGTTATATAGACCGGAAAAAGAGTCTGCAGCGGCACCGGACATTTACAGAGAGGGTTGCTGGCTCAGTTTGACCCTTCAACTGACGGGGCCATGAGGGTCCGCAAAATGTCTTCCTTGCCGATAATGCCGACCAGTTTGTCATGATCCATGACAATCAGGGTGTGGATGTTGTGTCTCACCATCAGGGTCGCGAGTTCTTCCAGGGATGTTTCCGGTGTGACGGTGATGGGGTGCGGTGTCATGGCGTCGCTCACCCGGGTGGCGGTGATCTTGTGGATTTCTTTCTCAATCGTTCTGGGCAGATGCAGGGGAATCGGTGTATCCAGAAGTACAAAAAACGAGGGCAGAGGAAGCTTTTCCTGCTGCGTGATCAGGTCGGCCTGACAGATGATGCCGTGCAGCCGCCCCTCGTCGTCAACGACGGGAAGACCGTTAATGTGATTATCCAGGAGCAGTTTTGCAGCCTGCAGGATATCTGTGTCGGGTTTGACTGTAATCACTTTGGTTGTCATGATATCTTTGGCTGTCGGCATGTCCATTCCCTCCTTTTTGATTTTATATTAGCCATTATTTTCCGCGAAATCCATCCCTCTTTTTCATGCAGATCGGTCCTTTGAGCCCCCAAAGGCATTTTTCTGGATATTTGATGCATTTTGCTTTAGAAATGCTCCATGGAGTTCAAATTTATCTGGGATACGACGACAGCGGTGGTGACCGTCCTGATGACCCTGTTCGGTATTGTTACCGCCGGCCACGCCCTGATTACAAAACGTGACCCCAAGGGGGCCTTCGGCTGGATTACTGTTTGCATCGTTTTCCCCTTTATCGGCCCCTTCATTTATTATATTTTCGGAATCAACCGGGTCCAGCGACGCGCGAAGAAACTTCACTATAGCCTCCCCTTTTCGGTTTACAAGGAGCACTTGAAAGGAACGGGAAAAGATACCGACCCGGATTCATTTCCCGACCTGCCGGCCGAGTATTTGCCCCAGGCACGGATCTCCAATCGTGTCAGCCGGTATCCGATTTGTCCGGGAAATCATGTCACCCTGCTCCACAACGGAGAAGAAGCCTATCCGGCCATGCTGAAGGCAATTGATCAGGCCACGTTTTCCGTATTTCTGACCACCTATATCTTCGATGTTGATCAAACGGGCGGCCGTTTTATTGAGGCCCTGGAGTGGGCGCACCGTCGCGGTGTCCTGGTACGGATTCTCATTGACGGTGTCGGAGAAATCAGCTGGGGCGCCCTTGCGAGTAAGCGCATCCGGCAGCGGGGCCTGCCTGTCGCCCGGTTCATTCCTCCAACTCTGATTCCGCCGACTCTTTATATCAATCTGCGCAATCACCGAAAAATCCTCGTGGTGGACGGCGAAACGGCCTTTACGGGGGGCATGAACATTGGGGACCGCCACCTGGTGGCAGATGATGCACCGTCGGGCCGACAGACGACGGATATACATTTCATGATTCGGGGCCGGGTGGCCCGCCAGATTGAACAGGTTTTTATGGAGGACTGGCTCTTTACAACCGGAGAAACCCTTCCCGTTCTCCCCGATTTTCCGGAAGACGCCGGACTCAGCTTCTGCAGGGTCATCTCCGACGGCCCCGACGAGCAAATGGGAAAACTCTATATGATTTTGTCGGGACTGATTGCCTCGGCTCAGCAAAGCATCCGGATAACAACGCCCTACTTTCTGCCGCCCCGGGGGATTCTGACGGCCCTGCAGACCGCCATTATCCGGGGCGTACATGTGGAAATCATTCTTCCGGAAAAAAACGATGTCCGATTTGTCCACTGGGCGACGCGGAACATGCTGTGGGAACTTTTGGCGTATGATGCGGACATTTACTATCAGCCGGCGCCGTTTGCCCATACCAAACTGATTCTGGTAGATGATCACTACGTGCAGGTGGGTTCTGCCAATATCGATTCCCGGAGTCTCCGGCTGAATTTCGAACTGAATGTTGAAATATTTGATCAGCAATTGGCGTCCGCGTTGAAAACCTATTTTGAATACCTGAGGGATCGATGCAGGAAAATCAGTCTGGAGGAACTGGATGGACGCCCCATTGCGCAGCGGCTGCGAGATTCCTTTGCCTGGCTGTTTTCGTCATACCTGTAGTCTGCCGAAAAACCTTTATCGTATTATATAGATTTGATGAGGTCATGAAAGTGATGAAAAAGACGAGTCTGTTGAAGCAATTGATTTTATCTCCCGAAATCTTAATCATGCCTGGCGTGTATGACGCCCTGTCCGCGAGAATTGTTGAGCAAAGCGGATTCAACTCAGTCGTCATTGGCGGATATGCCACAACCACCGCCCTGCTCGGCAAACCGGATGTGGGACTCCTCGGCTTCTCGGAGATGCTGAACCATGCCCGGTATATCGCCGGCGCCGTCGAGATTCCCGTTTTTGCCGACGCAGATACGGGTTACGGCAATGTCACGAATGTGCAGCGAACCATTCGCGAATATGAACGGGCCGGTGTGGCGGGGCTGTTTATCGAGGATCAGGTCTTTCCGAAACGCTGCGGTCACATGGAAGGAAAAGAAGTCATTCCTGTGATGGAAATGACGGCAAAAATTAAAAGCGCCGTTGATGCCCGGGCAGATTTGGATTTCATTGTCATGGCCCGTACCGATGCCCGGGCGATTTGTGGTTTGGAGGAGACCATTGACCGGGCAAATCGTTACTATGAGGCCGGGGCTGACGCCATCTTTGTCGAGGCGCCCCGCACCGAAGCGGAACTGCGGCAGTTGGCCCGGGAAATTGAGGCGCCTCTTTTTGCCAGCATGCTGGAGGGAGGTAAAACGCCGGTCTTTACCCCGGCTGTGCTGGAACAGATGGGATTCAAAGGCGTTTTTTACGGTCTTTCAACGCTCTATGCCGCGGCCTGGGCGACAAGGGCCGTTCTGGCTGAGATCAGAGCCCGGGGGACGACGGAGGCGTTTTTGAACAGGATGATTACCTTTCACGAGTTCAATGCCCTGGTCGGTTTGGCGCAGATCAGGGAGAAAGAACAGAGCTATGATTGGTAATCGGCTCAGGTGATGAAAGGACCGTTGAGTTGATGCGAAGAATCGGGAAAAGATCGTTGGCCGATGGTTTCAATCGAGTCAAGCACCTTGTTCTGCCCGGCTTTGATGGCATACCCCTTTACGAAGTGGCGGTTTTTTTCTGGCATGGCCTGACGAATGGTTCCATAAACCTGAGGGCTTCGGCCTTTTCTTTTAATTTCTTCCTCTCCCTGTTCCCGACACTCATTTTCGTTTTTACCTTGATTCCCTATATTCCGGTGCCCCATTTTCAGGATGCGCTTCTGCTTCTAATCCGGGATCTCATGCCGGATCAAGTATATCATACCGTGGAAGCGACGCTGTTGGATATTGTCAATCGCCCCCGCGGCGGTTTGCTGTCCCTGGGTTTTTTTCTCGCCTTGTTTTTTTCCACCAGCGGCATGGACAGCCTGATCGATGCCTTCAATCAGACCGCTCATGAAATCGAAACGCGAAGTTTCTTAAAGCAGACGCTTATCTCTGTGGTGCTGGTCCTGATCGTTTCGATTATCGCCGGTATTGCCATCGTGCTGATCACCCTCGGACCTCACGTTCTGAATTTTCTAACAGAGCAGGGGATTTTAAAAAGCACCGTCACGGTTTATCTTGTTTCCGCCCTGCGCTGGCTGATCATTGTCTTCATGCTTTTGTTTGCCTTTTCTTTCCTGTATTATCTGGCGCCGGCCGGAGAAAACAAATTCCGCTTCATGTCGGCCGGGTCCATGCTTTCGACCCTTCTGACCGTTGCAACATCCGTGGCTTTTAATTATTACGTCAACAATTTCTCCCGGTACAACAGTTTATACGGCTCTATCGGCACGCTCATGATCATCATGATCTGGTTAAACTTCAATGCACTGGCGGTGATCATCGGGTTTGAACTGAACGCCAGCATTCTGGGGGCGAGAAAGAAAATAAACGGTTTATGCAATGGAAACGGAAAAGGTTAAGGCGGTGTTTAAATGGGGGAGGATATCCATTGCGGCAGTGGTCACCATATTCAGGGCCCATCGTTATCCGGCGGCGAAAAATATGAATGGGCATCCTGTCTGAAAAGAAAATAGGCGATGACGAGAAAAAAGATTAAACCGGGGATCATCGATGTCTGCATCGTACCGATGGCCAGGGACATAAGGAAGCTGAACAGGCCCCAACCTGCATAGAGTAATCGCGCCCAGTTTTTCCCCTTTAGAATTCCCAGACCACTGATGGTCATGATCATGACGCCCACAGCCAGAATAGCGTACTGGAGAGACAGCGGCAGGGGAGATTGACGCATGTATTCAATGACCTGCGGGTCTTTAAGGTTGGCCGACGTGCCGAACACGGCGAAGATGCCCATTACGATCAGCATCCAGCCGATTATTGTGAGGGCGATTGGTCGTTTTCTCATGGTTCCGTAACGCTTACATCAAGACTTAAACCAAAACGTGTGGAACGGCTTACTTGCACAAAGCAGGGCTAAGACGATCAGGACGGTAAAATTGATCATCAGGAGTTGCGGAAAAAGTTTAATAATAACCAGGGTTGAGAAAAAAACAGCGAATTTGGTCAACGCGATATCGATGACGGTAAGACACCGGACTCTCTCGTTCAAGTATTGAAACATGTCAGACCTCCGTTATCACGTTTAAAAAGAGCCGGTTCCCTCACCGGAACATGACCCTTTTCTGCCGTAGGCACCCAGGGAACAGGCCAGGATGTTTCCGATCCGGTCATAGGGCTTATGCGCCTGGTCGGGTGTTTTTTCAATGGTATCTGAAAAATTGTCATAATCGATATGCATAGCAAGAAAATTAAGAATGGTCAGTAACTCATTCCCGCCGACGACAATTCTGGCGGAGTAGTCGCTTCCCGTCGTATCGACCATTTGCACATCGGGAAGGGGCACTTGCAGGATGAGATTCTCAATATCTTGCATTTCACGGGATCGGACGTGATATGTTCCCGGCTCTTTCCGGGTGATTGAATAAAAACCGAATTTTGTCATCAGCCACATGATTCAATTCCTTTCCCGGTATTTTTAACATATTTCTTGATGTATTTGCTTGTGAAAAACACTTTATCGTATGAGATAATTTCTGATCTCAAAATTGACGATCAAGAAATCCTGGTCTTTCCTTGACTTTTTCGGTGCGCCGTAATAATGCTGAAAACAATTCTCATGGTATGATAGAAAAGAAATCATCTCCGGGAAGGACCCAGGCTGGGTAGAGGCGTTTTGTCGCACAAGGTAGGCCGCCATGCTCTCAAGAGTCATGGCGGTTTTTCTTTCCAATTCGTCATAGAAGGTCTGTGTCGGTTTTCCATGGCGATGAGGTTCTATGTGCCGGGAGAGAAGAAAGTGATGCAACGCAAAGGTCTGCGGATGAACGAAAAAGTCGGTCGTTCGGGTTTTTTTGGTCATTTCGAAACTACATGGGCCATTGATGCGATGGTGGATTGACGGCCGGTATGTCAGTTTGGGTTGCAGGGGGGCAGAGGAATCTGTCGGTGATAAAGGTCAAAGTGATTTTAATGGATGGTCAGAGCGTTATTGGTGCGAAGTGACCACCATGCCGATCTCAAGACGACACAGCAGGAATCCCAGGCGGATTCAGAGACATGGAGGTGAGAAATGAACAAAAAACTATATATTGGCAATCTTTCCCAGGGGGTCAGTGAAGACGATCTCAGAGCAAACTTCTCCTCGGTGGGGGATGTGCAGTCGGTCAGCATCATTAAGGATAAATTTACAGGTGTTTCCAAGGGTTTCGGTTTTGTGGAAATGGCTACGGATGAAGGCGCCGAAGAGGCGATCCGGAAGTTTAACGGGGGGGAACTGGATGGGAAAACGATTGTCGTGAATGAAGCCAGGCCCAAGAAAGACATGGGATCAGGCGGAAGGCCCGGTGGTTCCTATTCGAACAATCGCGGTCCCGGTCGATCCGGCGGTCCCGGCAGGGGCCGGTACTAGATTGGCAAGCGGCGTCAGACGTCCCGTTCGTGTTGCGCTGCGCCGGAAAATTTCTTTATCAAAATATAACCTTCCGGAGAAACGAATGTTTATTTCGTTACCGGAAGGTATTTTTTTGTTAAACATTCGTCAGCTGGATCCGCCAAACGCTCCGGACGGCGATTAAAAGGAGCGCCTCTCACTTACCCGGCCTGATCATCTCCAGCAAGGCCTGTGCGGCCTCTTCAGGTCCTTTTCTTTCACACCCGGCGATACCCAGCTTCGTTCGGAGCTGACCGACGAATATTTTTTCTGCGAAAAAAGCATGGAAAAACCTGTCAGCAATTTCATCATGCAGGGCCTTATACTGAACCGCCCCGAATACATTCACAAAATAGGTATGCATCAAGCCGGTTGAGGTGGTTGTTCCCTTGCTCATGGCGGTCCCTTCACGAAAAACACGCAGGGCGGTTTCCGCCGAGGGAAGGGCCTCGATAATGGGATGGTCCTCGTCGATTTCTTCGTAATTATTGGCGTAAAGCACCATATCCACCGGGATGCCCCTGACGACGTTTTCATAGGTTGTCACCGGTAAAACAACCCGGGCATTGACCTGGTTGGGATTCATAATGATGGCCCGGTCGAGCTGTCCGAAGGCGTAGCCAGGCTGCAGATCATCCAGCCTTACAAAAGCGCCGATTTCGGTACCATATCCGATGATCCGGCCTTCCGAAGAGATTTCAAGGGAGCCCATGTCGTCGGCGATGATGGTTATATCTTCGATTTGGTCTTCACCGATGATCCGGAACGCTTCAAGGGTTTCCGATTTGCCTGCCCCCGTATCGCCGATTATGAGAAGGGTCAGAGCCTGATCTCCTTTTAAGACAATTCTGACCAGGGCGCCATGGAAGGGCATCTTCCCCTGCTTCATGACTTTTACATTATGCAGGGTCAGCGCCATCTTCTTCAGATACCCGAAGTATCCATACTGATCGTCATTTGGGCAGGCTGCGGTGATCATGCCGGCGGCTTCGTCATCATAGAATACTGTCGGCATCGGTGCCAGAACATCCAGTTCCGATCCGGAGGCGCCGAACAGATAAACCGCGTCGGCGGGTTTTTTCAGACTTTCATCGTCTGCCAGTTCGAAGAGGTTGCAAAGAGAAAACCCCAGTTCATAGAATTTTTCATGGACATAGATCAGGATCAGGAGGGGACCGACCCGCGCGGGATAACAGAGCCACTCATCAGGATCGACTTCAATCAGGTTGAGTGGATTCTGGTTGATCCGTTCAAATTTCCCGGTCCGCTTATTCATGGGCGGGTTGAGCAGCAGGGGCGGATAAAGAAGAATTTGACGGATTACCGGCACGTCCCTCAGTTTACGATAACTTCCAGCGGGCAAGGCCAGATCCTTGGGCAGTGCGATGACAGCGACTTCGGCGCCGGCCCGGATCTGGCGGTAAACGCTGGGGTGGTTCCCGGTGATATTCTCCTGAATCTCCCGATAGACCTGGCGTACCAGATGCATGAGGGATTCAATCGTTGCATTGAAGGTCCGGTATGGGCGCTGATCCAAGCGGTCCCCCGTCGAATCGCAAAGAATGAACCGGTCAAAATCGCGCCAGAAGTTGTACAGACGCTCCACAAACATGTTCAGCAGCGAGGGATTCCGGACGAAACGTGATCCGTCGGCCATGAGTTTCGGCACTGCGTCGGCTTTCATTTTGCTCAAAATATGAAAAGCCTCGATGAGCTGCTTGACATCCCCTTCATCAATTTCTCCGACCGGCTTGTTAAAAATATGAAGCAGGGGGGCCTCGCGGCGCTTGAGGTCATTGATGAAACGGGTCATGACTTCGAAGAAGAGATCGCTTGATAAGAGTTCCTCCGGTGTGCTGCACACTCTGTCCCGTAAACGAATAACGATTTTTCGCTTCAGAAATTTGAAAGATCCGTAGATGTCCATTTTTTTAACCTCTTTCAGTGAATCAGATGATTTACTGCGTTCTGATACGCGTCCAAGTGACGATATTCAAAAAATTCCGGAGATCTGGTTTCTTTTGTCCAGCCATAAAAAGCCGCGGCAACACCGCTGCGCAGCGCCTCTTCGTAATTGCCGGCTTCAACGTCATCCACGGCTTCAATTAATTCTCCCGTCACTTCTCCGGCATAGCGAATATCCCGGGGAATCCAGGCATATCCGAGGATGTGCGACTGCGCTGCTATAACGGCAGCTTCAATGCTGGATTCCATCACCCAGACGTTCACGTTGGCTCCGTCGAGATCCCAACCGTTGATCGCTGCCGTGGTCGGTTCAGCATGGAGTATGATGAAAAAGGGATAGCGCATAGGCTTACACTTACAAGTATGTCCTTTCTGTTGTTTCACCGCAGCATACTGGATTTTGATATAAATCACGAGGAGAAACACATCTGCCGGATCATATCACTGGGGATGGCAGCAATCTCCTGCATGCACGACTTCATTAAAAACATCCGGTAAACGTTGGATAAAGGACAAGATTTTGTTTGCGGCATTTTGATAACAGGTCTAACCTGATAAAAAGTAACCAATAATTACGTGTTGCTTTCTCGTAAAGATACTATTATTGGTGCATTAACACGCACAGGTGTATGTTGGTATTGTTAAATTTTCTAAAGCTCGACGTCTGATGGCAGTTTTCGGCAACCCGGTTCATCAAAAAAACAACTATAAATGGATTTTCGAAGAATCAGGGAAGATTGAACATCCCTGATGATCGGTTTTCTTTTTTTTAATTATTCATTAATTACTTTCTTAGCAGTGAGGTTAGTGAGTAGGATCTTTTTAAACCGATATCAAGGCTTGCGATGCTTTTCGGGGGGTGTCAAATAATCGTTGTTTTTTCAGAATGACACATGAAAGCAATAAGGGGGGAGCTTATGCCAAGAATAGATTTTAGAATCAACCGATCCATCAGCAGTGAAATCGTCACTGCAGGCATGACTTCGGGAGAAGAAAGCCCCTGTCCCGTCACCGTCACCAATATCAGTATGGGAGGCGCCCTGGTCGAAGGAATAACCGGCGATGTGGATGATAAGACGCGTCTTCGTTTGCTGATCGGCGGTCGGCATGATCTGGAATTGCCTGTGTGGGTCATCTGCAAGGAAAACAACAGGTCTCATCTGGGTTTTTACTACGACGATGAAGAGACCATGAATCGCCTGTGGTCTTTCATCCGCAACAGTGCGGAAAAGGTCAGGCGGGATGTCTGTCCGTATTGTGGCCGCTCCATACCGGATGAAATAGAAGAATGTATATTCTGCCATCTCAGTCTGAAATTTTCGGATGATTATCTTGCCGCCCACACGAGAAAAACCTTTTTCCAGAGGTTGACCCGCCACCTTGCAGGTTTGAACGGCGACGTTCATTTGCACCTGCTGAATCTGATTGACCGCGAAATTTTGAGACACAACGACGGCGAAATCATCGAAGAATATGTCGGAACGTGCCGACAGATGCTGGATTTATTTTCCCTGATCAGAAAGGTCGCTCCGACGGAAATCCCCGTCTTGCTGCTCGGGGAAAGCGGCACGGGAAAGGAGCTTGCCGCCAGGGCGATCCATGAGCGGAGCCCGAGAGCAAACCATCCGCTTTATATCATCAATTGCGCGGCCATCCCGGAAGCGCTCCTGGAGGCGGAACTATTCGGTCATGAAAGAGGGGCTTTCACCGGTGCGTACCAGTCTCGGAAAGGAAAATTCGAACTGGCCGAGGGCGGAACGCTGTTTCTCGATGAAATCGGAGAAATGCCCTGGCCGCTTCAAGCAAAGCTCCTGCGTTTTCTGGAAGATAAGATCATCGAACGCATCGGTTGCCTGAAACCGAGAAAAGTCGACGCCCGCATCATTGCCGCAACGAACAGCGATCTGGAAAAAGCTGTCCATGAAGGTAAATTTCGTGAGGATCTTTACTATCGCCTCAGCGTTTTTCCTATTCATTTGACGCCGTTACGCGAAAGAGGACCGGACAAGGTCATTCTGGCCAAGTATTTTCTGGGGAAATTCTGCCGCGAAGGTCAAAACTCCCTGCAAAAGAGATTATCCAAAGATGCCCTGGAGGCCATCAATCACTATGATTGGCCGGGTAACGTGCGAGAATTGATCAACAAAATCAGAAAGGGCATCGTCGTGTCGGAGGGAGAGGAAATCACCGCCGCCGATCTGGATTTGGCGCACCTATCCCCGGAGGAAAACGCTGCGCCGTCATCCCTTGAGGACATCCGATCCGATTTTGAAAGAAAAAAACTTCTGGAAGTGATCAGCGCCTGTGGGGGAAATCTTTCCCGTGCCGCCCGGGAGCTCCACATCAGCCGAACAACGATGCATAAATTGAAGAAAAAGCATCACCTCTGAAATAAGCGGTGGATACAATTCTCTAAAAAGCGATTCTTTTTCCGCAACCACATGTGTCCTCTCACATGTCAAGGTGAATTTCTGCATCGTTCCCCAGAAGTGCTGCTGTTTTGATACCTATCCTGTTGACCCGCCATGAATATCCCACTGTAAACCAAATGAACAATTCCTTTACACAAACTGTAAACCCATGCGAACACATTTGCTGGCTGTATTGTAATATATTGAATGAATACAAATAGATATAGAATGGTATGGCCTTTGCTCTCATAAAATCATGAAGAAGCTATTCTCTATCCTTATTTTGCTGCTGGTTTTCATCGCTGTCATCCGCGTTCCCGGACTTCAGGCAGAGGATTGGGCTGGACAGAGTATTTCATCCTCTCCGGGGTATAGTCTGCAAGAGGGTATACCCGATTTCCCAATTCTCTGTCTCGAAGGGCTTGGCGCAAAACAACTCGATGACGTGAGGGGAGGCTATACCACCGGGGTTGCTCTATTACCCACAAACGCCCCGGAGGGAGAAAACCGTATCATTTTGTGGGATGAGCCGAACAGAACGGCAGCGCCCCCGATGAGTCCCGCAAATTTAAATAATCAATCATCTTCAACACTAACGGTGGTTGGCTACAAATAGTTTAAAGTCAGATCCAGCAGGAAGGAGGTGAGAATAGATGACTTGGTGGTCCACGGTAAAGCGGCAGTCCTTTTTATTCGTGGTGATGGGATTGATGTTCTGCAACGTGGCCAATGGCAGCGAACTGGACACCTTCGATAACCAGACGGTGATTGAAAGCAACGCAGTCTCTGATTTTCAGGGTTTGATCGGAATTAACATGGCGGCCGGTGACAACCATGCCCAGGTGAATATGCACCTCATCGGCGTTGGAAATACGTCGCAGCAGGGATTGATTGACCAGGTCAGCCTGAACGGGGGTAACGTTCCCGGGAAAACGATGGATTTGATCGGAGATCATGCTTTTCAATCCGCCACAGGCATCGTGTCCATCAATCAGGCCGCCGGGTCCGGATCGGCGGAAGCCAATCTGGTCCGGATCGGATACGGTGTGACCGTTCCGCTTGATACCCATATTCTGCAACAGGTGGTCGGTTCGACCTCACAGGCATTCGAGACGGAAAACGGTAACGGCATCCGGAGTGATGTCATCGGCGAACACGCCTTTGAAAACAGCCGGGGCATCGTGCAGGTGAATCAGTCGGCGGGGGTGGCCAACGCTGTTTCGAACAACCTGGTGATTAACGTGAACATGCAATGAAAAAAGGAAAGGGAGGTACAGGATTATGAGTCGAAAATTATGGGTCGTATGTGCAGCTTTAATGCTCATGTTGGTTCCCGTTTCGGTTTCAGCAATTGATGATAATAATGGGGGCTATTCCGGAGATATCAACAAGGATATCCAGCTCAGTCTGAATGCCGACGCCACGCTTCAGTTCATGGCCTATGCCAACCTGGCCCTCGAACTCTACAGTGTGACTGTGGACATCGACATTGAAGAGCAAGGCGATTACATGACTGTGGGCGGCCTGGTCGAGGCGGTGGCCAAAAATGACCAGTTCCCCGAGAAGAACTTTACCTTCAACTACGAATCCGACAACACCGCGACCATTGAGGGTGACTCGCTGAATGACTTTTCGGGCAATATGGGCCTGAACGTGGCCGCCGGCAACAGCAACACCCAGAGCAATGTCGCCTCTTATGCTGCCGGTGAAGCGGACATGTCCCTGACCCGGGCACAGATCTTCAGTGTCCAGAAGGCCATGCTCAACATGACGAAGAATGACGGATCGGCCAACAATGCGACGATCGCGGATGGCGTGCTGAACAACTCCACGGGTAATGTCGGTCTGAATGTGGTTGCCGGCAACAACAACGCCCAGACCAATCTCACCGCCATCGCCACGGCACCGGCGAGAGTCGGGATGGCCGTGGCCTACGTGCAGCAGAAGTCCATGGACAACATGACCTGCAATGCGCCGACATATTCTTTGGTTGTGGAGGATCATCCGGTGGACCTGACGATCAGCGGCACGGTTGACTTCCCGGACACCCCTGTCACGAGTTACCAGGCGGATAACTTCTATCTCGATGCATGGGAAGGAGAACAGCATCCGCAAGGACCCGTTATCGGTCACCTTGACATGGATTCTGAAATCCAGGGTGCGGTTGACAATCCGTGGAAGGACGGTGTCGGCGGTATTGCCTTCGAGACGCTGCTGCCCGATGCGGTCCTGAGCGGCACGGTTTCGGGTACGATACCTGTTTGGGTTTTCCAGACCAAGTACGCCACGAATACGGCGACGATTTCCGCGAACAGCCTGAACGCGATGACTGGCAACTTCGGCATCAACGTGGCTGCCGGCAACAACAACATGCAGGCCAATGCCTTTGCCGCCTGCTATGTGCCGACCGCGAACGGTGGCGGGGTGACCCCGACTCCGGGCGAGTAGTGAGAGTTAAGAGTACATTTGTTCAATTTATAATTTAGGGGAAGGAGGTGTGCAACACCTCCTCCCCTGTTTTCCGTTGCAGGGGGGCGCGCGATGGCGACTTTCGGAAAAGTGATCATTCTCGGAATCATGGGCTTCCTCTTCGGAGTGAGTTTTGCGTTTGCGGGCATGGTTGAGTTCCGGACCGGTACGCAGGGGACAATCCTTAAAAAACCCGTCAAGAGCATGAAAGAAATGCGCTATACGGGCATCGTCCGGCAGAAACTCGATATCAGTTGCGGCACCGCCGCCCTGGCGACGATTCTGAAGTACTATTACGCCCGGGATATTTCCGAGGCCGACGTCATCGCAGACATCCTGAACCATGGCGACCGGGAGTTGATTGCCCAAAAGGGGTTCTCCATGCTCGATCTGAAGCTCTATGCGGAAAGAACCGGTGAATTCAGGGCCGAGGGGTTCAGGGTGCCCTTCGAGACCTTGAGGAAGCTGCAACTGCCGTCCATTGTCCTCCTCGACATCAAGGGATTCAAGCATTTCGTGGTGCTGCGGGGGGTATTGGGCGACCGGGTTTATGTCAGTGACCCGATTATCGGCCGACGCGCCCTGCCGGTCAGGGAATTCACGGAGGGATGGAACGGCATCCTGCTGCTCGTGCTGGAAAAGAATCCTCAGCAGGCAAACCGGACACCTGAAGATCTGAAGCAATTGAGTATATCAAAGGAAGAAATATGGCGAATCAGGGACCTCTACGTCGGGGCACCGATGTTGAGCGTGCCCTTTGAAATGAAGAATTAAGGAGAACGACTATGTGTAACCGTCGAAAGTTTACCAACCGATCCATTGTCGTATTCCTTATGATGTGCATCGCCGGTTACTTCGCGTTGTACACACCGGTATATGGATCGGAGCAATGGACGGGACTTGAAGATCAGGAGCTCGTCGCACTCGGGGAGTCGCAGTTGGAAGATATGCGGGGAGGCTACCTGGGTTTCTATTTTGCGATTACATTCAAGGGCTTCTGGGATACGCAGGGAAACAAGTGGGCGCAAGTCGATTATGATGCAGGATTCGATGGAGATGCTCAATCGGGGCAGGTTACATTAACGTCGACAGGCGACGGTTCATCCGATGACAACCTCCAGTTTCAGACCACCGCTGTTCTGGGCAGTTTCAACGGAGGAGAGGGGGTGTTTCAGGTGAATCAGGTCCCCGGATCGAATAATATTGTTACCAATGGCCTGATTGTGAATCTGACCGTCTACAATGTCGCTGAATCCCAGGCGCCTGCAGTAATGGAGACGCTGAAGTCTCTCGCGCCGGCTTTTTGAGCCTCAGCCGGTAACAGGGGGAAATGCTTCATCCCTTTTTCAAAAAGGGGTGAAGCATTCTTTCGTTTGGACGCCCTGTGAACGGCATTTTAAAAGTAAAGTAATTACAGTTAGATATCATAAAATAACGATTGGCGGGTGACCCTCTAATCTTTATCTTTTTTAAAGGGAAGGTGTCGTACAAAAACTGCAAGTGGTTGTTCTTTTTCATAAGACCGTTTTTTTCAGATGATGGTCTTTGTCCATTAGGCGGTTTTTCCTGTGCGTTTGGATCGTGTGAAGGGGGCCGATTTCGGCCGAAATTTACAGCAAACAAATTTCATAGGGAGGAAACGACAATGAGGCTCATGAATCTGGGAAGGAAACTGGCAATTTCATTTCTTGTAGTGTGTGTGGCGGTTACCGTTGCATTTGGCGAGGAGGATGAAACAGCCCAAACACCGACGGCAACGCAGCAAGCGGATGAAACAGCCCAAACGCCGACGGCAACGCAGGAAACAGTGGAAAAAGCAAAAACGCCGACGGCAAGGCAGGAAACGATCGATATTGAAAAAGGGGGTGTTCTGGTTCAAAAACGCAAGCTCATCATTGAACCCGGTGTGCAATATTCCCACACTTCCAGGGCGCGTTTGGCGATTAATGGTTTTACCATCCTCCAGGCCATTGTGCTGGGGAAGATTTTATCGGAAGACGTCAAAAAAGACGTCATCATGCCCTTCATCAACCTCCGTTACGGTGTAACGGATAATCTGCAGTTCGAACTGAAGGTGCCCTATCTCTTCCGTCGGGACCGGCAGGCATACGAGAGCAACAACGAAACACAGGAGTACACCGTCCGGGACAGTGATATCGGCGACATCGAGGCCGGCGTCTATTATCATCTGGTCCAGGAAAGAGAAAACATTCCCGACGTGGTGATCAATTTAAAAGGCAAGTCGAGGACGGGCAAGGACCCCTATGATTTGGATACGGAATATCTGGGTGCAGATGGGGGAACCCGATTGAAGGAATTGCCCACGGGCAGTGGCCATTACGGGCTTTCCGCGGGAGTGACCCTGGCCAAGACGAGCGACCCGGCGGTTTTGTTCGGGACCCTGGCCTATTACTACAATTTTGAAAGGGATGTCGGCAATGGATACGGTGATATAAAACCAGGCGACAGCATTGAGGCCAGCTTAGGCATGGCCTATGCCCTGAACGAAAAGCTTTCCACAAGCCTCAGTTATCAGCAGCGGTGGTATTTCAAAACAGAGCAGGAAGGCGACGATCTGGCGGACACGGATTTCAATGTCGGCACGATGAATTTCGGTGTCAACTATGCCATTACGGATCGGGTTTCCTGCAGCGTATCCATCGGTATCGGACTGACCAACGATGCGGCGGATACGACGGTCGAAATCCGCTTGCCGATCCGTTTCTAGGGTTTACCAAGGGAGGTGGGACGATGAACAGATTGTATACAGCGGTGATCCTGTGTGTCGTTTGCCTGTGCTTCACCGGCATTGCCCTGGCGGAATCCCGGATCGGGTTTGTGGATGTGAATCAGATCATTCAGCAATCGTCTGCCGGAGCTGCATCGATGAAAGACCTGGCGGCTTTCAAGGAACTCAAGAACAGAAACATGTCGGCCAAAGAAAAAAATATTCAGACGTTAAGGAGCCAAATCAGTCAGAAATCAGCGTTAAACCCTAAGGACGCCGGATTGGCGAAATTGCAGAAAGATTATCAGGATGCCGTAAAGGAATACAACAAGCTGCTGGCGGAGAACGAGGCGGCCGTAAAGAAAAGAGACCGGGAACTGACCCACGGCATTTTGGAAGATGTGTACCTCATCTGCAACGATCTGAAGACGGCAAGACATTTGACCTATATCTTCGACAAGGGACAGAGCGGCGTTATCGTCTTTCCGCCCGAAAACGATCTAACCCAGGAAGTGATCAAGCGATTCGACGCAAAATACCGGGCCAAGGGGAAGTGACGTAATGAACGTCGGAATGTAAGACAAAGAGGCTGCTGTCCGCGTGGATTATGGCTACCGAGACTGTGTCGAACTATATGAAATTCGCTTTTGTCATTCTGAGCAAAGTGTAATAACGAATAATAACGGGATGATAAAAAATCATGACTCATCGCCTGACGGCTCAGAATGATATTATGACACAGTCTCACCGTCGGAATCGGAATTATTGCAAAACATTCCGATCCCGACGGTAGCTTTGTTGTTTGGACCGGTCAGCACACTGGTGTCGAACCGACTAAATTTACGAGATTTATTCCCGCCCGAGCAGGGTCGGCACCAGTCCCAGTTCCCGGATCATCTCCATGTCCATTTCCACACTGCGCCCCTGAGTGGTCAGGTAATTCCCCACCATGAGGCCGTTCGCTCCGGCCAGGAAGATCCAGGACTGAAAATCTTTCAGGGTAACTTCCCGTCCGCCGCAGATGAAGATGTCCCGGTCCGGATTGATGAACCGGAACAGGGCGATGCTCTTCAGGGCCTCCATGGGTGCCATCAGGGGCCGGTTTTCCATCCGGGTACCGGCAACGGGGTTCAGGAAGTTCAAGGGGATGCCGTCCACGCCGAGGTCCCGAAGGGTACATGCCAGTTCAACCCGCTGTTCCCACGATTCGCCGAGCCCCAGAATGCCGCCGGAGCAGACCCGAAAACCCTCTGCTTTCACGAGTTTCAAGGTGTTCACATCATCATCGTATTCGTGGGTGGTGCAGATCTGATCGAAAAAGCTGCGGGCCGTTTCCAGGTTGTGGTGGTAGACGGTCACGCCGCTTTGCTTAAGCGCCCTTGCCCGCTCCGGAGTCAGGGTGCCGATGGAGGTGCAGACCGTGATATCCGAATCTTTTTTGATCCGTTCTGCAGCATGACAGATGGCGGCAATTTCCTCCTCCGTGAGCATGAGACCGCTGGTCACCATGGAAAATCGGGTTGCACCGGCTTTTCGACGGCCGATCGCATCGGTTACCATGAAATCTTCCGATTTCAGATCGTAAGTGGCAATGCCGGTCTGATGATGGGAGGACTGGGCGCAAAAGGCGCAGTCTTCGGTGCAGAATCCCGACTTAGCGTTAAGAATGGCGCACAGGGTGATCCGGTTTCCCTTGAAATTGCGGGTAATTTTCTGGGCAAATGTGAGGAGATCGAGGGTGTCGCTTTCCGGAAGGCGGGCGATGGCACAGGCCTCTTCGTAAGGGGGTACATAGCCTTCATCGATTATTCTTTCCGCCAGACAGGCGATTTGCTTATTGAACATGACTTGTCCATCCTTGCTTTAATTTTCAGCCTCTTGCATAGACCGGAAAGTCCTTTATCAAAAATCATATCCATCGTCAACCTGATTTGCAAAACAAGTTGACAATTGATCGTCTGCGGTGTATGAGCCCCCCATGTCAACCAAAGATGAACTGTTAAAATATCTCAAACATTCCGGCGGCACGTGGATTTCCGGTGAGACGCTGGCATCCGCTTTGGCGATTTCCCGTACCGCCATCTGGAAACATATTAAAGCCCTCCAGGAAGAGGGGTATCAGATCGAATCGTCGACCAACCGTGGGTACACCCTGAAGGCGATTCCGGATCGACTTTTACCGGCGGAGATTCGTGAAGGCTTGAAGACGATCCGCTTTGCCAGGAAAAATATCGAATATTACCGTGAAACGGATTCGACGAATGTCCGGGCCCGGATGCTGGCTCACGAAGGTGCACCCGAAGGCACCCTGGTCGTGGCCGAAACCCAGACCCAGGGCCGGGGACGCCGGGGCCGAACCTGGTTTTCTCCCCCGGATTGCGGCATTTACATGTCCATCATTTTACGCCCCCTTGTCCAGCCTCACGAGGCGCCGCAACTGACCCTCCTCACGGCGGTGGCGATGGTGGAGACGCTACTGGGGTTTGTCGATTTGCCTTTTACAATCAAGTGGCCCAACGACATCCTGATCCACGGCAAGAAGATCTCGGGCATCCTGACGGAAATGGCGATGGAGATGGACCGGGTCGATTACGTTGTAGTCGGCCTGGGGCTGAACGTCAACACACCGGAGGAGGCGATGGCGGAAGAAATCCATGAGATCGCCACCTCGCTGAAATTACTCACGGGGAAAACCTTTCCCCGGCTCGAGATCCTGCAGAATTTTCTGAAGAAGCTGGAAGATTACTACGCCCTGTTCCAGGGGCGGCAGTTTGAAGTCATTCGTAACCGTTGGAAGGAACTCTCCGGAAGCATCGGGCGTCGCGTAAAAATCGAGAACCTGGACCACGCCTATGAGGGTGAGGTTGTGGACATCGATCAGGATGGATTTCTGGTCCTTCGCTTAGCGACGGGAGGGCTGCAGCGGATTGTGGCGGGAGACGTCCTGTATCAATAGTACGTCCGCTTTTTACCTCAATGATTTCAACGGTATAAATATTAACATTGCTGGTTTTTCAAAAAAATAAGATTATTTTCTATAAAGGAGTCCAACATGGCAGGCCGGGAAGAGGAAATCAGAGCCCTGGAACAGGCGGATTTGGAATGCGTCTGGCATCCTTTCACGCAGATGCAGATTTATCGCCGGGAAAAGCCAGTCATCATCGAAAAAGGGAAGGGGTCCTATCTGTATGATACCGAAGGCAACGCCTACCTGGACGGCATATCCTCCCTCTGGACCAACGTCCACGGTCACGGTAAGGTGGAACTTGACGCAGCCCTCAAGGCGCAGACCGATCTGATCGCCCATTCGACACTCCTTGGCATTTCCAGCGTCCCCGCCATCCGGTTTGCGCAAAAGCTTCTCGGCGCGGTTCCGCCGGGGCTCACCAAGGTATTTTATTCCGACAGCGGCTCCACCGCTGTGGAAATCGCCTTGAAAATGGCTTTTCAGTACCATCGTCAGGCGCCGAAGGGGAAACGCACGAAAAAAAAATTTCTATCCTTTGTAAACGCCTATCACGGTGACACGATCGGATCGGTCAGCCTGGGCGGAATCGATCTGTTCCATGATATGTACCGGGACCTCCTGTTTGACACGTATAAAGTCGCCTCGCCCTACTGCTATCGCTGTCCTTACGGCCGGGAATATCCGGGATGCAAACTGGATTGTCTTTTGGCTGTTGAAAAGATGCTGGATGAACATCATGAAGAAATCGCCGCGTTGGTGTTGGAACCCCTGGTCCAGGGCGCGGCGGGCATGCTGCTGCAGCCGGAGGGTTTTCTCCGGGGAGTCAGGGAATTATGCAGTCATTACGGGGTGTTCATGATCGCCGACGAGGTGGCCGTCGGCTTCGGACGTACAGGAAAACTTTTCGCCTGTCAGCATGAAGGGGTGAGCCCCGATATCCTGTGTCTGGCCAAGGGTATTTCCGGGGGGTATCTGCCTCTGGCGGCGACGGTGACCAGCGAGGAGATTTTCGAGGGGTTTCTGGGGGAGTTCGTGGAGAGCAAAACCTTTTTCCACGGCCATACCTACACAGGAAATCCCCTGGCCTGCGCCGTGGCCATCGCCAGCTTGGAGCTTTTTGAAAAGGAGCGGATCATTGAGAACCTCCAGCCGAAAATCGCCTTTTTGACTGATAAGCTGGAAATCTTCCGGGAACTGAAGCATGTCGGCGACATTCGCCAGCGGGGGATGATGGTGGGAATCGAACTGGTCGCAGACAAGGAAACCCGGGAAAGCCTGCCCGTCGAAGACCGCACGGGTCACCAGGTGATCATGGAAGCGAGGAAGCAGGGCGTCATGATCCGTCCCCTGGGTGATGTCATTGTCATGATGCCTCACCTGGCGATGTCGATTGAGGAACTGGATTTGCTGTGCCGGATCACCTATGAATCGATCCGATTGGTGACGGAGCGGAACTGAAACGTGGAAACGCAGCATGTCGTTAAAGAAGGAATGATCCGATTCGATCCGTCCGACGGGATTTATACCGACCATTTTCCCGGTTACCCTGTTGTGCCCGGAAGCCTTATCATCCAGGCTTTTCTCGATCTCGCGGGATCTGTGCGAGAGATCGAGAGTTTTCAATTTCGGAGCTTTGTCATTCCGGGGTCCTATGCTTATCGGATGGAACGCAGGGCCGAACGATGGGAGTGTTTGCTCATGCAGAGAGATGGCATAATGGCCAGGGGGAAACTGAAGACATGAACGGATCCGGTGAGAGGCCTAAGGGGTTGATTTTAGGCGGCACCTGCGAACTGGCCCTCGTCCTGGCTTCCAAGTTGATCGAAAAGGGCTTTTTCCCCGTCCTGACCTGGCGCGATCCGGAGGGGCGCGGAAAGATCGACGCCTCGCTTGCAAACTTTCCCGGTCATTATGAGACGATCCGGTTCAACCTTGGCGATCCGCTGTCTCTGGAAACGCTTTTCGCGAAGGACTTCTGTTATAATTTTCTCGTCGATTTTGCCCAGGGTGATTATGAAACGCTAATCGCCGCAGCCGATGAAGATCGCATACGGGCCTACTTTTCGGAGAATGTCGCCGCCCGGGCCATCCTCTTGAAGCGTGTGGCCAGAGGCATGCTTCGGATGAAGCGAGGACGGCTGATTTATGTTTCCTCATCCGCCGCGGAGAGGCCCGCGCCTGGGCAGGGGTTTTATGCTGCGGCGAAACTCGCCGCCGAAACCCTTTACCGGAGTTGTGGCCTTGAATTGGCGGGGAAGGGCGTTACCAGCGTGATTCTGCGCGCCGGTTATGTCCAGGCCGGCCGCAGTCGCGCCTTTCTGGAGGCCAATCCGGAAATCATCCGTCAGGTTCCGCTCCAGCGTGCCCTCGAGGCGGAGGAAGTGGCGGAGACAATTCTGTTTCTCCTGTCACCGGCCGCAGTCGGAATCAACGCAACGATTCTGACGCTGGACGGCGGATTGTCAGCCGGTAAAACGGGCATCATGAAACATTAATTCAAGGTGGGGAATGCATGGATATTCTTAAGACATTGCGCGAAATGATTATGGATATTATGGATGTGGATGGGCAGACGATCACGGCGGAAACCTATCTTGTGCGGGAACTGGGCGCGGAGTCCATTGATCTGTTGGAGTTGTCGGTTTCCATCAATCACCATTTTCACATTACGGTGAAAGACGACGACATCTTTCTCCGGAATTTCCGTCTCTTTCTGGTTGAGGCGGAGCGCCGGGGAGAAGCCCCGTCAAGTTACCTGGGGGCGCGTTTTCCCTTCTTGCCGGCGGAACGGATCGGCGAAATTCTTGCCGATCTCGAGGCCGGGCCGGCGTTAAAAATAAAGGATCTGGTCAGTTACATCGCCTTCCGGAGCAAAGGTTAAGCCATGAAGCGTGACAAGATGATGACCTTTGACGAACTGGTGACCCGGCGTCGCAGCATCCGTAAATACAAGCCCGACATTCCCGCCGATGACATGGTCGAACGGATGGTGCATGCGGCCCTCGTGGCGCCCTCGCCGTCCAACATACAGCCTATTCGCTTTATCCGTCTCAAATCGCCCCATTTTCGGGAGCAGATCCGGCAGGGGATGAACGCCGTCCAGGAAGGCCTCATGCAGGTTGCCGCCGGGGAGGGACGGCCGAAATGGATGAAAAATCGCATCAAATTCTACAACCGCTATATGGCCTTCATGTTCGACGCGCCGGTCCTGATGGCGGTGGTCACCGTGCGACCGAAAGAACTGCTGGTGGGACCGGAAAAGCTGTTCGGACCCAAACTGGAAGCCATCCGGGTCATGAACCTCCACATGACGGCAGGGCTTTCGGTGATGTGCTATCTCCTGAAAGGCGAGGAAATCGGCCTCGGTTCCTGCATCATGTCGGCGCCGCTGATTTTTCTCGATGAGGCGGAAAAATTGCTGGGCCTTGAGGATATGGAACTGATCTGTTTCATTACCTCGGGATTCCCCGCCGAGACGGCCAAACCCATCAAAAGAAAAACCATTGATGAAATATACTGCTGCAAATAGATGAAAAGACGCGTTGTTCTCACTTCGATGGGGGTCATTTCGCCCCTCGGCAAATCTCCGGAAGAGATCCGGTCATCGCTTCTGGACGGCCGTGTTATTTTTGAAAGGCCTGATTTCGAACCGGAAGTTGTCGTTTCACCCGTTCGGGATTTTGAACTTCGGCGCTACACGGGGGCATTCAAGGAACGGCGCTACCTGAACCGTGGCGCCGCTTTCGCTCTGGCGGCCGCCCTGGATGCAGTTCGGGGGACCGGCCTGACGCGGGAAACGCTGGCCGAAGCGGGGCTTTTTGTCGGCGCGGGACCTCACCTCGACATCGGTACCGAATTTCCTCACATCACCGGCGGTGAAATGGACCGCAGTAAAGTCGATGCCCTGTGGATTCTCCGGTTTCTGCCCAATACGGCGGCTTCGGTCATTGCCAAGTCCTGTGGCATCAGGGGCGAAAACCTGACGGTCGGCACAGCGTGTGCCGCCGCTCTTGCGGCAATCGGTGAGGCTTTCCGGCGCATCCGGGACGGATACCTGGATTGTGCCCTCGCCGGGGGGGGTGATTCCCGCGCCTATCCCGGAGGCATCCTCGCCTACAGGACGGCGGGGGCGCTTTTCCGGGGCGTAGGCGATCCGGATCAGGCGAGTCGTCCTTTCGACGAGAATCGTGGCGGTTTTGTTTCCGGGGAAGGGGGTGCGTTTTTTGTTCTTGAAGAGCGCAACCATGCGCTGGAACGTGGTGCATCCATTCTCGGCGAAATCTCGGGTTACGGCAATACCATTGACGGATACCGCATGACCGCGCCGGCGCCTGACGGGAAAACGGCGGCACAGGCCGTCTGGAAAGCCCTGGCGGAAGCAGAAGTCTCACCGGAAGAAATCGACTTCGTTGTCGCCCACGGTACGGGTACGGTTCTGAACGATCAGGTGGAGGCGAAGATCATCAGGGAAGTTTTCCCCGGCCGGACGCCTGCGGTGATCGCCCTTAAGTCATGGATCGGCCATCTATCCACGGCCTGCGGCGCCGTCGAACTGGCTGTTACCCTAACCGCTCAGGGTATGGGATACCTTCCCAGGATCAGGAATCTGGAGCAACCCTGTATACAGGGGATCGACTTTGTCCATACGGGTCGTCATGTCCGGGGCAAGACGTTTATCATCGAAAATTTTGGTTTCGGAGGCCAAAACGCGGCCCTGGTCATCAAGATATAAGGCGGCAGGAGATGTCGGAAGAAATCATCATCAACTCCGGTCTGAAGTCCATTATTCTACTGGACCGGATTACGGACATCGGTTCCGATGAAATACGGGGGACCGCCGCCTTCGATGGGAAGGCTGTTTTTAGGCTCTTCGAAGCCCTTGCACAACTCGGGGCGTTACATATTCGACGGTGCAATAACTTCAATAAGCATGCGTTTCTCATGAAGGTGAGGCAATGTATTCTGCCGGACCGGTTGCCGGAGGCGGGTTCTTTAAATCTGAAAGGAGAATTGACCGGGCAGAGTGACCGCAGTTTCATTTACCTGATATCGGCAGAACGGGAAGGGCAAACAGTTATAAAGGGCGAGTTCTGGTTTTCCACCGTGGATTATGACGGGAAATTCGAGGCGGCGAGACTAAAAGAACATTATGAACAGGTATTTGCATGTTTAACCAACGCATCCGCGACAGACTGAGCCTTCAGAAAAAAACGGGATTGTACCGCAATCCCCCGGTCATCGGAAAAAAGGAGGGTAAATATGTCTATACGGACGGGAAACCCTACCTGAGTTTCGCCTCAAATGACTACCTGGGGTTGGCCGATTCAGCAGTTTTGAAGGACATTAGATCGGAAGAGCACACGTCTGAACTCCAGTCACATAGCGGTATCTCG
>ENA-UPTA01001122-UPTA01001122.1-activated-sludge-metagenome-genome-assembly--contig:-NODE-1122-length-30141-cov-10.338862_pt1 | contig 30141 bp, 19 predicted proteins | sample MGYA00238184_ERZ773361 | MGnify/ENA primary metagenome ERZ773361 (study PRJEB29100, sample SAMN05720205) | activated sludge metagenome | isolation source: anaerobic digester from wastewater... | reverse complement strand
ATTGATCCCATCGATTGGGATGAAACGGTTTTGACGGCCAATCGTGCGTATTTTGCAGACAAGGACGGTTTGCATCACTCAGCCGGTCTGGGCCTCAAGATTGCCATGAACGAAAATTTCGTACTCTCGGCCGATTTTGGCAAAGCATTCAACAAACAAGACGGGGCAGGACTTGGAACTTATATAGGCCTGAATTACCTGTTCTAATTACATAAATCCTTAAGATGAAAACATTGAAAAAACTAATTGCGGAAAAATTATTGAAAATTAAGGCTGTCAAGTTGCAGCCTTCCAATCCCTTTACCTGGGCTATGGGCTGGAAATCGCCTATTTACTGCGACAATCGTAAAACTCTTTCATATCCTCAACTCAGGAATTTTATCAAAATAGAACTGGCTCGCATCATTCGTGAAAAATACGAACAGGTGGATGCCATTGCCGGTGTAGCCACCGGAGCCATTGCTCAGGGCGCTATGGTAGCCGAAGAACTGTGCCTGCCTTTTGTTTACGTTCGTTCTTCGCCCAAGGATCACGGCCTGGAAAACCTTATCGAAGGTGACTTAAAGCCCGGCATGAAGGTGGTTGTTATCGAAGACTTAATTTCAACCGGCGGCAGCAGCCTCAAAGCGGTGGAAGCCATACGCAAGGACGGCAGCGAAGTAATAGGAATGCTGGCCATCTTCACTTATGGATTCGATGTGGCAATTGAGCGTTTCAAGCAAGCCAAAGTGGAATTGACCACTTTGTGTGATTACGATACCATTTTAGAAACGGCCCTGGAAACAAATTATATAAGCGATGCCGATGTAAAGACTTTGCAAATCTGGCGCAAAGACCCGGCTAATTGGAAACCTAGGATACAATAGAGAAACCGATGACCGAATTTAAGACACAGACCGGTAGAATTGCAGCCCCGGCCTGCAGGGTTTTTGAGGTTCTTTCCGATTGGAATCAGCTCGAAAAGATCAAAGAAAAGATCCCTGAGAGTAAATTGAGGGGCCTTGAATTCGATGCCGACTCCTGTCGGTTTGTGATAGACAGCTATGGTGTGGGTGAAATCGCCTTGTGTATCTCGGAACGAAATCCCTGTTCTGCGATCAAGATAAAGGCAGAGCAATCGCCCATCGATTTTAACGCGGTCATCAGCATTGAAGAAGAGAATCCCGAAGCTTGCCTGTTGACAATCGGCTTAGAGGCTGCTCTTCCTTTTATGTTGAAACATATTTTGTCGCCTTCCATTCAAACCGGCTTGGACAAAATTCTTAACTTATTGACCGAATACTCATATTAATAGCTATGAAACTTTGGCAAAAAAATACCGAAGTAGATAAAGACATCGAACGTTTTACTACCGGTAAAGATCGGGAGATGGATCTTTATCTGGCCGAATTTGATGTGTTAGGCTCTGCGGCGCATGCGCGAATGCTGGAACAAATCGGACTGATTTTACCCGAAGAACTTCCTTTGTTGCTGCGAGGACTACGGGAAATATACGAACAAATACAGGCCGGCAAGTTCACTATTGAAGAGGGTGTGGAGGATGTACACTCCCAGGTAGAACTTATGCTTACCCGTAAACTGGGAGATCTCGGAAAAAAAATTCACAGCGGACGTTCCAGAAACGACCAGGTCTTGCTCGATCTGAAGCTTTTTACCCGTCACAAGCTGGAAGAGGTTCTCGAAGCCGTTCATGCCTTGTTTGAGCTGCTTATAAAATTGAGCGAACGTTACAAAAAAGTAATGATGCCGGGCTACACGCATTTGCAAATAGCCATGCCTTCTTCTTTCGGACTCTGGTTTGCAGCTTACGCCGAATCGCTTGTAGACGACGTACAGGTGTTGCAGGCTGCTTTTAAAATATGCAACCGCAATCCTCTGGGCTCGGCTGCCGGCTATGGTTCTTCTTTTCCTTTGAACAGAAGCCTTACCACCCAATTGTTGGGTTTTGAAGGCTTGAACTACAACGTTGTGTACGCTCAAATGGGCAGAGGGAAAATGGAAAAGACCACGGCTTGCGCTCTGGCTTCGGTGGCAGGTACCATTGCCAAACTGGCTTACGATGCTTGTTTGTTTAGCTCTCAGAATTTCGGTTTTATTGCCTTGCCCGCCGAATTCACCACCGGTTCGAGCATCATGCCCCACAAAAAGAATCCGGATGTATTTGAATTGACCAGGGCTAAATGCAACAGACTGCAGCAATTGCCCGAAAATATTTCGGCCATCACTCAAAATCTGCCTTCGGGTTATTTCAGAGATTATCAGTTGCTCAAGGAGCTTTTTCTACCTGCTTTCGATGAACTCATAGATTGCATAAAAATGACCTCAGCCAGTCTGGAGCGGATTCGGGTTAATGAACACATACTTGATGATCCGCGCTATGAATACATCTTCAGTGTGGAAGAAGTCAACAAGAGAGTCTTGAACGGTGTTCCCTTCAGGGAAGCTTACCGGCAGGTAGGTATGGAAATTGAAGCCGGAAGCTTCAGAGCCGACAAGAACATTAAGCACAGCCACGAGGGAAGCCTCGGCAATTTGTGTAATGACAAAATTACAGCTAGAATGAACGAGTTACTGAATTCTTTTCCGTTTGAACATATACATAAAGCCTTAGATGGTTTGTTAATCGATTGATTAATAAGCTTATATTTTGGCTTGTTTGACATAAAAATGAACATCCCGCTTGTTTTTGCGGGATGTTTTTTTGTGTCAATATGACAGTGGTGTGTGTTTGGCAAATTCTTTGAAGATAGTAGGGTGTTGTAAAATATGTAGGCTGAAATAAAACTCAAGCTGAAGAAAGAAGGTAGAAGCTGAGCGAAATGGAAGCTTTTTTATAAAAAACGTAAAACAAAAATTTGCCATATGAATCTGAATCAATTTACTATTAAATCACAGGAAGCTGTACAAAAAGCGGCGCAAAAAACGGCCGCTTTGGGCCAACAAAGCATAGAAACCCCGCATTTATTCATGGGTTTATGGGAAGCCGGAGAGCAGACCTTGTCTTTTTTATTCAACAAATGCGGTGTTCAACCTCAGACTGTTGTACAGGCTGTTGAACGCCAGATGTCTTCTTATCCCAAAGTAAGCGGCGGCGAAAACTATCTCTCCAAAGAGGCCACAGCCGTGTTGCAAAAAGCCACGGCTTACGCGGCTGAATTAAAGGATCAGTTTGTATCGCTCGAGCATATTTTGCTGGCTTTGCTCAGCGAAAAAAGCCCGGTTTCCAATATACTCAAAGATGCCGGCTTAAGACTTAGTGAACTTAAGTTGGCCATTCGTGAATTGCGAAAGGGTAAATCGGCCGACACCGAGAATGCCGAGGAGGTATACGATGCCCTGAACAAATACGCCGTCAACCTGAACGAAATGGCCCGGAACGGCAAACTCGATCCGGTTATCGGCAGGGACGAGGAAATTCGCCGCGTATTGCAAATATTGAGTCGACGTACCAAAAACAACCCTATATTAATTGGTGAACCCGGAACGGGAAAAACCGCCATAGCCGAAGGTTTGGCTCATCGCATTGTGCGCGGAGACGTACCCGAAAACCTGAAAACCAAGCAGGTTTATTCGCTCGATATGGGCGCTCTGGTAGCGGGGGCCAAATACAAGGGAGAATTTGAAGAAAGGCTGAAAGCCGTAGTGGGAGAAGTGATCGAAGCCGAAGGAGAGATAGTGCTCTTTATCGACGAAATTCACACCTTGGTGGGCGCAGGCAAGGGCGAAGGGGCCATGGATGCCGCCAATATCCTGAAACCTGCTCTGGCCAGGGGGGAACTCCGGGCTGTCGGAGCCACCACTCTGAACGAATACCAGCAATTTTTCGAGAAAGACAAAGCCCTCGAAAGGCGGTTTCAACCGGTGATGGTGAATGAGCCGGACATTGCCGATTCCATTTCCATACTCAGGGGGCTCAAGGAACGTTACGAAAATCACCATAAGGTCAGAATCAAGGACGAAGCCGTGCTGGCAGCCGTAGAATTGTCGTCGCGCTACATCAGCGATCGTTTTCTGCCCGACAAAGCCATCGACTTGATGGACGAAGCGGCAGCCCGCCTGCGATTGCAAGCGGATTCGGTTCCCGAGGAACTCGACGAAATTTCCCGCCGGATCAAGCAATTGGAGATTGAGCGCGAAGCCATCAAACGCGAAAAAGACGAGCTTAAGCTCAATCAGTTGGGCAAAGAACTGGCCGATCTCGTCGAAAAGGAAACCGCCATGAAAGCAGCCTGGCAAGCAGAGAAATCACATATAGACCGCATTCAGGAACTTAAAGCAGAAATCGAGAGTTTGCGTTTTGAAGCCGAAAAGGCCGAGCGCGAAGGCGATTACGGCAAAGTGGCCGAAATACGCTACGGCTCCATACAGCAGGCCGAGGCTGCCATCAAAAAGGAAAGCGAAGCACTCAAAACTCTGCAGCAAAATGGACAGCTTGTCAAAGAAGAAGTCGATGCCGAGGATATAGCCGAAGTGGTTTCTCGCTGGACAGGCATTCCGGTGTATAAAATGATGCAGAGCGAACGTATGAAATTGCTGCGTCTCGAGGAAGAATTGCATCGCAGGGTAATAGGTCAGGACGAAGCCATTAACGCCGTAGCCGATGCTATACGCCGAAGCAGAGCCGGCTTGCAGGATCCCAAACGCCCCATAGGCTCCTTTATCTTTTTGGGCAGTACCGGGGTAGGTAAGACAGAATTGGCTAAAGCCCTGGCCGAATATTTGTTCAACGACGAAAATACGATGATACGAATAGATATGTCGGAATACCAGGAAAAGTTTTCGGTTACCAGGCTCATCGGTTCCCCTCCGGGTTACGTGGGTTACGACCAGGGCGGACAGTTGACCGAAGCAGTAAGGCACAAACCTTATTCGGTGGTTTTGTTCGACGAAATCGAAAAAGCTCACCCCGATGTCTTTAATATTCTGCTTCAGGTGCTTGATGACGGTCATTTGACTGACAACAAAGGCCGTAAGGTGAATTTCAAAAATACGATTATAATTATGACCTCCAACCTGGGTTCGGAACTGATACGGGAACGTATGGATCAGATGAACGAAAGTAACCGGGATCAATTGATGGAGCAGACTCGCGAAGAAGTATTCGAATTATTAAAGCGAACCCTGAGACCGGAGTTTTTAAACCGCATAGACGAAATTATTATGTTCAAATCCCTGACTCGCTCAGAGATTAAGGAAATTGTGCGTTTGCAACTGGAGCAACTTAAGAGTAACCTGGCCGAGAGAGGCTTGCGTATGAGATACACCGACAAACTGCTGGACCACCTGACCAAGGAAGCTTATCATCCGCAATTCGGTGCTCGCCCGGTTAAAAGGCTGATTCAAAGAGAATTGTTGAATTCTTTATCTAAGGCTTTATTATCGGGCAGCGTTCAGGAAGACAGCCTGGTCGAAATCGACGAAAGCGGAGGCGAAATTCTTTTCCGCTCGATTATTAACCCTGAATAACAGGGCGGTTATTCAGCATAAGACACTGACGGTAGTGAGTTTTTACACCACACGCAGCACTGAGTCAGCGGTAGCCATTCAGCACAAGACGCTGACGTCAGGGTAGCTGAGTGTATCGTTGAGAAATCGTCAGAAAACCCCGCAATCTTTAATTTTTTAATTAGTTTTGCACAGTAACAAAAAAAACAAAAATATGCTGATTAAACGATTTGTATTAAGCTTAATGCTTCTGAACTTGTCGGGGCTGTTATTGGCTCAGACCGATGTGAGTCTGTTTTGGAGAAAAGATTCTCTGCAGCAAACAGAAATTTTTTCTGCCGAAGGCGATTTATATCGTTTAGTAGGTCACCACGGGCCGGCTATAGAAAATAAATTTATGGCTTTACGCCTGTATTTCAATCACAGCGGATCGATCGATGTATATTCCAAGAAAATACATCGTCTGGAACTGGCGCAGGCTCTTTGGTATCCGTCCGAAAAGATGCAGCAGGAACAAGGTTTCGGTTGCGATGAGTACAAAGTGGGTTCTACCGTTGGCTTGGGGGGTATCAATCTTTGGGATGGTCGGCAAGTTGTAAAGCTCACAGCCACCCAGGGCCGAACCGCCAGGGTTTCCAAAAACGAAAAGGGAGCCAGTATGGAAATGCTGGCCAAAGGCATAGCCTACAAAGACAAAATGGTAGATATTCTAATACGGGTAAGTGTCAACAACACAGACAGACAGGCCACTGTTGAGGCTGTTTGTACTTCGGGACATAAAGTACAGTTTCTTACGGGGGTAAACCGTCACCCGGGCAACAGTGTCTTCAACCGGGACGGCCGGATAGGCGTCTGGGGCAGACACCCGGCGGATGTTTCCAAAGCTCCCGTTTTGATAGGCGGAGGTATGAAATACCGTCCTTCCGATTTCGCTATTAAGCGGGTGACAGACGACGCCATTCAGCTTATATCCAAACCGGCTAAAAAGCTTAAAACCATCATTGTGTCTGCGGGAGAGCGGGAAGAAGAGCTGAATACCGAGCAGGCTTTTTTCGATTATGTAAAGAGTTTCTGATCTAGGCGGAATCGGGAGTTTGTATCACTCTGTTTCATAGAATTCTGTCATTAAAGCATCAAGCCCGGCAATTATCGATTTGCCGGGCTTGATGCTTTAATTGGAATATTTCCGAAGAAATTTATTTCTTGTTGCGGTTGCCGTAGCGGTTCAGGAATTTATCCACACGACCGGCGGTGTCGACCAACTTGGATTTACCGGTATAAAAAGGATGCGAAGTGGAAGAAATTTCCAGTTTGACCAAAGGCAGGGTTTCGCCGTCTATTTCTATAGTTTCTTTGGCTTGAATGGTGGAACGTGAAATAAAGGTGTCACCATTGGACATATCTTTGAAAACAACTGGACGGTAATTCGTTGGATGCAAATCTTTTTTCATTGCTCAAAATATTTTGGCTGAATGCGTCAGCCGGGTTTTAAGATTATACAAATTGGTAAGATCTGTAATGGCCTGCAAAAGTAGATATTTTTAATGAAACCAAAAAAAATATCGGGCTTTTTTTCTCATTAAGCGCAAAATACCGTAATTTTGTAAGCTTAGAGATAATTAAATGATCAAAATCCTTTAAATACAGATATTATGATTAGTTACAAAGAATTAGGTCTTGTCAACTCAAGAGAGATGTTCAAGAAGGCCATAGCCGGTCAATATGCTATCGCTGCATTTAATTTCAACAATATGGAGCAGTTGCAGGCCATTATTCAGGCAGCCGTCGAAACCCGTTCTCCCGTGATTCTGCAAGTGTCCAGCGGTGCCCGCAAGTACGCCAATCAGACTTTGTTGCGTTATATGGCTCAGGGAGCAGTAGAATACGCAAAAGAACTTGGTTTGGAGCATCCTCAGATTGTGCTGCATCTGGACCACGGCGATACTTTCGAATTATGCAAGTCTTGTATAGATATGGGCTTTTCTTCTGTTATGATCGATGGTTCCCATCATCCCTACGAAGACAATGTTGCTCTGACCAGGAAAGTGGTGGACTATGCTCATAAATACGATGTTACCGTCGAGGGTGAGTTGGGCGTTTTGGCCGGAGTCGAAGACGAAGTGTCTTCGGCAGTCAGTCATTACACCCGTCCCGACGAAGTGGTAGATTTTGTTACCAGAACAGGTGTGGATTCTCTGGCTATTTCTATCGGAACTTCGCACGGAGCCAATAAGTTCACTCCTGAACAATGCACTCGCGATGCCAATGGTGTTTTAATTCCACCTCCCTTGCGTTTTGATATTCTCGAAGAAATTGAAAAGCGAATACCGGGTTTCCCCATTGTTTTGCACGGTTCTTCTTCTGTGCCTCAGGATTTGGTTGCCATTATCAACAAATACGGTGGCGCCATGAAAGATTCCATAGGAATTCCCGAAGAACAATTGCGTAGGGCTGCTAAGTCGGCTGTGTGCAAAATCAACATCGACTCCGACGGTCGTATTGCCATGACGGCAGCCGTTCGTCAGGTGTTGGCTACCAAACCCGCCGAATTCGATCCCCGCAAGTACCTGGGGCCTGCCCGCGATTCGCTCAAGGAATTGTACAAACATAAATTGATCAATGTTTTGGGTTCGGCCAATAAACTATAATTCAGTAAGATTCTAAGCCGAAACAAGATTCCAAGACGAATTGAATCGGCGTAAAAAAAGTGAGCCTGGCGGAAACGGCACAGGCTCACTTTTTTTGTATCCGGCAGACCGAACTCCCGATCAGCCGCAATTCCTCTTCAGTAAAGTGCAGATTATCCAATGTTTGAATGTTTTCACTCAGCTGTTTTACCGAGCTGGTGCCAATTATAACGGAAGTTACCCGCTTATCGCGCAAGCACCATGCCAACGCCATTTGAGCCAATGTCTGTTGTCTTTTTCGGGCGAAGTCGTTTAGCTGTTTGATTTTTTCTACTTTTTCGGGGGTGATTTGCTCTTTTTTCAAAAAACCAAATTCTTGTCCGGCTCGTGAATTGGGAGGTATCCCTTCCAAATATTTATCGCTGAGCATTCCTTGTGCCAAAGGAGAAAAGCCGATAAAACCGATGTTTTTCTCTTCCACCAGCGGGAAAATGGATTGCTCTACTTCAGGGTTGAAAAGGCTGTATCTGCCCTGATAAATAAGGCAAGGTGTACCGTTTTCGCGCAGCAAACGAATGGCTTCACGGGCTTTGTCGGGCGGATATTTTGAAATGCCGACGTAGAGGGCTTTGCCTTGCTTTACCATATCGGACAACGCACCCATAGTCTCTTCCAGCGGCGTATTCGGGTCGTAGCGGTGCGAATAGAAAATATCCACATAGTCCAATCCCATCCGTTTAAGGCTCTGATTAAGGCTGGCAATCATATATTTACGCGAACCCCAATCACCGTAAGGACCATCCCACATCAAGTGTCCGGCTTTGGTACTGATAATCAGTTCGTCTCTATAGGATTTAAAATCATTTTTCAGCATTTTGCCGAAATTTGTCTCGGCACTTCCGAAGGGAGTACCGTAATTATTCGCCAGGTCGAAGTGAGTAATTCCATTGTCAAAAGCCGTAAACAACATTTTCTTGGCTTCGTCTTGATCGTTTACATCACCGAAATTATGCCAGAGTCCCAGTGAAATTCTCGGTAGTTGCAGTCCGCTTTTTCCGCAATAATTATATCCGACTGAGTTCGTATATCGGTCGGCAGAAGGAGTGTATTGCATTTTATTGGAAGTCTTGCGGATAACCATAAAATCTTTTATCTGTTTTTGATACGAACTATAGCACCGGTTTCGGGATCGAGTTCCACCATCAACTGCTCAGAAGCCGGTAATTGCATCAGATCTCCAAATTGCGCTATCACGAAATTGTCTTTGAATAAAACCGTCTGACCTTTCAATAAACTTATGTCAATTCTATTGGGATGATAGTAATATAAAGCGCAGGCTTGTTGCGATGTTTCACCTTTTTTACCGCCGATGCTGTCCTTTTGTTGGCTTATGGCGTCGGTACCGGGATTGTGTACCAAAAAATGCACCGGGTACCCACTGAGGTCTTCTTTGTCTACTATCCCCTTTTGAGACGAAAAGCGAAACAAAATTTCGTAACTGGGAATCTTTTCGGGTGTATATTCAAGCACCTCTGTTCGAACGCTTTGCCTGCGGCTTCCGGTAAAAAGTTCCGTATAATGCGTTTCCATGCGGTTTAGTTCGGTAAGCATTTTTTCGAGCGAAGCCCCATCCTGAGGCATAGTACCCAATTCTCCCTGCAACAGACTAAGCCGGGTGTCTCTCAATTCAAAGACTTTTTTGGCAGCCAGTTCGGCCATGCGAATGGAAGAGCCGGAAAGTTGCATATCTTGGGTATGAATTGAGGCTGCAGAGCTGGCGCTGTTGTCGTTTGCGTTTTCCGGACAAGAAATTTTTGTTTCCTGTTTTGAGGCTTTCCCGGAGCAGGATTCAGTTAAGCTAAGGTCCATATTTACAGTCCTGAGAATTCCTTCGGAAGTAAACTGAAGATTAAGTTCTGGAACTTGTGTGTCTGACGCTCTCCTTTTTGGGACCTGAGGCGCCGCAGCTTGTATATAAAAAGCTCTTTTAGGGTCGGGCAGGGTATAAGTGTCTAATTCCACCGATATCAGTTCGTTGTTTACTCTTTCTGTAGTTACAACATCACTGATCCCAAGCAATCTTTCGGAATATCTGGCATAAATGCCGGGATCTTCGTGTGTGGTTCTGATCGTGACACGAACCTTGAACACGGTTTTTGGAAGATGATAGCTGAAAGCTTCGTAAGGGATGGGACCTTCTACAATACGACTTTGAATCTGTGCAGTAAGGTTTCCGGATAAACCGAGTACAACGAGCGATAAAAACAGCAGTTTTTTCATAAATATATAAGTTCAAATTTGTCCTTTACTATGTTTGAAGGCTTTACCAAGATACTGAATCAGGTCTCCGGCTATAAGGCTTTCTTCCGATTGCTCTTTCAGGGCCAGGTCTCCACTCAGGCCATGCAGATATACACCAAGCAGGCAGCATTGAGCCGGAGAATAAGCCTGGGCGAGCAAAGATAATAAAATTCCGCACAGAACGTCGCCACTGCCTGCCGTTGCCATTCCGGAATTGCCGGTGTTGTTGAAATGACGACTGCCGTCCGGGAAGATGCTGCAAGTGTAATGCCCTTTCAGAATAAGGTATACCCCGTGTTTTTGAGTAAAAGCGCTAGCTTTTTCGAGACGTTCATACCCGCAATCCGAAGCTCCGGCCAGCCGGTCAAATTCCCCGGGATGAGGAGTTAAGATGGATCCTCGGGGCAATAAGCTTAGCAGAGAAGGCTCGGCAGCGAGAATATTGAGACCGTCTGCATCAATGACCAAAGGTTTTCTTGTTTCTTTCAACAAGGCCTTCATGACCCGAGTTTGACCCTGGCCCGTTCCCAGGCCCGGGCCTATGGCAATGGCAGAAAAACGGTCGGGATCCAAATTTTCCATGGAGGAAATGTGGTTTTCGGAAAGCGGATCGATACTTGTCATGGCTTCCGGAACGGCGCTTTGAATGCAAGCGGACAGGGCCGAAGGCATTCTGATGCTTAGCAGGCCAAGTCCTGCCCTCAAGGCCGCTCGCCCTGCCAGAATAGCCGCTCCAGGCATTCCGGCGCTGCCGGCAATTAGCAGACCGTGTCCGTAATTCCCTTTGTGGCTGAATTTTTTTCTGTTTCGCAAAACGGCTCTTATGTCGTTTTGTTCTACCAGTGAATAATTTGTTGTTTGACGGGCAAGAGCTTCGGGATGGAAATCCAGCGGAGTCAGCTCCCATTGGCCTATATAATCTTCGTTTTCGGGCAGTAAAAAAGCCAGTCGCGGGAATTGGACACCCAGCACCAGATCTGCACGTACTATATTTTCGGGTTTGTTTGTCCGGTTGTTTTCTCCGTACAGGCCCGAAGGCAAATCTATGGAAATACGCAGGGCTTTTTGTTTATTCAGCCAATGTACAATCCGGGCAAAATTCCCTTCCAGCGCTTTGTTTAGTCCGGAGCCGAACAATCCGTCTATAAGGTAATCCGTAGGAGCCTCTTTTACCAAATCTTCCGGCGTGGCATCAAATACGAACGATGAGGGAAACAACTCAATCAGTTTTTTTGCGTTCAAAGCGCAATCGTGCGAAAGTGTTTTGTTTCCGCTCAATAAAAGACATCTGAGTTGAAACCCCGCCTCCAGCATCAAACGGGATAAAGCCAGGGCATCTCCTCCGTTGTTTCCCGGCCCGGCCAGAGCCAGTATACTTTTATTGGGGGCAATCAGTGTTTTAATTCGCTCAAAAAGGCCCAGTGCAGCTCTTTCCATTAGTTCGGAAGAATCGATACCTTCGATTTGAATTGTGTCGGCATCCAGTTGTCTGATTTGAGCTGTGGTGTATATATTAAGGGCCATTTTTTACGATTATCCGTATATTTATCCAAAAATCTGTACAAATTTAATACAAAAGTAAAAAATAATTCCCGAGCAATTTCCAGACAGCCATTTTTTTGTATATTCGCAACTTCGTTGTATTCTTTCTGAAACTCATGAAAACAGTTCAGGTAAAAGACCGGAGCTTTGCTTTACTTCTTACTGCCGAACGTATCCGGAAAAGGGTTTCCGAATTGGCACTGGAAATAAACAGAGATATGGAGGGTAAGAATCCGCTGTTTTTAGTAATGCTCAACGGAGCTTTTATGTTTGCAGCGGATTTACTGAAGGAAATTAATGTTCCCTGCGAAATAAGTTTTATTAAATACGATTCCTATCGTGGAACGAAAAGCAGCGGAAGGCTTAACAAGCTGATTGGGCTCAAAGAGTCGTTACGTAACCGATGTGTAATCGTTTTGGAAGATGTTGTAGACAGCGGTTTGACTATGAGCCGGTTGTTTGAAGAATTGAAAACAAAGAAACCCGCTGAATTATACCTGGCCACCTGCATCTTTAAACCGGAGGCATTGAAGTCTGAGGTTAAGCCGGATTATGTGGGCTTCAATTTACCGGATGTTTTTTTGGTTGGCTACGGTTTGGATTATGAAGGTTACGGAAGAAATTTAGAAGCCATTTATGAGTTGAAGTCCCGCTAAGTTGAGATTATTAGGTGGCATATAGAGGATAATTTTTAAAGAAAATGCTGAACATTGTAATTTTTGGAGGTCCGGGATCGGGAAAAGGGACCCAGAGTGCATTAATAGCCGAAAAATATAATCTGATACACCTGTCCACGGGAGATCTTTTGCGTGACGAAGCAGCAAGCGGGTCGGAGTTGGGCAAATTAATCCACTCTTTTATTGACAAAGGCAATTTGGTACCCGATCAATTGATGTTAGATATTTTGTCAAGAACCATCGATAATTTAAACGGCAAAAAAGGGGTGATCTTTGATGGATTTCCCAGAACCATAGCTCAGGCTGAAGCTTTGGATGAAATATTGGAAAAAAGGAACGAAAAGCTAAATCTGTTGTTGCATTTGAAAGTGGCCGACGAAATTTTACAAGAGAGAATGTTGTTTCGAAGCAAAACTTCCGGACGTTCAGACGACACCCCTGAAACCATCAAAAAACGTATAGACATTTATCATCAGGTTACGGCTCCGGTCATTGATTATTACAGGCATAGAGGCTTATATCATGCAATAATGGGAAACGGAAGCGGCACCGTCGAAACGATATTTGCCGAGGTCAGTAGTTACATTTCGGCTTATCAGCAAAAGAGATAATGGCAGAAAGTAATTTCGTTGATTACGTAAAAATTTATTGCCGTTCCGGTAACGGCGGCCCCGGCTCAACTCATTTCCACCGCGGAAGATACATCCCCAAGGGCGGCCCCGACGGTGGGGACGGAGGCAGGGGAGGGCATATTATTTTGCGTGGAAACCGGAATTACTGGACACTGATTCATTTGCGTTACCAAAGACATATTTTTGCCGAACACGGAGAACCGGGCGGCAAATCCAGAAGCACCGGACGCTCCGGCAAGGATACCATAATTGAAGTTCCCCTGGGTACAGTTGCTTACGATGCCGACAGCGAGGAATTTCTTTGTGAAGTGAACGAAGACGGGGAAGAAATCGTACTTCTGAAAGGAGGCCGTGGGGGCCTGGGTAATTGGAATTTCAGGACGGCAGTCAATCAAGCACCTCGTTATGCACAGCCCGGAGAACCCATGGAAGAACGCACAGTGATTTTGGAATTAAAACTCTTGGCCGACGTGGGCCTGGTCGGTTTCCCCAATGCCGGAAAATCCACCCTGCTCTCGGTATTATCGGCCGCCAAGCCTAAAATTGCCGATTATCCCTTTACCACCCTGGAACCCAATTTAGGCATAGTCTCATACCGTGACAGCTTCTCATTTGTGATGGCCGATATTCCGGGAATAATTGAGGGAGCCTCCGAAGGCAAGGGAATCGGTTTGCGTTTTCTTCGCCACATCGAAAGGAATTCTGTCCTCTTGTTTATGATACCCTGCGACAGCAAAAATATCATCGAAGAATACACCATTTTACTCAACGAATTGAAGCAATACAATCCTGAATTGCTCGATAAGGCCAGAGTACTTGCCATTACCAAGGCAGATATGCTCGATGCGGAGCTCAGAGCTGCCATCCGCAAAGAATTGCCCGAAATCCCTTCAGTCATAATATCGTCTGTAGACCAGACCGGCTTAACCGAGTTAAAGGATTTGCTTTGGTCGGCCCTTAATCAATAAGAACCTGTTTTTAAAGTGATTAGTCAACTGTTTTTCAGCGATTCTTAAAAGCAGATCCAATATGCTAACAAAACATTAAATAAATATCATTCAAAAGAGAATTTAAATCAAAATAAACAGTATATTTGCCGCGAATTAACCGGATTTATCCGGAACTATGTTTAACTTAAAAATTATACTGTTATGAGTTTATTTATCTCTTACAAGCAGAAACGGGGCCGTTTTTTACCGGCACTGCTGTGCTCATGTCTTGTTTTCTTACCAGTAAAAGCCCATTCTTCAGATGCTTATGTTTCAGAAGCCGACAATTTGCTGTTGAACACGGGTTTTGAAATTTGGGAAAACAATTTACCCGCCCACTGGTTTGGTTCTGCCAGCAACATTCCCGAAACTTCGGTGTTTCAGTGTGCTGAAGCGCATTCCGGTGAGTCTTCCTGTCGTTTGGTGCGTACCCAAAAAACCCATGTGCGCTTTAGCTCTGCTCCTTTATTTTTAAACCTCGGTAATTACAGGTTAAGTTATTATGTGAAAGGAAGCGGCTGTATTCGCAACAGCTTTTACAACGGCAGTTCTTACGCCGCCTATTCCGACTACGACACCCTGAGCAATCAACAGGAATGGATGAAGAAAGTCTACGAATTTGAACTCAAGAAAGATGTAGAAGTGCAATTGTTGTTTTCGCTTTGTTTAACCGATTCGATAGGTTTGTTTATCGATGACGTCCTATTCGAAAGCATTCCTGCCGGACTCAACCGGCCTGTTGAGTTTTCTCCTTTAATCAGGACAGCTCAGGGCTTGCTCCAACTGCAATTACCGAAGCCGCAGTCATTAGTAGTGTACGATATGCTCGGGCGAAAAGTCTGCGAAAGAAATGTTCAGGGCGATTTGAGTATTCCTTTGTCGCGTGGTTATTATCTGATTGCATTATCCGGTCACCCAAAGCCCGTTAAGGTGTACATTCCCTGATTTTTGTTTTAATTGGCGTGCATCAATAGCCGGAGTGTTGGTGCAACATTTATTATATGTAAAACATCCGCCAAACTGCTTTTCGCAAGTTTGGCGGATGTCCTTTTGGTGGAGCCGGAGGGCATCGAACCCTCGTCCAAACGGAAAACCAATAGGCTTTCTACACGCTTATCTTCGTTTAGTTTTTCGACCCGGGGCAAAACCGAAGCTATCTACCCGGAGCTTATCTCCTTAAATTTCGGCCGGGAACCGGAGCCTTTCCCTGCCTATTTCCGATATTGCTGCACCACCTGGTCCGGCCGCTTCGGAACCACAGCACCGGGGTGATGACCCGTTTCTGCCACTGTGACAGAAATTAAGCTTAGATCTACTATACTTCGATTAAGCAGCGAGTGCGTAATTGTTTTCGCCAGTTATTGGTTTGGTAAGGATATTAAAGTGCGTATTACCATAGCACTGCGTGCTTACCTACCTGTTTTGACCGCTGTCAAAACCAATCGGCCCCCTATTTTATTTGGCATAACTCACGGCTCTGGTCTCACGGATAACCGTGATTTTTACCTGACCGGGGTATGTCATTTCATCCTGAATACGTTTGGCTATCTCTGCAGAAAGCTGTTCGGTATTCTTATCGTCCACTTTTTCGGCACCCACTATTACTCTGAGTTCCCGACCTGCCTGAATGGCATAGGTCTTGATGACTCCGGGGTAGGAAAGTGCCAATTGTTCAAGATCGTTCAACCTTTTTATGTAGGCTTCTACAATTTCGCGGCGGGCTCCCGGCCTTGCTCCCGATATGGCGTCGCAAACCTGTACAATAGGAGCCAGCAGGGTTTGCATTTCAATTTCGTCGTGATGCGCGCCAATAGCGTTGCAAATATCGGGTTTTTCCTTGTATTTCTCCGCAAGTTTCATGCCAAGAAGTGCGTGCGGCAGTTCCGGTTCGTCTTCGGGTACTTTGCCGATGTCGTGAAGCAAGCCTGCTCTCCGGGCTTTTTTGGGATTCAGTCCCAGTTCCGAAGCCATTACGGCACAGAGATTAGCGGTCTCTCTGGCGTGCTGCAGCAGGTTTTGTCCATACGAAGAACGATATTTCATCCGGCCAATCATTCTGACTAATTCCGGATGTAAACCGTGAACGCCCAGATCGATTGTGGTACGTTTGCCCGTTTCAACGATTTCTTCTTCGATTTGTTTGCGCACTTTGGCTACGACTTCTTCGATGCGCGCAGGGTGTATGCGGCCGTCGGAAACCAGTTGATGAAGTGCGAGGCGGGCAATTTCTCTTCTCACCGGGTCGAAAGCCGAAAGGACAATGGCTTCTGGGGTGTCGTCTACAATGATTTCCACACCGGTTGCGGCTTCTAAAGCGCGTATGTTACGACCTTCCCGGCCAATGATCCTGCCTTTGATTTCGTCCGAATCGATGTGAAAAACACTGATGGCATTCTCTATGGCCGTTTCCGTTGCAACGCGTTGTATCGATTGAACAACAATACGTTTGGCTTCTTTGTTGGCCGTCATTTTGGCCTCGTCCATAATCTCGTTTATATACGAAGCGGCGTCTGTTTTGGCTTCTTCTTTCAGCGATTCCACCAGTCTTTCTTTTGCCTCCTCGGCGGATAATCCGGACAAAGCTTCAAGACGTTCAACTCCCTTACGGTGTTGCTTATCGAGTTCCTGTTTTTTCTTATCGATTATTTCCAATTGTGCTTCCAGGTTCTCGCGGATGATTTCAAGCTCGTTTTTCTTGCGTTGCAGCTCATCTTGCTTTTGATTCAGCTGCATTTCTCTTTGCTTGACTTTGTTTTCGTACGATTGAACTCTGTTGCTCCTTTGTGTGATCTGTTTTTCCAGTTCGGCTTTCATTGCAAAAAATTTATCTTTGATTTCTTGCATTTTATTCTTGCGAATAGCCTCTGCTTCCAGTTCGGCTTTTTTAATTTTGTAGAGGTATTTTCCATTCAGGATATACCGGAAAATCAGCCATCCCAGGAAGATACCCACCGACAAAGCCAATACTAAATAAACTATATACATTATATCCATAGACGTGTGTATTAGATAAAATAAAAAAACACTACAATACCAAGGTCAACACCTTGATAGCTGTAGTGCGGAATTTGTAGTCTCAGTTGAATTATATAATTTCTCCCAACTCTGCATCCAGTTTAGAAATACTTTCCATCAAGATGTTTTGGTCAGAAGATTTTTCAAATTCTAATCTTTCGAAAGCAAAATGGCAGGCTACCATAGCTAAGATATCTTTAATATCCAGGTCTGATCCCTTGACGCCAAATTTATTCCGGTATTCGGTCACTGCATCGTTAACCAATTTGGCTGCTTTGCGATAAGCTTCTTCTTTGCTTCTTTTTATTCGAAGCGGATAATACTTTTCGGCAAGGTATAATTCGATTCTAAAAGTATCATCTTTCATTGCTATGATTCATTAACGAGTGCAATGCATGTATTGATCTCCCGCACTAATTTTGACAGGCGTTGTTTAGTAGCTTTGAGGTCATCGTCGTCGGCTGACATCATTTTTGCTAATTTAAGCCTGTCGTATTTCTGTGAGATATCCCGAAGCTCCTCCTGAATATTGAGAAAAGACAGTTCCTTTTGCAATAAGGCTTCTTTAAGTGCCTTATTCTCTTCCCTGAGAGTTTTGCAGAGCGCGATGGCTTGTCGTACCCTGGCTTCGAATTGGATTAGCAAACTTTGTTGTTCCTCCGTCATAACCCACCGAAATTGTCTACAAAAGTAAACTTTAGTTTTGCCAAAAACAAATAAAATTCAAGTTTTTTATATTCTGTAAAGGTCTTCTGTTCATAGGGGTTTTATAAACACACAAGTCCCGGCGAGATATTCGCCGGGACTTGTTATAGTGTATTTTAAGCTATAGAGTTAGCTTAAAATATGAGGGTCTTATCAGAGAACCACCTTGATGGCTTCCGAATCTATTTTAACCACATAGATCTGTCCCTGAGATAGTCCTTCGATGGTGTTGAGTCCCTGCTCAAGTCTTACAGTTCTTACCAAAGCACCCATCACGTTGTAGATGTTGATGTTGGTTTGTTCTGTTGCCTGAACATAGAGGTTGCCTCCCATAGTAAAGACTACGTTCTTTTGTACTCCGTCTGTTTGAGGCAGAGCATCGTAAGGATCGCTCGGAACTTCCATACCTGCCAGCATGTAGAGAGCATTTCTCCAGATGGTAAAGGCAGCATTGGTCATGTTGGTTCCGTTATCGGCACACATGGCACCGAAGTTGAATCCAACGGTAATCATCCGTTCGGCCAGTGTTTCTCCGCCCACAACGGTACCTGCAGGCAGGTCGTTGATAAAGATCACGGCGTCGGTTACACCGGTCGGGATGGCGATCGGAGTGTTCTCACTGGAGAGCACCACTTCTTTGGCGTAGTTGAGGGCCTTGATAGATTTCTCTGCACCCAATGTACCATCGTCCATTGCAGGAGCTTTGAACAGTGTCAGGGTGTTGTCGTCAGCAAACGTCAATCCCTTGAACAGGTCGTTGCCTTGTTGTGCGGGATCAACGGTAATGCTCAGACCTTGCTGTTCTGCACCTGAACCCGGTTGTCCGCTGGCCAGAGCTCTACCTGCCTTGAAGGCATAGGTTTTGTTATAGAGCACGGGCAAGTCAAACTTGGCCAATCCCAGAGGTCCTGCGGGGGTGAGGATCTTATCACCGCCACCAAAGGATTCCTGAACCAGAGCGATGTCGTAGGCATCCAAATCGACGGGCGAAGTGGCCGAAACATCGGTGAGAACAATTTGGTCAACAATAAAGTTGTCGTCGGCGGCCATCATCAGATAAACCGGATCGTTTTCTACGGTAGCAGCCGTGGCAGCCATAGTCTTTTGCTTGGTAAGGAAAGCAATGACGGGAGTGCCGGCGTTACCAACGTAGATTTGTTCAGGTCCGATAAAGCTTCCACCTGTTCCGGCTTCAAACAGCGGAGACTGCTTGGAGATGGTCAATCTGGCTTCGTTTCTGAAGACTTTGCTCAAACCTTCGAAGCTGTCCATGAACAGGTCGTTGCGGCTGAATGTAATATCAGTTTCTGCCGGTCCCACCAATCTCAGGTTCGGATAGTTTTCGGGAGTGGATTCATCCTTCACAACATTATCGGGATAGAAGAGGTTGTTCAAGACATTCAGGGTAACCGATTGTCCGGGTGCCGGAAGGAGCATGGTTAGCTTGGCATGCGGGAAACCGGCCTGGCTGCCTCTTTCGTAGAAGATGTTGTTGTTGATGTTGATAACACCGGTCAAACCACCCAGCGACTTGGTGTATTCCAAGAAGTTTCTGACGTTGGTTGCGTTTCCGCCAAACTTGTAGAACAAGTTGTTTTCGATAGTAACAACAAAGTTTACATCGGTAGAGTCGGCTGTCGTACCATCTCTGTTGATGTTGAACACCTGACTGTTGCGCCAGTTGTTAACGATGTTGTTGCGGAAAGTGAAGTGGTCAAACTCATAGGTCTTCTTGTTGGAAAGTTGGAACATATGGCCCGAATGCTGAGCCATTGTATCCTGATTGACACCCACATCCTTAATCACACAATGCTCCATAACGAAGTCCTTTATGACTGCGTAATTGGCAATCTTGTTGGCGGAAAGAATCAACTGTTTGAATGGCAAGTTCGTAAACAAGCAATTGCGAACATTGAATCCTACCATGACAGAGTCGATACCAGTCATATAGAAAGGTGAATAAGTATCTGTGTTGTAGGCATCATATACCGACTGAGCGTTAAACTCAAGTCCTTCGTAGAGCAGTGTGGCTGCCTTAACTCCGTTGTTGGAGGTCAAGCGTCCGGCCAGGACGGGATTTTGTCCCTCAGCATTCTTGATGGTGAGGTCACCACCTGTTTGCGGGAAGGCAAATCCTGAATTACCCAAGAGGTAAACACCGCCTTCGTCGGTACAATTCATCAACTCGATGGTGATGTCTGCCGATTCGTAATCAGTGTATGCCAAAGCTTCGGTAAGTTCAGCCAGGTTCTTGACAATAGCTCCTGTGGGTTGCTCAATGAAGCCGGGCACATAGTAGGAGCTCAACGAACCAACGTATGTTCCTTCGGTACCGGCGGTGAAGAGAGGCGACTTATAAGAAATCAGTTCTCCGGGATCCAAAACCAGACCCGGGAAGTCGCTCAGGAACAGGTCGTTCCTGTTGTGATCGATAACCGGATCAAGTCTCAGGTTGGGATAGTAAGTCGTATCCTCGGGGGTGTAAACCGGATCCTTGGTAACCACAGTGTCGGGATAGAAGAAGTTGTTCAGTATGTTTACTGTCAGGTTCTGTCCTTCGGCCGGGGTAAATAAAGCCAGTTTGCTTTGCGGGAATTTTTCACCACTCCAGCGGTCGTAAATGACGTTGTTGTTAATGTTGATCACACCATTCAAACCACCTAAGTTCTGATTGTATTCCAGGAAGTTTCTTTCACTGTTACCATGTCCTCCCAATCTGTAGAAGGTGTTGTTTTCTATGGTAACCGAGAAGTTGACTTCTGCACTATCGGCCGTTGTGCCCTTTCTGGGCATATTAAAGAGCTGGTTGCCGTGGAAATTCATTACAAGGTTTTCCCTGAATACAAAGTGGTCCATTTCGTAGTTATTACTGTTGACCATTTGGATAAAGGTTTGTCCGTGACTTCCGGCAGGTCTGTTCCAGCCCATGTTGTCGAAATCATTGTATTCGAATACCACTTTTTTGACGACGGCACCGGCGCAATTGTTCGAGCGGAAAATCCGTTGGTAATCCAGATTCTCGAAAGTACAATTTCTGACCGTATAATCGCCTAAAACAGAGTCGGCCCTGAGTATACCAAAGGGCTGATAAGCTTCGGCGTTAAATCCGGGCAGAGTAGAGTCGCCTCCGTTCCAATGCAGGCCTTCGAAAGTGATGTTATTAACTTTCATGCCGTTGGTGGAGCTGAAGCTACCCCAGATTTGCGGCTTAGCGCCTTCTGCAGCCTTGATGGTAAGATCTCCACCTGTCTGCGGGAAGACGAATCCTGAACTGCCCAGGAGGTAAATACCACCTTCGTCGGTAGAATTCATCAATTCAATGGTGATGTCTGCCGATTCATACTCTGTGTAAGCCAAGGCTTCGGTGAGTTCCTGCAGGTTCTTAACAATAGCTCCTGTGGGCTGTTCGATGAAAGCAGGCTCATAGTAAGTGCACAAAGCACCAACGTATGTTCCTTCGGTACCGGCTGTGTACAGCGGGCAGGATTTCTTCGAAAGCGGTTCAGCGGGATCCAAAACCATACCCGGGAAGTCGCTCAGGAACAGGTCGTTCCTGTTGTGATCGATATTCGGATCAAGTCTCAGGTTGGGATAGTAAGTCGTATCCTCGGGGGTGTAAACCGGATCCTTGGTAACCACAGTGTCGGGATAGAAGAAGTTGTTCAGTATGTTTACTGTCAGGTTCTGTCCTTCGGCCGGGGTAAATAAAGCCAGTTTGCTTTGCGGGAATTTTTCACCACTCCAGCGGTCGTAAATGACGTTGTTGTTAATGTTGATCACACCATTCAAACCACCTAAGTTCTGATTGTATTCCAGGAAGTTTCTTTCACTGTTACCATGTCCTCCCAATCTGTAGAAGGTGTTGTTTTCTATGGTAACCGAGAAGTTGACTTCTGCACTATCGGCCGTTGTGCCCTTTCTGGGCATATTAAAGAGCTGGTTGCCGTGGAAATTCATTACAAGGTTTTCCCTGAATACAAAGTGGTCCATTTCGTAGTTATTACTGTTGACCATTTGGATAAAGGTTTGTCCGTGACTTCCGGCAGGTCTGTTCCAGCCCATGTTGTCGAAATCATTGTATTCGAATACCACTTTTTTGACGACGGCACCGGCGCAATTGTTCGAGCGGAAAATCCGTTGGTAATCCAGATTCTCGAAAGTACAATTTCTGACCGTATAATCGCCTAAAACAGAGTCGGCCCTGAGTATACCAAAGGGCTGATAAGCTTCGGCGTTAAATCCGGGCAGAGTAGAGTCGCCTCCGTTCCAATGCAGGCCTTCGAAAGTGATGTTATTAACTTTCATGCCGTTGGTGGAGCTGAAGCTACCCCAGATTTGCGGCTTAGCGCCTTCTGCGGCCTTAACGGTAAGATCTCCACCTGTCTGCGGGAAAGCTGTACCTGTTCCAATCATGTAAATACCACTTTCGTCGGCACAGTCTTGCAGTTCAATGATGATGTCGCCGATGGCATAATCGTTGTACTTCAGAGCATCGAGGAGTTCTTTGGTGGTTTTTACCATAGCTCCGGTAGCTGTCTTGGTAAAGGAAGGATAGAAGTTATAGTAAGTCAGGCTTACGTTGTCTATACCCACCCAGTTGTTGGTGGCTTCTTCCATTACTATACCGATTTCCAGCCTGTTGTTGGTAACCCTGGTCATAACTTCGTGGTAAGTAGGCGCAGTGGTGTTAGCCAACACCTTGTCGTCGTTAGCATAGAGATACAGGCCGCTGCCACCGTTGTTGCAGAATACTGCCGCTTTGAGCAAGTAGTCTCCGTTGGGGACATTTTCGATTACCTGATACATCTTGCCGGTGAAGTTATTCGGACTCCAGTTTTCCCAGAAAGGCACGGTAAAGTCGCCTTGCTGATTGCTGGCAATGCCGGTATTATTTGCTCCTGTGGTGGTGCTCCAGCCCAGGGTGTTGGTGTCAAAGGTAGGATTGACTACCAAATTGGTTACAACAGGATTGGTTTCCGAGGCCGCAGCAAAATCGAAAGCGTTGTTGGCAACAGCCAAAGCGGTGATCTGTACGGCAGGGTCAATTTTGGCTGCATCCCAGGCTGCCTGAGCTGCATCGATGGCAGCACGGAAGTCGGCGGCTCCCGGAGCTTCTGCGTTGTATTTAGCTTCCGAAGCTTCGATAGCGGCTTTCAGTGTTGCGTAGCCGGCAATAGAAGCATTGGCTGCCGGAAGTGCGGCGGCCATTTCGGCTCCTGCTGCTTCCAGTTGAGATTTAACAGCGGGAGAAGCTGCAACTGCAGCTGCTGCATTTGTTCTGGCATTGGTCAGCTCTGTTGCAACCGATTCTTTCATTTTTAAGGTTAACAAGGAATCGGCTTCTGCAATTTGAGCGTTCAGCGCGTCGATCATGGCTGCGGGATCAAAGCCCAGGTAACTCAAGTGGATTTCGTCTATTGCTATCCAGTTGACGTCGGCAGCTTCGGCTTTAATACCTATCTCGGCTGTTCCTGCCGTTACCATGAAAGGAACGGTAATTACAGTATCAACGAAAATTCCGGAGAGAGCGTCGTTGGCATAAACATGTAAATTGTCTGTTGCTCCGCCTTTACCCTGAGCAGCAACGGTTAGTTCATACTTACCGTTGGGCAGGTCTGTGATGATTTGGTAGATTCTGCCGGTCATGGGTTTATTTGCCGCAGGAGTCCAGGCTTCGAAATAGGGAGGAGTAGCTTTGGTGAACAAAGCGTCTGTTCCGATCCCTTGATTCTGGACTGCGCTTGAGAACGACCAGTTCCAGCCTGTTCTGCCCTGATTGGCACTTGGATTGACCACTTTGGAAGTCAGGTCCATCGGATTGGTCGGTGAGGCGTTGGCTACGTTGAAATCATACATAGCGGCCTGCAGTTCAGCGCCTGCAGTTTGCAATGCTACAAGGGCAGCCATCATAGTTTCTGCCGGGCCCAGAGCACAAGTGGTGGGAACAGCTTCAAAGGTGTTAATGGCTTCTTGCAGGGCAGCAGCTCCTTCGCCCGAGCCGTCTCCGTAGAGTGCGTTGGCTTCAGCAATCAAAGCTGTTCTTTGGTCCAGCACACTGGGCGGAAAGTTTGTTCCGTAAGCCACCATTCTGGCATCGTCCAGGAACATGCGGTTCTGGGCAGCACCCGAGGCAGAACTGGCGGTTGCGCTAAAAGTGGCGTTCTTGCCTTCTTCACCGGCAAAAACCAAATCGATGGTCTCCCATCCGGTGCCGGTGGGCGATTCGGTTACAGTGTCGGCATCTGTGCTTACAGCCAGCTGGGCTTTGTATCCATCCGGTGAAGCCACTTCCATGCTGACTACGTTGTAGCCGGCCGGAGGATTGATCATGTCTTGCTTCAGGCTAATCAAATTGGTAGCCCAGCGTAAGCGTCCATAATAAAAATTGGAACCTTCCTGAGCGATGAGTGGCAACGCACTGCCTCCTGCGTCGTTGAGAGAGGTAACGATTCCCTGATCCCATTCATTAAAGGTGGGGTAGTCCACCGTCCAGCCCTTTGGAATCCAGATTCCACTGTTTTTTGTTGTTACCAACAGAGTAGTATCGGGCGACTCAAATCCGGGATTGCTCAGATAGTACTGAGTTACCTCCGATCCTTCTTTGGCGAAAACAACAATGCGTGTAATCCAGGTACCTCCGTTGCTTGTAGAGTTTTTAGTGTCTTTGCCAGTGGGAGTGATTTTTATTTCCACCGGAGAGTCTGTTCCTACTTTAACGGGAACCTGAATCAGGTTGTAAGAACTGGCTCCCTTCCAACTGGAGTCGGTATTGGCACTGTTGGTAACGAGGATTCCCCTGCCTCCCGTTCCCCAGCCTGCTACGATAATTGAATCGCAAGAATGCAGGTTCAGGCTAAGAAAAATGTTGCCTGGGTCGTCCTGTGTTTTGCTGATTTCTATACCGTAGGCTACGCCATCGGTTACTCCCAAAACATTGGGAAAGAAGGCGGTGTCTTTTTTGGCGGGATCCATGGTGCGGCTTCTGTAGCTCCAACCTGCACCACCAAAGAAGTCGGGTGCGACGAACGTACCGGCACTAGTAGGAAGATCCCCCGCAGTATACACCTGCATATTCCCCGCTTTTAGCGAAGGAAATGCAATAAACAGCGCCAATAGCGCCGTCAATAACTTTGTAGGTCTTTTCATAAAGTTTAATTTAAAGGTTAAAAATGTAGAGTAGTTGTTTTGATTTTTTTCAGTTTTTGAATGCATAGATTGATGACAATTATAAACGCGGACTTCAACATTGAGTTTCAGCCCGTTGTGAATTTACGGTATTTTAATTTTTGTTCTCAGCTGCCTGTAAGTCTTATTGATTCAAAAATCAGAACCAAATATACAATTAAATCGTTTAAAAAAGCAGAACAATTACAAAAATTTAACTAATAAGCCGGGACAGTGTGAAACTGTTTGTTAATAAACAAGCCCGGTACTTGGAACCGGGCTTGTGAAAAAGATCGCCAATAATCCTGTTGAGAGAGGCCGTTTCTTACATCACCACCTTAGTGACTCTATCGTCAAGTTTGATTAAGTAAACCTGTCCCTGTTGCAGTCCTTCTATGGCGTTGAGGCCTTCTTGCAACTGCCGTTTTAGGATTTCTTTGCCCAGGATATTGTAGATGCTCATGTTTTGTGTTTTTTGAACATGCACAAAGAGTGTTCCCTGTTGGGTAAAGAGTCTGCCTGTTTCGGCGGGTTGCAGCCTTGGGCCGACCACTCCGGTTTGAGTGGTGTAGGAATCCAATGCCCCGACGTATCCTGCGTTGGTACCTGCCGTGTACAGGGGCGAAGAGACATGGATGAGGAGCTTTTCGCTGTCTTCGAAGATTTTGTCCATGAATAGGTTGGACATAAAGAGGTCGTTTCTGGCAAAAGTCATCCTTTCGGTGTCCCCTTCCGTTACGGGCAGGTTCTGGCCGGTTCCGGGCAAGGCTTGCACGGTGTCGGGATAGAAGAAGTTGTTGAGTATGTTCAATACCATGACTTGAGCCGAATCGGGTGTAAAGAGGGCCAGGTTGCTGTTGGGGTACTTGTTGGCCGTACTCCACCGTTCAATAAAGAGGTTGTCGTTGATGTTGATGTAGTTGTCAAAAGCATTCTTCCTGTTGAATCCCAGGAACTGCCTGGCATCGGTGGAGTTTCCTCCCAGGCGGTAGAAAGTGTTGTTTGTGATGTTGATCACCACCAGGGAATCTGCAGAGGGCGATCCCGAAATGGCGATATTGAACAACTGGCTGCCGTGGAAGTTTTTCAGGATGTTCTCCGTAAAGCTGAAGCGGTCGAGTTCCGCCTGGGTGTTGTCTTCGAACTGAATGAAGTGGAAAGCCTTGATGCCTGTTTTTCTGTTCCATCCCATATTGTCAAACAAACAATGGGTAAAGACCCACTCTTTGACGAGCGAACCCGTGGAGTTTCTGGTTCTGAGCACCGGCTGGTAGTCGAAGTTCCTGAACGTGGAGTGTCTTACCACCACAGCTTGGCGTATGGTGTCGGGGCCGGAGATCTGGAAGGGTGCGTAATGTTCGCTGTTGAATCCGGCGTAGGAGGAGTCTCCACCGTTCCAGTGCAGCCTTTCGACGATCAGGGAGTCGAGCTTCATGCCGTTGGACGACCACAACCTGCCAAAGAGTTGCGGTTCTTGCTCCGGTGCAGCTTTGATCGTGAGGTTTCCGAACGTTTGAGGGAAGGCAAAGCCTGAACTGCCCAGCAGGTAAACACCCGTGGGATCGTCGCAGTTTTCCAGCTCTATAACGTCACCTCCGATGGCGATTTCCAGAGCCGTTTTCAGCTCAGGGACGTTGCTCACGCGCAGGGTACCGCTTTGCTGACGAGCCACATAGCGGCTTGTTACACCCAGGGGCGACCTATTGGTACCGGCCGTATACAAGGGCGATCCCTTGGAAATGGTCAGGGCTTGCTCGTCTTCAAAGACATTGGTAATGCCCAGGTCTTGAGCAAAGAGATTGTTGCGGACCGGAACCACCACACTTTCTCCCTTGACCTGCAGGGGCTCAACGCCTCCCAGGCGAGGTGTCAGTACCGTATCGGGCATAAAGAAGTTGTTCAGCACCTTAACTTCCAGGCTTTGTCCGTCGGCCAGGGTAGCGGGTAGTGCCAGGTAGCCCTGGGGGAACTTCTCGTAACTCCAGCGCTCAATAAAGAGGTTGTTGGAGATGTTTACACTGCCGTTGAGTCCTCCCAGCGTACCGTTGTATTCCAGGAAGTTTCTGTCGCTGTTGCCTTGTCCGCCCAATTTATAGAAGGTGTTGTGGGTGATGCCCACATAGAAGTTGCCCAACGTGTCGGGGGCCGCCGTGGTACCGTTCCTTGGGACGTTGAAGAGCTGATTGCCGTGGAAGTTCTTGACAATATTGTTGTGGAACACCAGGCTGTCCAACTGGTAGTTGTTGGAGTTGACAAACTGTATAAAGCTTTGTCCGTGGCTGCCGGCCGGCCGGTTCCAGCCCATATTGTCGAAGTAATTGTTTTCAAATGCCAGCTTGTTTATCAGCGCACCGGCACAGGCATTGGAGCGGAAGATTCTCTGGTAGTCGAAGTTTTCGAAACGACAGTTGGTCACCAGGAATGCCTTCGTCACAGAGTCGGGTTGCAAGACGGCAAAAGGTTGGTAGTTTTCGTCGCCGAAGCCTGTCAGAGCGGAGTCGCCTCCGTTCCACGAGAGCCCTTCGAAGCGCAGGGTACCTACCTTCATACCGTTGTTGGAGCGGAACGAGCCCCAGAATTGAGGAGTAGCCCCGGGAGCGGCTTTGACGCTCAGGTCGTTAAAGCTCTGTGGGAAGGCCATGCCGTCGCTGCCCAGCAGGTAGATGCCCGACGGATCGAGACAGTCTTTCACCTGAATGAGTATTTCGTCCAGGTTCAGGGCGCTGTAGTCGTAGGTGAGGGCAGCACGCAATTCTTCTACCGTTTCCACGGTGGCTCCCGTGGCGTTCATGTTGAAGTTGGGCACGGCAAAGGCCGAGGGCGAAGCCACATAGTCTACGGCATTGAGCACCAGTTGGAGTCCTTCCTCCCCGACGTTGGCGTAGTTCTCTGCGGCAAAGGCCAGCAACATGTATTTAGCCGCGGGGTTGGAGCTGATCTCGTGGAAGCAGGTCACATTGGGGCTCCCGATGGGGCTGGCCAGGGAGAACCCTTCGGGTCCCACATAGCTATCGGTAACAAAACCCTGTAGCCCTTTAAAGTCTTTTTCGGTTTTGCCTCTCGTCAGATGCAGGGTATCAAAGATTTGTATAGAGTTGTCTTCACCTATGGTCAATCCCTTGAAGATGGGATGATAGATAAACCTGTCCCCTACGATGGCATGAGTTTCCACAGGAACTTCGGTATTATAAAGTCCGTTGCTGGGATTGGCCCATCCCCATCTTCCGCTGATGGTATAAGCGTAAGCCTTGAAGTTGAGCAGAGGTTTGTTGCCCACCAGGAACTTAACCGCCTTGGTGATGTCGGACGCTCCTCCCGGGAATTCGCTGAGCACCACCAGGTCGTAAGGAGCAAAAAGTTCGTTGATGGCTGCACTGTCGGTGATGCCTGCATAGAGATCCGGATAAAAGACCGTTACATTGTATTTTTCTCTCAGAGCGGGCAGAATCACCAAATCCAGAGAGTCGGAGGTGGTAGCCCTTTCCTGGATACGGATGCGTGAAGCCGCCGTATTGATATAGGCGATGTCCAACGCTTCGGGTTTGTATTCTTCGTATTCGAAGCCATTGACGCTCAGGTTGGCAAGGATGAACTCCCCGCCGGGGCCGTAAGTACCGTTATCCAGCAGCAGACGAATAAACACCTTGGGCTGGTTGGTGAGCTCAGGCAGGTTCAGGCTCACGTGGGTGATGCCGTCGTAATCGGGCGTGGGGAATTTACCGGCCACTGTAAAAGTGTTGCCTGTGGTCGAATAAGCCACCACGCAACTGTCTGAAGCATCGCGGATGTTGAAGTCAAAGTCCAGGGAAAGTTCCTGATAGCCCAGGGTGGACATTTCTACCTGGAAGTAGTTATTATGTTCCGTTCCCAGGCTAAAATCGACCGTATCGTTACAGCCGGCCGAGGCAAACTTAATGGCCTGCACTCCGCAATCGTTGCCCAGTTGCATACCCCCGGCGGGCGAAACACTCGATAGTTTGCCGCGCACCACACCCAGATCGGAAGCGTACAAGGGGTAATGTTGCGATTCCCATTCGCCCTCACCGACGTTGACCGGCGATTCCAGATCGACCGTACCACTGGCTTTGGGACGGTACAAAAAATCCCAGCCGGCAACAACTCCGTCAAAGACGGGAACATCACCTTCTTCGATGTCTTTGTATATTTTGATGCGATTAATAAATAGAGAGCCTCCGTATGAGGTGGGAGAATCTTTGGTCGTATTATATATGTATATGGTAACGGAGTCCTTGGAGCGGGGGCGAAGTCCCGTCGTTATCAGGTAGCCGCTGGATTTTCCCATGAAACCATAATCGTCGCTCAGGTTGCTTTGTACGCGAATACCCCTGCTGCCGCTGGTACGCCAGCCTTCCACATAGATGGAGTCGCAAAAAGGTAATTTTAGTGTCAACACTGTTACATCAGTCGAAGAGCTCGAAGGCATCGTAATACCGTAAACCTTGCTGGTTTGGTCAGTTTTGTCGTAAAAACCGCAAGCATTCAACAAGGCTTCGCCTCTGGTTGTGAGCTTGTTTGGAGTTACGTCTACATCGTCGTGATTGGAAATTCCAAAAAAGCATTTTCCAAATTCGAAGAAGTCGGGGAAGGTTGTCGAGGGATCGGCGACACCCAATTTTCCGGTATCGTACCACACATAATCTTCGGGATCGGTAATGATGGCAGCAGTTTTAGCTACCGCCAGCGTAAAGAGAAGAAGCACAAATGCTAATCGGGTAATAGTCTTTTTCATAAACGTTCAGGTATTAAAAAGTTGGTGTATAAAAATCTTATTCTGTTATTTCATCTCTGATGGCCACCAATTCTTCTTTAATGGCATTCAGTCTGTCGAGCAGTTCCACTTTGGCTGAGAGTTTGCGCTTGTTGTTGCGGATCACTTTTTTGGCTCCCACCAGGGTCATGCCTCTTTCTTTTACCAAATGATAGACAAGGCGGATGTCTTCGATGTCGGCTTTGGTGTATTGACGGAAGCCTTTGGTGGTTTTTTTGGGTTTTATGCTGTCGAATTCCTTTTCCCAAAAACGCA
>ENA-UPTA01001119-UPTA01001119.1-activated-sludge-metagenome-genome-assembly--contig:-NODE-1119-length-30169-cov-6.854021_pt1 | contig 30169 bp, 24 predicted proteins | sample MGYA00238184_ERZ773361 | MGnify/ENA primary metagenome ERZ773361 (study PRJEB29100, sample SAMN05720205) | activated sludge metagenome | isolation source: anaerobic digester from wastewater... | reverse complement strand
ACCTAGGACCCCCTGATTATGAGTCAGGTGCTCTAACCAACTGAGCTATGGGACCTGAATCTGCTCTTCAAATTCAGAGTGCAATATTATATTTTTTTTTACTAATATTCAAATTAAGCGTAACTATAAATTTTGAATGCTTTTTTGTAGGTTCCCAAGAATTGATTTTTCAACAAAAGACCTTATCATTGCAATTCAGATGATTGAAAATTTTCCTCGTGGTATGCACCGGTGTTTCATATAGCGGAATGTTGCATTTAATTATGCAATTTACTTTGATATTTATTGTTATTAAGAACTAAGCCAAACGTGGAAATTTCATTTACTTTGAAAATATTTTATAAAACCGATGCTAATAAAAAATGTGGTATTCGATCTGGGGAATGTAATTCTGAACATAAATCCGGAATTATCGGTGAAAGAGTTCTCGAAACTTGGAATACCAAACTTCGACAAATTATATACCTTGTCGCTGCAAACCGAGCTGTTCGATGATCTGGAAACCGGAAGAACAAATGCCGGTGCATTTTGCGAAAAAGTAAGAATCATTACAAACACCAATTTGCATGACAGCATAATTATCGATGCGTGGAATGCCTTGATTCTCGATTTTCCACAGGAGAATCTTGAGTTATTGAAAAGGGCGCGGAATAAATATCGTACATTTATCCTGAGCAATACTAATAGAATACACTATGAATATTACACCGAGAACCTGAATAAATACCATGATATACAAAATCTGGAATCTTTGGTAGAAAAGGCTTTTTTCTCTCACGAAATCGGGCTGCGAAAACCCGATAAAGGTATCTTCAATTATATGATTAATATTACAGGCATCGATCCTTCTGAAACTCTTTTCATTGATGACTCAAGAGCTAATTGTCGCACTGCTGAAATGTTAGGCTTTTTTGTTGAGGAATACCGCGAAAAAAATCTCCCGCAATTATTCCGCAAACTAAATTTACCATTCTAGGGTTCTGCTATCATCTTTGTCAATGATAATTTTTACCATTATTGTTTCCGGCGGTAATAATTCAAGCGCTTTTTCGGGCCATTCGATAAAAATTTTTGCTTTTCCCGAAAAATACTCTTCAATTCCAATATCGAGCAATTCAACGGTATTTTTAATTCTGTAAAAATCGAAATGATATATTAAGACTTTGGCATCGGTTTTATATTCATTTACAATCGGAAAACTAGGGCTGTTTACCATGTTCTCAACACCAAGAAGTTTACATAATGCTTTTATAAATGTGGTTTTTCCTGCGCCCATTTCACCGGTAAAAGCAACGATTCGGTTGGTTTTGGTTAGTTCCAAGAACTGTTTTGCAGCTTTTTCAACACCAGCGATTGATTTTATTCTGATAACAGGCATTTTATTTGCGAGGACTTAAGTGAATAACAGGGATCAACATTTCTTCGAGCGACACGCCTCCGTGTTGAAAACTGTCGCGATAGTATTTAACAAAGTGATTAAAGTTATTATGATACGCGAAAAAATCGTTACCGGTTGCAAAGATATACGATGAATTCAGGTTGGTTCTTGGAAGATAAATTGATTCAGGTTTCAGCACTTCAAACACTTCTTTCGGGTTGTAGTTCAGATTGCGCCCCTGTTTGTACCTCAAATTTGTTGTTGTATTGCGCTCTCCGATAACTTTTATTGCATTCTGCACTTTAATTGTTCCATGATCGGTAGTTATTACCAGATTTACCCCCAGTTCCGATAATGAGCGCAACAATTCGAGCAAAGGGGAGTGCTTAAACCAGGATTGAGTAATCGAACGGTAAGCGGTTTCGTTGCCAACCAGCTCCTTTATCATTTTTTGGTCGGTAACTGCATGAGAAAAATAATCCACAAAATTTACGATCATAACCATGAAATGGGAAGTGTCAACAATTTCACGCACTCTTTCGTTTACTTTTCTTAAATTTTTAATATCATTAATTTTTTCAAAAAACAGATTGTCGGATATGTTGTACTTGCGCACCAGTTTTTTTAGCATATCTTCTTCATAAAGGTTTTTACCGCCTTCTTCTTCGTCGTTTTTCCAAAGCTCAGGGTACAGTCTGTCTATTTCCGAAGGCATCAATCCACTGAATAGCGAATTGCGTGCATATTGAGTTGATGTGGGAAGGATAGAATAGTACATATCCTCTGTTTCGGTTTTATAAAACTCATTTAATTCAGGTTGAATTACTTTCCATTGATCGAAACGGAGATTGTCGATAACCAGTAGAAAAGTTTTTTTACCGGATAAAACCTGAGGGAATACTTTTTCTTTCAGCAGACTGGGCGAAAGAATTGGCTTATTGCCCGAACTGGATCCGAACCAGGAAGCATAATTCTTTTTAATATATTTTGTAAAGGCACTGTTGGCTTCATTTTTTTGCATTTGTAATACCTCATCCATTGCCGATTCGGCAGATTGCGACAGTTCCAGCTCCCAGTAAACGAGCTTCTTGTACACATTTATCCAGTCCTGATGGGTTAGAGAGTCGTTGATTTCCATTCCCAATTTCGAAAAAGCCATCTGATATTCTGAATTTGTTTTTTGGGCAATCAACCTGCGGTGGTCGATGTTCTTTTTTATCGAGAGTAGAATCTGATTCGGGTTAACGGGCTTTATCAGGTAATCATTTATTTTCGACCCAATTGCATCATCCATTATGTTTTCTTCTTCGCTTTTGGTAATCATAATTACGGGAACCAATGGCTGAATTTCTTTTATGACTTTTAACGTTTCAATGCCATTTAGTCCGGGCATATTCTCGTCAATAAAAAAGATATCGTATTCTTTTTTCTTTACCATTTCAATGGCATCGTAACCGTTGTTGGCCGTTTCGAGTTCATAGCCTTTTTGCTGAAGGAAAAGAATGTGCGGGCGAAGCAGATCGATTTCATCATCAACCCATAATATGCTGATTTTCTTCATTTTTTAGTTAAATTATTGTCAGAGTAAAAATAAATCAATACGTAAACCGGGTTTTAAGGATTTACATAGTTGGTTTCGAAAAAGTCAAGATATAAGTTGATATTTTTAACTTTTTTCAGAGCCTGATAGTTTTCTTCAGAGATGGTAAATTGCTTATAATCGTTGCTTTCGATTCGGCCAAAGACATCGGGATTGTTTTTAATAATCTTCATATAATTAAGCGATTGCCTTTTATTGTCGAAAGTTTTTACAATTACCATCTGATACTTATCATCGAAAAGCATGTTCATCACCGTGAAGTTCTTAAGGCTGAAGGTGAAAATATTGAAATTCCTTACTTCAAAGCTCAGGCGATTAATATCAATCTGATCGGCATTGGCAAGTATTATATAGTAATGCGGAACACTCTCATTATTTTTAAAAACAGCTTCGGCTGCAATTAGGGAATCGGAAGTAGTGGTATTAAAAATCAGGTTTGCGTCATCATTTACTACAGCGGGTCTTGCTGCCAGCTCTTTGCGCAATTCTTCAATGTTTGCTGAACCAAAATAGGAGAGAATGTCCTGCGCAGTGCGGGCAAGTTCATCGTTCGGGTAATCGCCGATAAAATCAACCAGCGCTTTCTTAAAACTCATTTCATCCATTGTTTTACCAACGCAAAGTGCTGAAATAAAGCGAAATCTGGCTTCAAGGTCTTTCTCGGTTTTCCCCGAAAAATACTTGTTGGTATTGGTGTTAACCAATTGACATTTGCCCTGCACATATGCATCATACGTGTTCATATACAGTGCTATATCTGACTCCCGCTTTGCTTTTAGCTCATTTACATAGTTCGGGTTTTGAAGCAGATTGGCATAATGCGAAGTTGGAAATTTTGTGATGATAAGGTTTCGATAAGTCTCCATTTCAGAAGCATTTCCCTTAATTTTATGCAGAAGGTATAAATTGTAGTACGATGTCAGCAGGTAGATATTATTAGGAAACCTGCGGTTCAGTTCATTGAAGCAAAATATCGACTGATCGAAATCTTCGAACTGTTCTTTATAAATTCTGCCGGCATTATAGAACGCATCCATGATGCGCGAATTTGAACTTGCAATCAGAGAATCGGTTAATGGCAGATCCTGAAGGTAATATTCGCGTTTTTTATTGTCGCTAACTTTTCTAGTGTTAAGTGTGTCGGAGGTAAGGCTATCTGTAGATGCAGTTTCATTGTCGAAGCTCACTACACTTTTGTTTTTTCGTCTCCAGTGATCTTCGTTTTTGCGGTTTCCCCATTTTTTAACAAACTCATTACGTCCGAAGCTTAATTGCGAGGGGTTATAGAAATACCATTTACCTCCCGACGGAGCTGAAACATTATTCTGGTATCCGTCTCTGCGTTGATCGAACAGCATTGAATTCATCTGTTGTTCCTGCTCGAGTTCACGTTGGCGATTTTCTTCCTCAATTAAATCGGCAATAATATCGTCGATAAGTTTATTGCGGTCTTTTTCACTCATTTTTGCAACTTTCTGAAGGCTGTCCTCAAGGGTAATTGTATTCAGTTCAATCACCAGATCATTCAGGTTGTTGCTCAAATCCTGAATTTCCTTATACGATTTGTAATCAAGCGGAAGGTTTGCAAGGCAGGTGTCGTAATATGCCTGAGCATTTATATAGTCTTTTCTGCCATAGAATATCTTTCCCAATTTCTCACAAGAAAGTGCTTTCTGATAGTTGTTTGCCATACTTTTTTCTGAGGACAACTTGTAGTTTTTAATGGCATCATCAGTTTTTTTGTCCCTATAGTCAATTTCGGCAATAGCATAATAAATCTGATCGAGATATTCTATATTCTTATCGTCCTTGAGCATTCTCCTTAGCTTTTTACGGACTTCTTTCCCACCTGTACCGCTATATAAACGGGCAATGTTTATGCGTGCATTGAATTCCATTTCGTAAACGGGATTCTTTTTTGCGACCGCCGCATACATTTCCGATGCTCTTTTTGCATCACCGGTAGCTTCGTAGAGTTGAGCCAAAATATACATGTAACGAATACGTGCACTTTTTTTTCCGGCATATTTTATGGCTTTCTTCAGTTTTGGGATAGCATCATCGTATTGCCCAAGTTTTATGTAATAATCAGCATAGGCAGCTGCAAATTGCCCCTGATATTTCTTGGGCATTGATTTATCGGCTTCAATCAGGTCAAATATTTCTTTAGCACTCTTATACTTCTGACTTTCGCTGAAAGTTCTGGCTAGCCATATTTTAGCATCATAGGCAACTAGTTCTTTGGGGAATTGCCGAATGAGATATTCGAAATTCTGCCTTGCTTCGAAAAAATCGTGTTTTGCAAAATAGGCCATACCCATTAAAAGATAGGAGTCGTCGACCCATTTGCAAAACTCCTTTTTATTATAAAACTCCTTCTCTTTTGCACTGAGCTTACCCGATTTTGTCTTGGGCTTGGCGGTAATTGAGTGGAATTTTATGGCTTTCGACGATTTTTTTATTGTTTTGTCCATTTCACCCACCAGCGAATTTGCAGCATCCGGTTTGCTGATAATAAACATGGGAAGTATTGAAATGTAGCTGTCGGTATTGGAAGCTTCTGCCTGTTTAATGCCTTTTTTATAAGATTCCTTTGCATTAAAATAAATATTGTAGCGTGCTGTGGTGTTGTGGTAAGTTCTTGATAAAAAGGTGTTTTTTTCTGTGGAGCAACTCCAGCCAAGCAGTGAGAGATACAGTAAACCGATTACAATATATACACTGGTTTTCGACTGTGCTATGTTAAATTTCAGATGCATTTTAATGTAACAGAAAATTTCAGTTTTTATTATTTTGATTTTTATTATTCTACAGTAACCGATTTGGCAAGGTTCCGGGGTTGATCTACATTACATCCCCGCATTACCGCTATGTAATACGACAAAAGCTGCAAAGGCACAACGGTAAGCAAAGGGGCTAATGAGCAATCGGAGTAAGGCACCTCAATAACATGATCTGCCATATTTTTAATAACAGTATCTCCTTCGGTTACAATAGCAATAACATTTCCTTTCCGTGCTTTTACTTCCTGAATATTGCTTACAATTTTTTCGTATGATTTGTCTTTTGTGGCCAAAACAATAACCGGCATTTTTTCATCGATAAGGGCAATTGGTCCGTGTTTCATTTCGGCTGCCGGATAACCTTCAGCGTGGATGTATGAAATCTCCTTGAGCTTAAGAGCACCTTCAAGGGCAACAGGAAACAAGTAGCCACGACCAAGGTAGAGGGCATTTGTTGCATCTTTATATAATTCAGCGATGTTTTTTATTTCATCCGACTTGGCAAGAATTGATTCAATTTTACCGGGGATTTCAAATAACTCTTCAATTAAATCATCATATTCTTTTTCCGTCAGGCTTTTATTCTGTTTACCAACCAGCATTGCCATCATTATTAGTACAGTAACCTGAGCTGTAAAGGCTTTTGTTGATGCAACGCCAATTTCGGGTCCGGCATGGGTGTACACTCCGGCATGAGTTTCACGGGGAATGCTGGAGCCTACGACGTTGCATATTCCCAGCACCAATGCTCCTGAATCTTTTGCAAGTCGTATTGCAGCAAGAGTATCGGCAGTCTCTCCGCTTTGGCTGATAGCAATTACTACATCATTTTTGTTGATGATTGGATTACGATAACGGAATTCTGATGCATATTCAACCTCAACAGGTATGCGGGCAAATTCCTCAAACAAATATTCCCCAACCAAAGCTGCATGCCAGCTTGTACCACAGGCAACAATCAGTACTCTGTCGGCCTCGATGAGTTTTGAACCAACCGCATGAAGTCCTCCCAACTTGAGCGATTTGTCGTAATAATTGAGCCTACCACGGCAGGTGTCGGTAATTGAACGGGGCTGCTCGAATATTTCTTTGAGCATATAATGATCGAATCCTCCCTTTTCAATTTCCTCGATGTCCAGCTCAATTTTTTGTATTTCAGGCTTTTTGGTAATATTACTTACGCTTTTCAGATGAAGCCCTGATTTATTAACAATGGCAATATCGTCGTCATTCAAATAGATCACGCTGTTTGTATACTCAATAATTGGGGTGGCATCGGAGGCAAAAAAGTATTCATTCTGACCTTTACCTATTACCAGAGGGCTCCCTTTACGAGCCGCAATAATTGTATTGGCTTTTTGAGTAAATGCCACTAGAATCCCATAGGCTCCGATTACTTTTGTCAAGGCAACTCTTACAGCTTCCTCGGGGGGTACTTCCAGTTTCCTGTAAACATATTCTATAAGGTTTGCAAGTACCTCGGTGTCGGTTTCGCTAATAAAGGTATATCCTTCTTCAACAAGTTCGTTGCGTAGCTGGTTATAATTTTCGATTATTCCGTTGTGTATAACAACAAATTGCTTGTTCATGGAAAGATGAGGGTGTGCATTTACATCAGTTGGTTCGCCATGTGTTGCCCATCGTGTATGACCCATGCCTATATTACCGCTTGTATCCTGATCGGCGACCAGATTCTCGAGATCAGATACTTTCCCTTTACATTTGTAAATTCTAGTTTTGCTGTTAAGCAAAGCAATCCCCGCAGAGTCGTAGCCTCTGTATTCAAGCCTTTTCAGCCCTCTGATCAGCACTGTGTAAGCATCTCTGTAACCTAAATATCCGACGATTCCACACATGGTATTATTAGAATTTTGAATACATGATTATTAACTTCATTGAATTTACAGGACTATCGCCCCCGTACACAGTTACACGGCTTGCATCAGTGCGGTTATCAAGGGGGAATAGAAATATTCCGTTGTCAATCAGATTTTGGTCGGAAAAGAGCTCCTGCAAATGAAATGGTATGTTAAATGTGTAGGTATAGTCCGATTCATCAAGGACTCCGCCAAAATACGATGAATTTATTTTGTAGTCCGTTAGAAATGTATTTAAGCCATCTTCGTTTTCGGCTACAAGAGTTAGTTTTGGCGGAGGAGCAAATCCCAATTCGTTAGCCCGGTTTACGGTAATCTGCAATTGAGCCTTGTTTACTGCATATCGGCATGTGTCGAAACCTTCGAGGCCTTTGATGTACAGTTTCACTTTTAAACCGCCTAACGACTGAAGAAAACTTACTGTGTTGGGTTCATTCAGGTTATCAATGGTTTGTTGGATTTCTGCTGAGGCTAGAGAATAATCGTGTTCAAACATATTGATGCGAGCAGAGCTTGCATTGATAAGGAAATCAAAACTCAGGCTATCATTATAATATAAAGTCATTTCGGAATTTGACGAAATCAGGTTAAAGTATAGTATGGCGCCTCCTGCATTCACATTATCTGTTGTAATATACAAGCCTTTGAAGAAATCGAGAAATGTATCGTTGCTAACAAATGATGAAACATTGGAAGAGCTGATGAAGCGGTTGATTAAATCATCGGGCATCTTTATATTCACAAAACTGTCGGATGGATGAGGAGTTATCTCCACTGAGCATATCTCCGATAAATCGCCGGGATTAAACCTAAAGTTCGAATAATACGTTGAATCGGGGTAAATGTCCTGATTTAGGACTTCATAAACCCTGATTCTTTGTGTTGTTGTTGTGTCGCCGTAAAAACCAGTATAGAAAAGGCGCAGTACCAAAGAGTCGGCTGTTTCAACAACATTCGAAAAATTAACATTTGAACTCGATAACCTCAAATGGGTAAAGAAATCCGCTTTACAAAAGCCGAAAACCGGATCTATGTAAGAGCCTAAAGGACTTAGTGTCCTTTCGTCGGATGCGATACTGTCGTCAAGAACAGTATAAGTTTCCACTTCCAGTGTATCGCAGAGTAATCCCATTCTGTCGGAGCCGGGTTGCAAATTTAATCCTATTTCGTTTGGCTCTCTTTCGCACGAGTACATAAGAAAAATAATTGAACTCAAAATGAACGCTTGGCTGATTACCTTACTCCACATTTTTATTCCCGTCATTGCTATTTCCGTGTAATTAAATCGTAAAATTTGTTGTATGCATAAATATAATCATCCGGACCTTGATATTCAAGTACTGGCTTTCCGGAATTACTAATATATTCGTGAAGGTCTTCGTGAATGTTTTTACTACCCATAATTACACCGTTGCTGTATTCAATGGCTAGTTTATTAAGGTTTACATAGTTTGCTTCTTCAACTACTGCAACATCTTCTTTCGAAATGCCTTCCGACATGATTTTTTGCGAAAAGTCAGCACTGAGCTCTTTTTTGAAATCTTCGTTATAAACCGAATAAATAATTTTCAGGTCACTAAATAAAGGGTCATCCGCATAGGTTTTGCGAATATATAAAGGTACCAAAGCCGAAAACCAACCGTGGCAATGCACCAGATCGGGTGCCCAGCATAATTTTTTTACTGTCTCAATCACACCCCTTGCATAAAAAATGGCTCTTTCATCATTGTCCGCGAAAAAAGAACCTTTCTTATCTCTCAGAGCGAATTTCCGCCCGAAATAATCTTCGTTATCAATAAAATACACCTGCATGCGAGCCGGCTGAATCGAAGCAACTTTTATTATCAAAGGGTGGTCGGTATCGTTAATTACCATATTCATACCGCTCAGACGAATCACTTCATGAAGCTGATTTCTTCGTTCGTTGATACAACCATACTTTGGCATAAAAGTTCTTATCTCACGCCCTTGCTCCTGAACACCCTGCGGCAGGTAACGACTGATAACAGATATCTCTGATTCCGGCAGATATGGGGTGATTTCCTGAGATACGTAAAGAACCTTTAAACTCATACTTATATTCTTGATAAGTTTTAATCTGCAAAATTAGTAAAATAAATCAATTTCTCAAAAAACCAATTTTTGCACAATAAAGCTTTTTGTTATTTTATATAAGGTGTATAACGATTAAATTCTAATTTTGTTTTGCAAAATTGATAACTCATGAAAGTTTTTACATCGCATGAAGATTTGAATTATTGTTTGTCAGAATATAGATCTGGGGGATTGACGATTGGCTTTGTCCCCACTATGGGGGCTTTACACGCCGGGCATATTTCATTGATTAAGAAGTCGACTGGCCAAAACAAGGTCTCGGTTGTAAGTGTTTTTGTAAACCCGCGCCAGTTTAACGATTCAAATGATTTTACAAATTATCCGAGAAATATTTCGGCAGACATTAAATTAATAGAAGCAGCTGGTTGTGAATTTGTGTATACGCCTGATTATCAGGATTTATTCCCCACTGAAGATTCACTTGAATTTGACTTTAATGGACTTGATAAAGTTTTGGAGGGGGCATACCGGCCTGGTCACTTTCAGGGTGTTGTCGATGTGGTGCATGCATTGTTTAAAGCCGTCCGCCCCAACAATGCTTATTTTGGTTTGAAGGATTACCAACAATTGAAGATAATTCAATTGCTTGCTTCGCAATTTCACCCCAAAACCAACATTATACCTTGTCCTATTATAAGAGAACCGGACGGACTTGCAATGAGTTCCAGAAATCAACGCCTGCAACCGGACGAAAGAAAGGCTGCGGCAATGATACCTAAAATATTAATGGAATCTGCTGCGTTTACTGGAAATCACTCCGTGGCTGAGCTGAAAGCTAATATAGTTTCCCGATTCAACAAGGCCGAAGGCTTAAAGCTTGAATATGCCGAAATATGCAACTCCGATAATTTAGAAGCAATCGATTCCGGCAATCCTGCAAAAGGAAATCTGTTGCTGGTTGCTGTATGGTGCAATAAAATACGCCTGATTGATAATATTTATTTGAACTCATAAAAGAAATATTCTTACATTTGCGACTTCTTTTTAGGGTGTTATGAATATAGAAATTGTAAAGTCGAAAATTCACAAAGTTACCGTTACCGAAGCTAACCTCCATTATGTTGGCAGCATTACCATTGACGAGAAAATTATGAATGCAGCCAACCTGATCGTAAACGAAAAAGTCCAGGTAATTAATCTGAATAACGGTGAGCGCCTCGAAACCTATGTGATAAAAGGCGAATACGGCTCAGGTGTGATTTGTCTCAATGGCCCTGCTGCCCGAAAAGTAATTGTGGGAGATGTGGTCATTATTATTTCGTATGCCAGTATGGATTTTGAAGAAGCAAAGAAATTTAAGCCATCCCTTGTTTTTCCTGATACTGCAACAAACCAGCTTCTCTGATGGAGCATACCAAAGAATTATATAATCGGATTGTGAATCGGGCAGAGCTTGTTGCATTGGTTTCGGAATGGAAGCTTCAAGGCGGGAAAATTGTTTTCACTAATGGCTGTTTCGATATATTGCACAGGGGGCATGTTGAATACCTGCATAAAGCTGCTGACCTGGGTTCAAGATTGATTATCGGATTGAACTCCGACGAGTCGGTTAAGCGACTGAAAGGCAATAGCCGGCCGATTCAAAGCGAAGCTGACAGAGCTTTAATTATTGCAGCGCTTAGAATTGTTGATGCCGTGTGTATTTTCGGAGAAGATACCCCCGAAGAATTAATTCGTGCTGTTAGCCCTGACTTTCTGGTGAAAGGTGGCGATTATGTTGCTGAAATGATAGCAGGCTACAGCTGGGTGCGGTCGTACGGCGGACAAGTGCTTACCATTCCCATTGTTGATGGATACAGCACAACAGGTATTCTCCAAAAGTTATAAACAAAATTTGTGATTGTGAATTCTTTTTATATATATTTGCATAATGTCCTAAAAAATAAGAGATTACTATGAAATACTTTGTTGTACTCATTATAGCTTTTTCGGCTTCTTTAGTCTTCCTTTCAGGATGCGCCAAGGTTGAACAGGATGTAATAGGTGAATGGAAGTCGGAACTGATGAAAGATAATCCAACTGCAGAAGTTACCTGGGAGTTTAAAACTGATGGTACATTAGTAAGAACGTATATCGACAATCCATCGAATACAACTGAGGTTGACGAATGCTTTTACAGTGTTGAGAAAAAACTTACCAAAACCCTTATTAAAATAGATGGCTCTATTAATGTTTCTGAATACGAAAATTTGAATGGTATATGGCAGGTAGAGTATTTTAATGATAATATGATGAAATTGCGCCGTATTGATAAGGTTCTCGATACCAAAGATCGTGAAGACGGTTCATATTTATATCGCGAGTTTACCCGAGTAAACTAAAAAATGCCCTCTTATAAGTCTGTTTTTGTTTGTCAGCAGTGTGCCTATAAATCTGCCAAGTGGATAGGCCGTTGCCCCTCATGCAATTCGTGGAATTCTTTTATTGAAGAGACAGTAGTAAAGAAGCCGGAAAACGCTGCGAAGAATACAAGCTTTTCTGCAGCCGAACTTCAGGAGCTCTCCGAAGTAAATCCGGTTTTGTGTGAGCGCATTGTGCTTCCTTTCGGCGAGTTCAACAGGGTGTTGGGAGGGGGACTGGTAAAAGGCTCCGTAATTCTTATTGGAGGCGAACCCGGAATCGGTAAATCAACGCTTATTATGCAATCGGTGCTGGGACTTAACAACAAAAAGGTACTCTATGTTTCGGGAGAAGAAAGCCCATCGCAAATTAAACTGAGAGCCGACAGACTTTCGCAGACCGGTTCGCAGATGTACCTATTTTCGGGAATTGCCCTGGAAAACATTTTGGCAGCAGCCCGCACTGTTAAACCTGATATTGTAGTGATTGATTCGGTACAGACAATTTATTCCGAGGATTTTATGTCGGTACCTGGTTCGGTAAGTCAAATACGCGGCTGTGCCCAGCAATTGCAGCAATTTGCCAAATCAGGAGGTGTTCCGGTAATACTTATCGGACACATCAACAAAGAAGGAAATATCGCTGGCCCCATGACTCTGGAGCATATCGTTGATGTTGTGATACAGTTCGAGGGCGACAGTAACCACTATTACCGTTTGCTGAGAAGTAAAAAAAATCGCTTTGGCTCTGCTTTTGAATTGGGGGTATTCGAAATGACTCAAGTCGGACTTGTTGAAATTACTGATCCGGGAAATATGCTCCTTTCCGAAAACATTCAACCGGTAAGCGGGGTTTCGATTACTGCAATGAACGAAGGTAGCAGGACCATTATTCTGGAAATACAGGCACTGGCCGGTAATTCGGTTTACAGCAGCCCCCAGCGTACAGCAACAGGCTTCGACTCCAGGAGGTTGAACATGCTTCTGGCAGTAATTGAAAAAAGGCTTGGCTACAGACTGGGTCAGAAAGATATCTTCCTGAATATTGCAGGTGGTATCAGGTTGAATGATCCTGCTGCCGATCTGGCTGTGATTTCTGCTATTCTTTCCTCACTTACCGATCTTCCTATCTCTCACGATACCTGTTTTATCGGAGAAATAAGCCTGTCAGGGCAGGTGCGCCCGGTTTCGAATATTCAGATGCGTTTATCGGAAGTAAGTAAGCTGGGTTTCCGCAAAGTCTTTCTTTCGAAATATCAGCAGCATCTAGAACAACAGCAAGGTGTAGAATATGTGAAAATTAGCAGCATCAAGGAATTTGCAGGGCTACTTTTTGCCGGTTAAAATTCAATAAAAGGTGTTTCATCCTGAATTATTCTTGTACAGAAAGTAATCATAAATGGCATATTAACAATAAATTGCGCTTCCGTAAACGATTATTTTTCTGTACTAAGCTTATACTAACCTTTGGTGTAATATGGTATGAATATCATACCTCATGGCGTAATGTTATTCATAAAAATCCGTGTTCCCAATTGCATTTCCATTCACACAGCCACCTAAGTTGACAAGTTCACTGTAGGCAACGCGGGCAGCCCCGACAAAAATGCGAGCCAACCGGGGCGTGAATACCCGTTTAATAGAAAAACAACAAAGGGCAAGCGAAGCAAACACCCCACTAATCTGACTCCGGTTTGCTTCACGCCGCTTTGTTTTGTCGGACAAAGGAGAAGGGCCTGAGCTGACAAAACACTACTTTGTTAGTTTTTCTTTAAACGGGTAGTGTGGGGAGATAGCATATTTTTGTCTTGATTTTTTGTTACTTTTTCATTAAGGAAAAAGTAAGAGAAAGAATGGCTTATAGATTTTTTACGACCCAATCGTTAACAATGGTCACCGAGTTTTGGCTTAAAATTGACGCATTAAATTGGATAAGTAAGGAGTCATTTTCAAGTTGCTTTTTGCCGGTTAAAATTCAATAAAAGGTGTTTCCTGATTTTGCACATCGTAGGTTTCACAATCGGTTTCCACACTTATTTTATCGGGTCGTTCAAATCGTTTTTCAGTGCTATACGGCAGCGACTTATCGGCATATACTTTTTGCATATACAATGCCCAGATAGGAAGGGCCATTACAGCACCCTGCCCGAGTGTTATCGTGCGAAAGTGAATGCTCCTTTCTTCGCCACCAACCCATGCTCCGCTTACCAATTGTGGAGCAATTCCAATAAACCATCCATCGGAATGATTATTGGTGGTTCCGGTTTTGCCGGCCAGGTCATTTTTTAAATTGTATTTGTAACGTATCCTTACACTGGTGCCAAAGTCAACCACTCCCCGCATCAAATCCAGCATAAGGTAAGCAGTCTCTTCGCTGATAGCTTCTTTTTGGATGGGGTTGAAAGTACACAGTACATTACCATCTTTATCTTCAATCCGGGTTACATACATCGGCCGGGTATAAATGCCTTTGTTGGCAAAAGTGCAATAACCTCCTACCATTTCTTTAAGTAAAACCTCTGCTGACCCAACACAAATGCTGGGGTAAGGATCGATATGACTGTAAACCCCCATCTTCTTGGCCAGATTTACTGCTGCTTCAGGAGAAAACTGCTTTAGTACCCAGGCGGAAATCTGATTCAGCGATCCGGCCAATCCATATTTTAAGCTGATCATCGCGCCATCTTTATCGGATGGGGAATACTTAGGTGTGTAAAATTTCTGACCCGAACCATCAGGTAATTCAAAAGTGACGGGGATATTGGGAACCTTATAGCAGGGTGAATACCCATTTTGCATAGCAAGGCAGTAAATAAATGGCTTGAATGTTGAACCAACCTGCCGGCGGGCGACTGAAACCTGATCGAATTTGAAATGCTGATAGTTGGTGCCTCCAACATAAGCCCTTACATAGCCCGTTTGCGGTTCCATCGACATAAACCCGGCACGTAAATAAAACTTATAGTATTTAATCGAATCCATGGGAGTCATTACTGTATCAATATCACCCTTCCAGCTGAAGACCGACATATGTGCCGGAGTATTGAAACTTTTAATGATATCTGCTTCCGGCATATTTTCGGCTTTAAGAACACGATAGCGCTCACTGCGTTTCATCGACAATGTCATAAGATTATCAATCTGTTCTGCAGTCATATCTTCGGCGAATGGGGCTTTCTTTCGCTTTTTCTGATCTTTAAAGAACTCATCCTGCAAATATGTGCTCATATGCTCGGTAAGCGCTTCTTCAGCATATTTTTGCATATGCGAATTTATGGTTGTATAAATTTTTAATCCGTCACTGTAAATGTCGTAATTGCTGCCGTCGGCCTTTACGTTCTTATTGCACCAGCCATATGATGGATCGGTGTACCAATTGATGGAGTCTTCAACATACATTCTTTTATCGACATAATTGCTTTCGATGGGTTTTTCAGCAGTTAGCCACATTCGCAGGAATTCCCTGAAATAAGTTGCCGACCCGATATTATGATCGACTTTCTGAAATTTTATGCCCAAGCCGGTGTTTTTTAAAGAATCGAATTGCTCTTTGGTAATGAAATCGTATTTTTTCATTTGGGCAAGAACAACATTCCGTCGTTTCAGGGTTTCTTCAGGGCGACGCAGTGGGTTATAGAGTGATGGGTTCTTTGCCATGCCAACAAGCATGGCAGCCTGGGGAATTGTCAGCGAGTCGGGAGTGGTGTTGAAATACACTTTAGCCGCCGATTCAATCCCTACGGCAAGATTCAGAAAATCGAAACGATTAAAGTACATTGCTATGATTTCTTCTTTAGTATAGCTTTTTTCAAGCTTAACCGCAATAACCCATTCCCTGAATTTGCGATTCATAAACCCCAGTTTCGAAATATCTCCTTCCCTCGGAAATAGCATTTTTGCAAGTTGTTGTGTAATAGTACTCCCTCCTCCTTTGGTATTTCCGGTTGCAATTCCTGAGAAAACCCTTCCGAGTGCACGGAAATCGATGCCTGAGTGACGGTAGAAACGAATATCTTCAGTAGCAATTAAGGCATTAACCAAATGGGGCGACAGGTCGACAAAACTTATTTGGCTTCGGTTTTCGCGAAAGTAAGTACCCAGCACTACCTGATCGGAAGAGATAATTTTACTCGCCAGATTGTTGTTTGGATTTTCGAGTTGATAGAAGTTCGGCATAAACCCGAGAGCACCAGCAGAAATTAAAACAAAGTATATAATGGTAAGAAATACTATTATTATATAGGTACTCCAAAAATATTTTAAGAATTTTTTACGAAATTCCGGAGTGCTTATATTATTGTTATTAAGCTTGTTACCTGTTTTTTTTGTGAATTTGGAGGTGGACATAGCATGTAAATTTGATGCAAAAATAAATAATAATTTGGAAGTTATTTTTTGAATTGCGTTAATTTGCATCGCAATTCGAAATTATAAAACATCCGATGGAAGAAAATCTGGTTATTGTAGAATCTCCTGCTAAAGCTAAAACAATTACAAAATTTCTAGGTAAAAATTTTGTTGTGAAATCGAGTTTCGGGCATATCCGCGACTTGTCGAAAAAGAATCTGGGCATAGACGTAGAAAAGAAATTTAAACCCGATTATATTGTTTCTCCCGACAAGAAGAAACTGGTTAGTGAACTGAAAAAAATGTCGGCAGAAGCAAAAACAGTTTGGCTGGCATCGGATGAAGACCGAGAAGGTGAAGCAATTGCATGGCACCTGGCAGATGAATTAAAACTGAAGCGCGAGAAAACTAAACGCATAGTATTTCACGAAATCACAAAAGAAGCTATTGTTCATGCTATTGAAAACCCGCGCGAAATTGATATCAATCTGGTAAATGCGCAACAGGCGAGGAGAATTCTCGACAGACTGGTGGGATTTGAGATTTCACCCATTCTTTGGCGTAAAATTAAACCTGCACTTTCGGCAGGAAGGGTGCAATCGGTTGCCGTAAAACTGATTGTTGAACGTGAACGCGAAATATGTGCATTCAATAGCGAGAGTAAATACAGGGTTAATGCAATATTTGAAGCAAACGGAAAACGCTTTAAGGCTGAACTCAGTACCAAATTTGATACTTTTGATGAAGCGCGCGACTTTCTGCAATCATGCCTGAATTCCCGGTTCAGCGTTAAAAACATTACGGTAAAACCAGGAAAAAAATCGCCTGCACCACCATTTACAACATCTACACTGCAGCAGGAAGCCGGACGGAAACTCAATTTCTCAGTAGCACAAACCATGCGCTTGGCTCAAACATTGTATGAAACCGGAAAGATAACTTATATGCGAACCGACTCCGTACATTTATCGAACATGGCTTTGGGTACTATTAAAAACACCGTTATCAGCGAATATGGTGAGAAATATCTGAAGACACGCCAGTTTCAGACAAAAGCCAAGGGAGCGCAGGAGGCCCATGAAGCAATTAGACCAACCTATTCCGATAAAAAACAGATTGAGGGTACCAAACCGGAACAGAAACTGTATGAGCTGATCTGGAAAAGGACAATTGCATCACAAATGGCAGACGCTCAAGTAGAAAAAACAATTATTGAAGTCGAAATTAATAACTCGAAATATAAGTTTGTTGCTGAAGGTGAAGTAATTGTTTTCGAGGGCTTCCTGAAATTATACAATGAATCAAGTGAAGATGAAAATGGAGAAGAAAAGCAGGGCATATTGCCAAAGCTGACTATCGGGGATGAGCTTGCTGCTCAAGAATTGTCTTCAACTGAGAAATATTCTGTGCACCCTCCCCGCTACAATGAGGCAGGTCTTGTTAAAAAGCTTGAAGAACTTGGTATCGGAAGGCCATCGACCTATGCACCAACTATTTCAACGATTCAACAACGGGAATACATAACTAAAGAAAGTAAAAAAGCAGAAGAAAGAAATATCAATTGTCTTATCATTAAAAATAATAAGGTAGAACAATTTGTTAATATTGAAAAATTTGGAGCCGAATCCAATAAACTCTTTCCTACTTCAATCGGAATTTTGGTAACCGATTTCCTTTCGGAAAGTTTTCCTGATATAATGAATTACAATTTTACAGCAGCCATAGAGAAGCAGTTCGACGAAATTGCTGCAGGAAGTATGGAATGGACTTCGATGATTGATAATTTTTATAAAACATTTCATCCTAAGGTGGAGACCACGCTTTCGAAAAAAGAAGTACAGCGTTACGAACGCAATCTGGGAGCGCACCCGCAAACAGGAGAACCTATATTTGTTAAACTGGGCAAATTTGGTGCTTTTGTGCAAATGGGCGAAAACTCTGGCAACAAACCTCCTCAGTTTGCCAGTCTTAAGAAAAATCAAAATATCGAAACCATTACCACCGAAGATGCACTTGAGCTATTCAAAATGCCCCGTGATTTAGGTTTATATAATGAAAAACCGATAATTATCGGGATTGGAAAATTTGGCCCCTATATAAAATATAATAACAAATTCTATTCTCTGAAAAAGGCAAAAGACGATCCCTATACTATTTCTTTTGATCGATCAGTAGAAATAATCAATGAAAACTCCAACGATATATTCCCAAGAACTTTCCCCGAAAAACCAGGTTTAACTATTCTGAAAGGAAGATTCGGTCCCTATATTTCGTATGATAGGAAAAATTATAAAATCCCCAGGGATTTTGACCCTATAACAATCGAATTAGAGGATTGTTTAAAAATAATTGGCAAAAATCAGGTAGATAATGATAAATAAAGTTTGCTAATAAGTTAAAATAATGAAGTTATAGAGGCAAAATATTTGATAAAAAATACTAAACCTGTTTTGTTTGCGTTGTAATAAAAAATATTATTTGTATTTTTTTTACTAAAAACTTGATAAATAAAATAATTATTGTAAATTTCGCAGTTTGATAGTTTATTGAATTATTTGTTGGCAGAACGAAAATAGTGATTATAGTTATTAACAATTTTTGAGTTATGAACAAAAAAATGTTAATAAAATTTGGATATTAATAAAAATTATATTTTCTTTACCGCATGTTGATGGTTAAAGATACAGATTGAGAAAGGATTAAAAATATGATTATGAGGAGATTTTTATCAACAATTACTCTAGCTTTTATTGCAAGCGTGCTGTTTGCGCAGAACGACCCTCATTTCACACTTTTTGAATTTAACCAGTTGACATATAATCCGGGATATGCAGGAAGCAACAATGGTATTTGTGTTTCATCGGTTCATAGGCAGCAATATGTTGGTTTTAACCGTGACCCCCTGAATGGAGGGAAAAGCGGAAGACCCATAACCACTGTGTTTAACGCTGAAATGCCTATCAATTCTATAAAAAGCGGTGTGGGAATTTCTATAATTCAGGATATGATTGGTTTCCAGTCTGATCTTGCTGTAAACCTAAGTTATGCCTACAGGCTTGAATTGGGATATGGCAGCCTTGGAATCGGATTAAATCTGGGCTTTATTAACAGGGCAATTGACGGTGACTGGATTACTCCTGAATCGCTCAACGGTGGAGCTGTATATACCGACCCAAGTGTACCTCATTCCGAAAGTAAAATAGCTTTCGATATGGGATTTGGCGCATTTTTCAAATACGATCGTTTGTATGCGGGCTTGTCATTTGCACACCTGCTGCAACCAACTATTAATTTCGACATTGAAAAACCCAGTTACATTAAACGCCATTATTATTTGGTTGCTGGTTATAATTATCAGCTGCCAAACCCAATTTTCGAAATCAGACCTTCACTGCTGATGCAATATGATGGAGCTACCACCCAGTTTACAATAAACGGACAATTTGTTTACAGTAAAAAAATATGGGGTGGTGTGAGTTACCGATATAACGATGCTATCAGCCCGATGTTGGGTATCTATTTAATGAATGGCTTAAGTTTTGCATATTCCTACGATATAGAGTTATCTCCATTAAGTACTTATTCCAGTGGTTCGCACGAAATTATGGTACGGTACTGCTTTGGTCTGGATATTAATTCGGACCCCGGAAGATACAGAAGTGTAAGAAGATTGTAACTTAATTTTATTATTTACGTAAAAAATGTTGCTTTTTAATTTTGTCGCACAAATAAAACAATAATATGAGAAAGTCACTGGTGATTGTTTCAATCTTTACTCTGTTTTTAACCGCCTGCGGAGGCTATTATGGCAGCGGCGATTTGGTTGGAGTTCAAAGAAAAAACTGGTACACCCCCGATCCTCACGGGATGTTGTTCATACCTCCCGGATCATATCAGATGGGTCCGAGCGATCAGGATGTACCCAATGCTATGACAGCACAAACCAAAACAGTAACCCTGCAGGGCTTTTGGATGGATGAAACTGAAATTACCAATTCGGAGTACCGGCAATTTGTTTACTGGGTACGCGACTCTCTTGCAATGACTGTGATTGCGGCTGACAATTCAAACACTTCGCTGGCAACCTATACTGCTGACCAGTTTTTTGTTGATTATTCCAATTCGAAAGATCCTGCTGTTGCCGATTTCTTTGATGAAAGCCTTCAGGGATATGAATATGATATGGATGGGTTTAGATTTCTGAACTGGAATGCACCCCTCGATTATGGCGACCTTGAATTGAAGAATATGATGATGACCGGAGATATTCCTTTGCATGTACCGCTGCCAAAAGACCAGAAAGTAGCCGCAGAAGGCTATAAGTTACCGAGTAAATTATATATTGCACCTCCGGCTGCTGCTTATCACTATTTCAGGCAGGTTGACCTGAATACAGATGCTTTGTATTACGAGTATTTTTGGACTGATTTGAAACAAGCAGCTCAGAAGCATACCTATAAAAAGAATAAAGAAGTTGATCAGGATGTTGCTAGAACTTTCGACCGTAAGGCAGACCATGGTTTGCGCGTTGGACATCACTTTAATCCTGAAACTGGACAATATGAAGGGCATATTAAGGATAGGGAAAAACTTGATAAAGACCAGCCTTGGGAAGATTTTGCAGATAGAAAGATTGGTGAAAAAATGCCGAAGTATTCAGGTCGCTACGATTTTCTGATGCATGAAAAAATTCATATCTATCCCGATACACTTTGCTGGATGTCAGATTATACGTATTCTTACAATGAACCTATGACAAAAATGTACTTCTGGCACCCCGCTTACGATTATTATCCTGTTGTGGGTGTTAACTGGAAGCAAGCTACTGCATTTAGTATCTGGCGATCTCATATTAAAAACGCATATCAGCGCGAAACAAACGATTTCTATCTGAATGAATATCGTCTTCCTACCGAATCGGAATGGGAATACGCTGCCAGAGGAGGTCTCGATTTATCGATGTATCCATGGGGTGGTTTGTACACAAGGAACTTCACTGGATGCTTCATCGCCAACTTCAAGCCAAACAGGGGCAATTACTATGATGATGGCGGCACACAAACACTGATTGTTGCAACATACGATCCAAATGAATGGGGCTTGTACGATATGGCCGGGAATGTTGCAGAATGGACAAATAATGCATGGGATGAGTCTGCCTACAGCTATACCCATGATCTGAATCCGGATTATGAATATTATGCTCATCCTGATGACCCACCTGCTATGAAGAAAAAGGTAATTCGAGGTGGTTCATGGAAAGATGTATCTTATTATATGCAAAACGGTACCCGGTCTTTCGAATTTCAGGATTCGGCAAAATCATATATCGGATTCCGGAATGTACGTACTTATTTAGGTCGCCATCGTGAAGATGGTGCATCAAGTTCTCAGGTGTATTAGTAATTAAATTGAGTGCAATTAACCGAATTAATAATAATAAATAATTAAAATTATGACTTTTAGTGAAATTTTTGTCAGCAAAGGCTTCAAGAAAATGATGAGCTTCGTTTACGGTTGGGGTGCTTCCGTTGTGCTATTGGGTGCTTTATTTAAAATTGAACACTTTGAGGGTGCCAGTATCATGCTTATCATTGGTCTGAGCGTTGAAGCCCTGATTTTCTTTTTATCTGCATTTGAACCTCCTCATGAAGAAGTGGATTGGAGTTTAGTGTACCCCGAATTGGCAGGTGTAGAAGAATTGGTCGATGTCGACAAAAAATCGAACGTAAGTTCAAAAAAATCAGCATTAGAAAAATTCGATGCACTTATCGATAATGCTGAAATTACCCCTGAATTATTCGAGAAATTGGGCAACGGATTACGTAATTTAAATACTACAACCGAGAAACTGCACGATGTGTCGGATGCTACGGTTGCTACAAATAATTATGTTGCAAATTTCGAAAAAGCATCGCATAAAGTAAATGAGTTTGCTGATTTGTACGGAAAGTCAGCTTCGCAGTTGAATCAGTCGGCAGAAGTACTTGCAAGAACCTATACCGATTCATCGGAAATGGTAGGTTCAACAGGCAGGGTGCTTTCAGACTCATATAAAAAGATGACTGAAGCAATTAATGCTGAATATACAAAAACAGCTCAGTCGGGTTCCACCTATGCAAATCAGCTGGAAACAATGACCAAAAATCTGACTGCATTGAATTCGGTATATGAACTGCAATTGCAAGGAACAAATGCTCATTTCGAAGCAACAAAGAAACTATACTCAGGCTTGGATGAAATCATGGCAAATCTGAAGGATTCGGCTACCGATACAAAACGCTACCGCGAAGAAATCGGAAGATTGAGTCAGAACCTTGCTGCTATGAATACTATTTATGGCAACATGCTTGCTGCAATGAATGTGAAGAATTGAGAATAGTGATTATTGGAATTGTTAAATTATAAAAAATAAATAAGAAATGGGTGCAACAAATTGTCCGGAAACCCCACGGCAAAGAATGATTGGGATGATGTACCTCTTTTATACGGCACTGCTAGCATTGAACGTATCGAATGAGGTAATCGAGGCTTTCATTTATGTTAATGATAGCCTTCAAACTACGGCCATTAATTATCGGGAGAAGAGTATTCAGGTTTATAATGATATTAAAAATATGTATGAGACACAACCTGAAAAGTTTAAAGATCAATGGCAAAACGCACAAAAAGTTCATCAAGCTTCTGACTCGTTATATTATTATATAGAAAATATCAAATTGCAGATAATTCGTCACTCTCAAAAAGACGATACTACCTCTAATATTCGTTTTGTCAAGAAACAGGATGATTTGAATGCTGCAAAAGAGATTATGACCGCAGAGTTCGGACCTAAACTTGGATATAAGCTTGAAGAAGAAATTTTTAAGTATCGAGAATTATTGTATAGCATGATTGCTGATACTTCTGGAAGTGGTAAATTTTTAAAAAACTATATTAAAACCGGCTTAGCTACGGAAAAGCGAAAAGGAAAATACGATGATAGCCCTAAGGCTTGGGCTGAAACCTTAACTGCAGGAATGCCACTCGTTGCTACTTATGCTCTACTTACGAAAATGCAATCAGATATTAGAAATGTTGAAACTGATATGTACAAATTCTTGATTGGCGATGCCGAAAAACTGGATATTAAAATTTCAGAACTCGAAGCACTTGTAGCTGCACCCGGAGGTGTTATGCCAGGTAGTAAGTTTTTTGGAAGAATATTTATCGGCGCAAAAGATACTACAATGACTCCTGCGATTTGGATTACTTATAGCGAACCTTTCTATGACTCGGTTAGTAAAAACGGTAAGTGGGAATATAAGAAAATAGAAGGGAAAAACTATCATTTGCTTAAGTTAGATAAAACAGGTGCTGGTGTTATTGATACTACATTTAGCGCCTCAGGTAGCTTTGGAGGTCTTGCCATTTACGAAAGTAATTTGGGTCCAATTATTAGGCCTTTTAAGCATACATGGACTGTAGGTGCACGTAGTGGCGCAATTACGGCAACAAAAATGCTAGTATTGTATGCGGGCATCGAAAATCCCTTACAATTTTCTGCGGCTGGTGGGGCTGATAGTAAACCTTACTTAAATGTTAGCCATGGACTTGTACCAAAATCCACAGGGGCAAATACAGTTACTATTAATCCTCCGAGAAATTTGGTTGGACAAAAAGTAACATTGAGCGTTGGGGCCAGAAATGCTGATGGTACTACTACCCCTGGAACAAGTCAAGAATATACTATTTGGAGAGTTCCCCAACCAAATATTTATTTAAGTAGTGGAAACAAGAATTACGGAGGAACAGGAAGTTTGGCTATTCCATATGGAGATTTAATGCAGGGTAGATTAATCGCATCAAAACCTACTTCGTTCCCATTTGAAGGAATTTCATATTCCGTTGTAAGCTTCCAAGTTACTGTTAAAGGGCAAATAAATCCAATTTCGGTAAGTGGAGATAAAATATCAAATAATCAAAATGTACTTTCAATATTACAACGATACCAAAATGGCGATGTTATTGGTATTGCTTCGGTAACTGTTTTAACTCCTAGTGGACAAGAAATAATTCCTGGTCCTAGTTTTAATGTTATCAAATAATTCATATATTATGAGTAAAGAAATAGTCTTAACAGGTGCCTTAATCCTCTTTGCTTTATTTTGCAATGCACAAGGAAATGTTTTAGATGGTGCATACCCGAGGGAAAACCAAGTTTTGCGGCCTACTATCCCTTTGCAAACCATTCGGGAAAGTGATGCTATGTATTCTAAAAAAGTTTTAAGATGTCTGCCTATGGACGAAAAACGCAACCACCCTCTTTATTTCCCGATAGATGATATTGATTATCCTGCAGCAGAAGGATTGCAACCGAAACGTTCTCGATTGTCAATAGCTTCTATGGTTTTTCGTGCAGCCTACCCAACTGATGAATATGGTAACCTAAAAAATGTTGGCAGGCTTGTTTATAAACCTGAATCAGAGCAAGATTTTGAAGGACTTACTCAATGGTGGCGTACTCCTGTCACCGACAGTTCTGATCTTGTTGGTGTCTTTAATATTATGAAGAAGACTATTGTTACTTTGGATCTAGGACTGCCCACCCAACGGGATACTGTAATTTATGTTCCAAGCAGAATTGCACCAAAAGATGTTAAATCAATCTATATGTGGGAGGAGTGGGTGTTTGATAAACAAAGGTCTGTTATGGATGTGCGAATAATTGCGCTATTATTTTCAGTTTCATATGAAGGCTATGAAAACGAAGTCTTAAGGTTTTGGATTAGTTTTGAAGATTACAAGGATTTATTTGCCACACATGAAGTCTTTAATCAGAGTGGAAATGATGGAGCAAGGTTGTCATATTTTGATCTGTTTCAAAAACGATTGTTTAGCAGTTTTATTGTTGCAGAATCCAATGTCTATGACAACAGAATGATAAAAGATTATCTGATGGGTATCGAAGCTATCAGGGAAGGCGAGAGGATACAGGGAGTGTTGGCCGATTATGAACACGATCAGTGGGAATACTAGGAAAAGAAGCATAATAATAAAAAATGCCGGGTAACCGGCATTTTTTATTTTATTTGATATCAAACTTTGTTTTTGCTTCCGCTACAATATCTTTTACATACTGCTCATTTTCTCTTTTACAAATAAGCAATGTGTCGCCCGAATCCACTACAATCAGATCATCGATATCTTTTATAACAGCCAGTTTTTCGTTGGGAACACGAATGTAATTGTTTGAAGCATCGAATGTAGCAACTTTATTACCATTAATTACATTATTGCTTTCGCTTTTTGGGCTGGCAGCGTACACTGAGTTCCATGTTCCCAGGTCGGACCAGCCAAAATTCGTACAATGGGTAAATACATTATCGGCTTTCTCCATTACACCATAATCAATCGAAATGCTTTTAGCATCGGAATATATCTTGTTAATGGTCTGCTTTTCCTCAGAAGTACCAAAAGTATGCTTGTTTTCTTCAAAAAGGTTGTACAACTCAGGAAGGAATTTTTCAAAAGCATCGATTATGCTTCTTAGCGACCACAGAAATATTCCGGAATTCCAGTAAAACTCTCCACTTTTAACAAAGAATCGGGCAAGCTCAAGGTGGGGTTTTTCGGTAAAAGACTTCACTTTATGGTATATTCCGTATTTGCTCTCGGTGTCGATCTGTATATAGCCATATCCTGTTGCCGGGCGATCGGGAGTTATACCCAGAGTTAACAATGCCTGATATTGTGTTACAAAATTTAACCCCTTACGTATTACCCCTAAAAATTCTTCTTCATTAATAATTAAATGGTCTGATGGAGATACAACAACACTGGCCAAGGGATTGCGCTGCATTATCAAATAAGTAGCATAAGCAATGCATGGCGCTGTGTTTCTCCTCATTGGCTCAACAATAATATTATTTTCAGGGATTTCAGGTAATTGCTCCAAAACCAAATTCTTGTGCTCAACACCGGTTACTATTAGAATGTTTTCCGGAGGAAAAACTTTTATAAATCTGTCAACAGTTTGTTGTATCAATGTCCTTCCGGTATTTAAAATGTCGATAAATTGTTTAGGATATTCATTTCTGCTAACCGGCCAAAACCTGCTCCCGATACCCCCCGCCATGATTATGCAATATTGTTTATAGTCCATAATGAAATTTATTTAAAAATATATGAATCAAATAAATAAAATATTTTCGAGAATTAAACATAAATAATAATTTTGTTTAACAGCTTTACAAATGAAAATCATATTTCATATCGGCCGGTATTTTTCGTTAATGTTCAGAACCTTACGGAAACCTGAACGTTTTCGGGTGTATATGAAACAGGTTGTTTCCGAAATTGATAGTATTGGTATCAACTCAATTGGCATAGTTGCCATTGTTTCGGTATTTATGGGCGCTGTTCTTACCATTCAGATGGCCATTAATTTTGTAAACCCGTTAATACCTAAATACCTGATTTCGTTAGGTGTTAGGGATACTATGCTCCTGGAGTTTACCAACACAGTGGTGTGCCTGATTCTTGCCGGAAGGGTCGGGTCGAATATTGCATCCGAAATAGGCACAATGCGAATTACCGAGCAGATAGATGCACTCGAAATGATGGGTATTAATAGCGCCGGTTACCTGATATTGCCTAAAATTATTGCAGCAATAATTACTTTCCCATTTATCAATTTATTGAGTGTTATCCTTGGTATTATTGGTGGTTATGGGTTCAACTATATTACCCGACTCGTTAGTATGCCCGATTTTATTTATGGGCTGCATTACTATTTTATACCCTTTTATGTTACCTATTCACTGATTAAAATGGTTGTATTTGCAATTATTATTACAACTGTATCGGCATATCATGGCTATTTTACTCAGAGCGGAGCACTCGAAGTAGGTCGCAGCAGCACGCGTGCAGTTGTGTACAGTATTATACTGATTCTGTTTTTTGATCTGGTTCTTACCCAAATCCTTTTAACATGATACGGGTGTTAAACATATCGAAAAGCTTTCAGAAACAACAGGTATTGTTTAATATATCTGCTGAATTTTATCCGGGAAAGGTAAACCAGATTATCGGTAAGTCTGGCTCCGGAAAAACAGTGCTACTTAAATCGATTGTTGGCCTGCACGATATTCTTGAGGGAGAAATCTGGATAGGGGACAAGGAATATTCCAAAGCCTCTTTCAGCGAAAGGAGGGTTATAAGGCAAGAGATGGGGTTGGTTTTTCAGGGGAGCGCATTGTTCACATCACTTACAGTTGAAGATAACGTAATGCTGCCATTAAATATGTTCTCGAAAATGAGCAGGGCAGAAAAACTTGAGCGTGTCAATTTTTGTTTGAACAGGGTGAATATTGACAATGCCAACAAATTGTTTCCTGCCGAAATAAGCGGTGGTATGCAAAAACGGGTTGCTATTGCCAGAGCTATTGTGCTGAATCCAAAGTACTTGTTTTGCGATGAACCTAATAGCGGACTTGACCCACAAACATCTATAGTAATTGATAATCTTATTAAGGAAATTACATACGAGTACAACATTACAACAGTTATCAATACCCACGATATGAACTCAATCATGGAAATTGGCGACCAGATTATCTTCATTTTCGAAGGTAAAAATTGGTGGCAGGGTAGCAAAAACGAGATATTTACATCGGATAACCAGGAATTGAACGAATTTGTATTTGCATCGAAACTATATCAGAAAATTAAAACTGTCAGCATATGAAACTTGGCAGAATTCATTTGATTATTTCAATTGCTGTAGTTTGTATTTTATGGTCGTGTAGCTCCGGTGCAAAGCGCCCCGGTGTACCAAGCGGTATTCTCAACGAAAAACAAATGGAAGATGTAATTTACGATCTTCATAAAGCAGATGGTATTATGACCTCCGGAGTTATTCCTTCTTCGAAACTCTATGCTGATTCTGTGATTTATCATTCCGTTTATTTAAAACACAATACCACCAGTGAGCAATTCCAGAAAAGCATTATGTATTATATCCGCTCCGATACCAAAGGATTACGATTGGTCTATTCGAATGTAATTGAGCGTTTTAACCAAGATAAAACCGAGTTAATGGAGTGGAACTAATTTGGAGTTATGAAAAAACTGTCGGCACACTATATTTTCGATGGAATCTGCTTACGAAAGAATGCAATACTGGAAATAGAGGACAGCGGAAAAATAGTCGGACTTTCCGAAGAGAGAAAAAATATCGCTGAAGCTGAAAACCTTTCTTTTTACAATGGAATATTACTGCCCGGAATAATCAATTCGCACCAGCACCTTGAATTGGCCTGGATGAAAAACCGAATCGCAGGTTCAAAAGGTATGGCGGGTTTCCTGAATTCAGTGGCAGAATTGCGAAAATCAACACCGGAGGAACCCACAATATCCGAAGAGATGAGAACATTGGATAGGATTATGTACAGCCAGGGTATTACTGCTGCTATTGATGTTTCGAATAATGCAGAAAGTATTGGAGTAAAAAAAGATAGTAACATAGAATATTTCACAACGGTAGAGTTATATGGTCTGGATAGTTGTCGAAATGACGAAATTGTCCGAAAAGGAGAAGAAATTGTCGGGCAATTCAGATCAAAATCCCTCAATGCTTCACTTACCCCGCATTCTTTCTACCTGACGAACACCGAATTATTAAAAATCATTAGCTGTATTGGCAACAATATGGTTTCAATTCATTTTTTTGAGTCAAACGAAGAGGCTTGTTTCAACGTAGGCAACGACAATGAGTTGTCGCTATTTTTGCGAAGCTTTTATCCTCCATTCGCTATACCGGAGAATTATTCCGAAATTATCGTTAAAACAATATCGAAGATTATAAAAACGAATAAGCTGATTCTTGTTCACAATACTTTTATCCCTGAGTTCTTACTGAAAAGTCTGATGGCATTGGACAACACAGAAAATTTGTTTTTTTGCCTCTGCCCCAAAAGTAACCGATATATTACAGAAAGACTACCTGATCTCAATAAGTTTATTTCGCATGGTTGTAAGTTACTGCTTGGAACCGATTCTCCCGCAAGTAACCCGGATTTTAATTTTGCAGGAGAGCTATTTGAAATACAACAGAATTATCCGTCGGTATCAATTGCTGAAATGTTGCAATGGTGTACCTCAAATCCGGCTGAAATTTTTTGCTGCAAAGGTAATATGGGCTCTTTCATTACAGGCACTTCGCCGGGAATTGTATTGCTCGAGAATGCTTACCTCCCTAATTTATCATTAACTTCATCATCAATATTCAGAAGGCTTTTTTAATTCTTTTGACTTATATTATTAATTTTGGGTGATGTTTAATTGCATTCGATTTGAATAGCTTCATAAAAAGAAATATTGTATTTGCTATTTGTGTTTTACTGCTCTCATTTGTTGGGATGGCAGTGATTTTAATTACGGATAAATTCCAATTGCATGTTATTTTGAACAACCAACACTCAGTAGCATTAGATGTGTTTTTTAAGACTATCACCTTTGTTGCATCGGGTTGGGCTATTACAATTTGCGTGCTTATATTCTTGTTTTATAACACAAAGTATGCTCTTATCACCGCAATTTCAGGAATAGCAGGAAGTTTTTTAGTGCAGTTTCTTAAACGCGCGATTTTTGCTTATCATAGACCTTCATATTATTTTGATATGATGCCCGGCTTGTGGTCTGGCCCCCTATAAATCGGACAATTTTATAAACGGTTAAACAAAGGTACA
>ENA-UPTA01001104-UPTA01001104.1-activated-sludge-metagenome-genome-assembly--contig:-NODE-1104-length-30369-cov-6.848123_pt1 | contig 30369 bp, 24 predicted proteins | sample MGYA00238184_ERZ773361 | MGnify/ENA primary metagenome ERZ773361 (study PRJEB29100, sample SAMN05720205) | activated sludge metagenome | isolation source: anaerobic digester from wastewater... | reverse complement strand
ATTCCCTATCCAAATATTAAGTCAGCAAAAACAGAGTTTTAAGAGGTACCCTTAATCATTGAATCCATGAGAGTGCAGCGGGATCGGTTCCGCTGTCCTGAGAGAGAATATATACCAGGGAGCGGACAAATGAAAAAATTTTCACAAAGAATATCACTATACATCATGATACTTGCGATAGCGCTGGCGTTGCCGACCTTCGGGATTTTCCTGCTGCGTTACACCCCGACGCAGGCCGTGGCGGACAACATGATCAATGAGCAGTCCGGTGAAGCGGCTGTTCCGAAAGAAACGGAAGTACAGGAAGGCCCCCGCATGGGAAAAGTGTACCAGATAAACCGGAGCAGCGGTGAAATCATCATGCAGAGCAGCGTCCAGGCCCATGAGATCCGTATGGGGATGCGGCTCTATACGCGAATTGACGGGAAGGCGGCGGTGATGAAGGCGACCTTTCCCATGCAGAGCGTGGTAAAGTGCCGCATCGAGGGACGCCACCGGAAGTACCTCGGCTCCATCCGCGTGGGGATGCCGATGTACAAGTATGTGAACGGAGTGGAGGATGAGCGGAAGGCCCCGGCGCAGCGCCACCGCGCGGGAGCAGCGAAAACCGTGGGAGGCATTGAGCTGGTGTATATACCCGGAGGGCCGTTCATGATGGGTGCTCCCGATGGAGAAGGAAATGATAATGAAAATCCCCGTCACAAAGTAACGGTGAGCGGTTTCTGGATGGGAAAGTACGAGGTGACCCAGGGTCAGTATGAGGCGGTGATGGGGAATAACCCGAGTTATTTCAAGGGTGATACCAGACGTCCCGTTGGCCAGGTGACCTGGCATGACGCGCAGTCATTTTGTAAGAAATTCAGCGCGAAACACGGCGTCCGAGCCCGCCTTCCGTATGAAGCTGAGTGGGAGTTCGCTGCCCGCGGGGGCACCACAACGCAGTACTACTGGGGGGGCAGCATGGATGAAAACTACTGCTGGTATGGTAATAATTCGGGGAATACCACCCATTCTGTGGGAGGGAAGCGTCCCAATGCCTTTGGACTCTACGATATGAGCGGGAATGTGTGGGAGTGGTGCACGGACTGGTATGATGAGAACCACTACAGGAATAATCCGGCAGTGAATCTCCGGGGGCCGTCCTCGGGGCAGTACCGTGTTATTCGCGGTGGCTCGTGGTACGACGATGAATACAGTATCCGTTCCGCCTATCGCGGTATCGGCAATCCCGGCGGCAGGAGCAGCTGCGGCGGGTTTCGCATTGTGGTTCCTGCGGTTGGTGAATAATGATAGGTTTTGGACAGGTTTAACATACATACGGTGAACGTGTAACTGGGCGGGGTTCCCTAATGTCAGGTTTTTCGCGACGTCCGCAGTGCCGTAAAAAAGTTTTTTTGATTATGGCGTGACCGTTGGAGGTACCGGCCCGGATATCCTCAGATATTTATAGCTTGAAACGTAATGGTGCTAATGCTATATTGTAGTGAAAAGATTGTGCTTTCGTAATCGTAAGTCGCAAGGAGGAATGTACGGGTGGAAGCGATAAAATATCAGACAACAGTGGAAAAGGACGGGGAAATTCGTCTTACAGGTGTTCCCCTGCGGAAGGGACAGCGGGTTGAAATGATAGTTCTCGTAGAACCGGGCATAAAAGGTGTGCATGAAACCGGGGAACGGCATTTCGATGCGGTTTCGATCAGGACAGCGGGATACCGCTTTGACAGGGAACAGGCGAATGAGCGGTAAGGTGTTTTTCGATACCAATGTTCTTGTATACCTGTATTCCAGCGATGAACATGAAAAACGGGACAAAGCGGTATCGCTGGTTGAAAACGCCGGCGGAATAATCAGCACCCAGGTTATCAATGAATTGATCAACGTGCTTCACAGGAAGTTTAATGTTGAATACGGAAAGATAGAGATGGCGGTGCGTGAGCTGGAGAACGTATTTCATGTGTCAACTGTCACGCAGGAAACTATTCACAGGGCGCTTGTGATAGGTTCCGGTACAGGGTATTCCTGGTTTGACAGCCTTATTATCGCCAGCGCAATTGAAAGCGGGTGCGATGTGTTGTATTCTGAAGACATGCGCCATAACCACACGATTGATGGAACCATAACGATAGATAATCCTTTCATTGTAAAGTAAATCATGGTGCGGCGTGAAGACAGTAAAGAGCCGTCGTGAGGTAAAAACGATGTTTATTATGTTGATATAGAGGGGCGAGATGAACACATTTACTGCGGTTATCGAAAAATGCACTGATACGAATCTTTATATCGGTTACGTGCCGGGTTTTCCCGGTGCCCATTCTCAGGGTGCAATTATCGAAGAGTTGAATAAAAACCTCAAGGAAGTCATTGAAATGATACTTGAAGACGGGACTCCGCATCTTGAAAGTGAATTTGTAGGTACTCAGACAGTGGTTGTGTAAGATATGGGAAGCGTGCCTGTTCTTAAGCCTTCAGAAGTAGTAGCAATACTTGAACGCCTCGGATTTATGGAAGCGAGGCAGAAAGGATCACACAAACAATTCAAACATTCCGACGGAAGGTTTACGACAGTGCCGTTCCATCAGGGAAGAGACATTTCACCGGTGCTGCTGAGACAAATCGTGAAAGACATCGGCATAACGATGGATGAATTCCTGAACTTGAGATAATGAGAGTTATAATAGTGGTTCCCTTAATGATTACCCCCCGCCGCTCCTATGAACGGCGGGGGAGAGGAATATCATCTGTTCTTAATACTGTCCCAGCACATTGGACGCAATAACCATCCGCTGCACTTCGGAAGTACCTTCGTATATTTCCGTAATCCTTGAATCCCGGTAGAACCGCTCCACGGGATAATCTTTTATGAACCCGTATCCGCCGAAAATCTGTATCGCCTTATGGGTTGCCCGGTGGGATGCCTCAGAGGCGTAGAGCTTTGCCATGGCGGCGTATTTTGATGCGATCCTTCTGTCGCCTCCCTGAAGCTTTTCAGCAGCCTGATATATCAACAGACGGGCCGCTTCAATTTCTGTCGCCATGTCGGCGATCATCCATTGGATTGCCTGCTGCTTCGAAATAGGCTTTCCGAACTGGACCCGCTCAAGGGCGTATTTTGCCGCTTCGTCAAGGGCGGCCTGGGCGATCCCCAGGGCCTGTGACGCGACGCCGACGCGCCCCCCGTCAAGGGTGTGCATGGCAATCTTGAAACCGTCGCCTTTATTTCCCAGGAGGTTTTCTTCGGGAAGCTCGCAGTTGTCGAAGACCAGTTCGGTGGTGGATGAGGCGCAGATTCCCAGCTTGTCCTCCACTTTCCCCACGGAAAAACCGGGGGTTCCCTTTTCCACGATAAACATGGAGAGTCCCTTATGGCCGATTCCTTTTTCCGTTATAGCCATGATTACCGCGACATCGGCAACGCCGCCGTTGGTGATGAAGTTCTTTGATCCGTTCAGCACCCATTTGCCGTTTTTCAGTTCGGCCGTTGTTTTTGTTCCTGCGGCATCCGAGCCGGCATCCGGTTCGGTAATGCCGAAACACCCCATCCACTCACCTGTCGTGAGTTTCGAGAGAAATTTCTTCTTCTGGCCCTCGGTGCCGAAGTAGTATATTGGTGAAAGGCAGAGGGAATTGTGCGCAGAAACTATAATGCCCGCGGTCGCATCACCCCGTGAAAGTTCCTCCACGGCAATCGCGTAACAGATATAATCCATCCCTGAGCCGTTGTATTCCTCCGGATATACGACGCCCATCATGCCCATCTCCCCTAATTTTTTTACATGCTCCCAGGGGAATTCATGGGTCCGGTCATAGTGCTCGGCACGGGGCTTCAATTCATTGTCCGCGAATTTCCTGCACATTTCCCTGACCATTTCCTGTTCTTCTGTTAATCTGAAATCCATTGATCACTCCTCTCTTTTTTTGTATAATATGGAACTGCCTCCTTCCAGACAGGTGTGCTGTTGCCATACGTGAAGGCTGCGCGGCACATCCCGGCAGCGCTTCAGTTCGGTGTGGGACATTTCACCAAAAAAAGCAGCGAACCATTTATGTCTGAAACATCGACATAATTCATGGGGTGTGATTATATTTTGTCAAGGGATTTTATTGTTTCCGGCGGAACCCGACGGAAGTCACAGATAGAGGTTATTGCGCGTAATTCAGCGGCGTTCGGAATATTTTTTATTGTATTTGTACGCCGGTATTGTACACTTGGAACATCCGGCGTGATGCGGGGATGTGTTTTCTGTGCCGGCAATATCTATACTTATCAGAGGTATTATGAAACGTGTAGTTCCCATTGTGATCCTGTCCGCTGTGCTCTCCTGCGGCCAGTGGAAAGTAACATCTTATCAGTCATCAAAAATCTGCAGCATTCCTGCCGGCATCATGCCGGGGCAGGTACATATAAAAGTTGAGGACCACGGGCTCCTTGATCTTTCATTCAATGTCAGGCTCTTCGGGGGAAAAATTTATGTTACCGATAATGTTCTGAAGAGGGTGCAGATACTTGACCGTGACGGGAAGGCACAGGTGCTCATAGGGCAGAAAGTCCCGGTCCCTTCCGGCGACAGCCTCATTCAGTCACCCTTCAACTTCAGTGTTCTGGGCCATGTCGCCGCTGATTCTGACGGGAACCTCTATGTTCAGAACAGGCTCATGTCCCGGGAGGTGGGAAGCGGTATCAGCGAGGAGCTCGATTTTTCCCCTTCCTATGTGCTGAAATTTGACGGAGAAGGAAAACTGCAGTACACCCTGGGAAAGACAGGACTTCCCAATATTCCATTTGACTATATCGACAGCCTGGAAATTGACCGTAAAGACCGCCTTGTGGTGGTATCCAGAAAGTTCAATACCTGGAGTGTCAGCAGATTCAATGGGAAAAACCGCGATTTTTCTGTGAACTTCGTGAAATCGGATTTCCGTGACAGGGAGAATAACAGTGTTTTCCAGGGAAAAATTGACAATGTCAGGATTATGCGCGATGGCGATATGTTCCTCCTTTCCGTGTCGTATTATTCCGGCCTGCGGTTCAAGTACAGGAAAATCTTTAACTACTCCATTCAGGACAGAAAAATTACCCGGACCATCATGAATATCCCGGACCCGAAAAATGAACTTTTTTCAGTGGTTGATAACATGCACCTGTATCTCTGGAATGTCGATGAGGGGCAGACGAAATTTGCCATCTGCAACATGGAGGGTAATATCGTCAACAATATCCATGTGAAGTCCACTGACAGGCGGGTGTATTTCAGGGACATCCAGATTGATGATTCCGGGATGATATATTCCTACCATGTGTATAAGGACCGCATTGACATAATGGAGTGGAAGTAATGAAGGTCGTATACGCGGAGGAGATGCGGCGAATTGACCGCTATGCCATCGAAACCCTGGGGATCCCCGGCGAGGTGCTCATGGGGTTCGCGGGAAAGGCCGCCGCGGATATCATCAGTGACTACACGGCTGAAGGGTCACGCGTCGCCGTGGTGTGCGGCTGCGGCAATAACGGCGGCGATGGTTTTGTCATTGCGTACCTTCTTCATAACAGGGGCTGTAACACGGAAATATTTCTGGCGGGGAGTGAGGAAAAAATATCGCCCTCATCCCGGATTTACTATACTGTCTGCGTCAATTCCGGTATTCCCCTGCGGGCCATGACCGGGGACAGCGTTCCCGTCGATATTGATTTTTCTGATTATGACGTCATCGTGGATTCCCTGTTCGGCACCGGCTTTACCGGAAGTCCCCGGGGCGTCGCGGATGAACTGATTGCCCTGATCAACAGGAGCGGCAGCGCGGTGATAGCAATTGACCTTCCCAGCGGGCTTCCCTCTGACGGCGGGGCCCCCGGAGGAAACGTGGTGAACGCGGACTGCACGGTGACCATGGGGCTCCCGAAAGTTTCCTGCGTGGCATACCCCGGCAGGCAGTATACCGGGGACCTCCATGTGGCGGATATAGGGTTTCCCGCGGTTCTCACCGAATCAGATGATTTGAAAAAGGAGCTTGTTGACGATGAATATGTGCGGGGACGCCTCGGTCTGCGGCGCGAAACCGATACCCACAAGGGCGCGGCGGGACATCTGCTCCTTGTGGGGGGATTCGACGGCATGGAAGGGGCCATCATGCTTGCCGCAATGGCTGCCTTCGAAACAGGCCTCGGTCTCGGTACGCTGCTCACCACGGGGAAGGCCCGTTCCGTTATCGCGGGTAAAATTCCGGAGCTGATAACCGCGTCGTTTCCCGCAATCGATGAGGCGGCACAGGAATATTCCGGCATCCTGTCAGACGGGATTGCCGGAACCGATGAAAAAATTGTACGATTACAGGAAGCTGTCCAGAATTCATGTGAAAGGTTTTTCCGGGGACGGGGAAAGTTCGGCGCCATGGTGGTGGGTCCGGGGATGGGACGTTCAGTGCTTTCCGCCCGGGTGTTTACTGTGCTCATGGGTTCTCTTGAGGCATTCGGGATAGAGCGGGTCCTTGTGGACGGTGACGGACTGTATCATCTCGCGGAATATCTGAAGGAGTATACGGTGCCGGAATGCGCGGAATTTATCCTCACCCCCCATTTCCTTGAGGCGTCCCGTTTTACGGGAGAGCCGGTGGAATCGATAAAACAGAACAGGCCTGCCTCGGCAATGGCCCTTGCGCGCCGTACCGGCGCCGCTGTGCTTCTTAAGGGACCGGCAACCCTGATATCCGACGGCGAGGGTCTGCTGATAAACACCACGGGCAATCCTTCCCTGGCAACTGCAGGTTCCGGCGATGTGCTTTCGGGGATTATCGCCTCCCTTATGCTCCGGGACCTTTCACTCCCGGAGGCCGGGGGAATCGGCGCCTTTCTTCACGGAAGAGCGGCGGACCTCTTTGTTGCGGACAGTGAGGGAATTGAGATCATGAAATCCACTGACGTCATTGGATATATACGTGAAGCAATCGCAGGAACCGGGAAGGACTTCGCGGATTAACGGATACCGAGGAGCAGGTACAGCAGCCCTGCCAACACGGCACACCATGCAGTTATGTAAAGTACACGGGCCCCATAACAGCAGTGTTTCATGGTCACAGAAAATCCGCGTTCCTTCATGAAAAAATAAATACCCGTCGCAAGAAAGGGAATCATGCCCGATGTCCCCTTCTGTTTCAGAATTTCGCGGAGCTGTACACGCTTCATCACCGGCAGGCGTTTCCGCAGTGAAGGGGGAAGCGGCATGCAGATTGCATGCTGTGCAAGAATTGTCCTGAGCTCCGGTTTTATTTCCTTTTTCATACCCCCTCCTGTACGCATTATTCTTTTTCTGTTACTGCTTCTGTCCCCGCTTTCAGGGTTATCACTGTGTCCATATAGATAAGGGCGTTTTTTTTACTGATAATGACAAAAAATATTTCAAAAATTTAAAAATTTATGTTATTATATATTTTTTATCACAATTGATGGCACGGGGAAATGATCAGATATTGTGTATATTTGTTGTTGATTATTTTTTTACTCCAGAACGGCGGAATAATGACACCTTCAGCTTCAGCACCCATGGAGCGGGTCTTTGCTGCAGCCGTTGATGATAATAATGAAGGGACAGGTGACGCTCCCGGGGAGGAGAACGTGCTGTGTTCCTTCAAATACATAATATATTTTTTCTGGTATGCGTTCTGTGCCGTGCTCTTCGCGGTGGTTATGGTTATGGACACGGCAACGGGATGCGGTCAGCATTATACAAAAGATTTTTATGACTGGTTCAGGGAAAACACCGGCTCTCTGGAACGGTTTTTCCGACGTGTCGGGTGTAATTAAGAGAAAAAGATTTCCTTGAAAAAATGCTTGTAATCAGGCTTTTTGTTCATATAATCAACAAATCTTTCATAAAAGGTTGAATGCTATGGCTGAAAAGGGCAAAAAGGGACCGTCCGGAAAACAGAAAAAAGACGGTCTCTCCGCCGGAGTTCCTGAAACCGGAAAACGGGGAACGAAAAAAAAGGACATTGAAAACAGGGCCCACTCCCGTCTGTACGGAAATGGCGATGAGCCGGATAATCCGGACCAGGGACATGAGGAATTGCCCGCCGGCGTTGCGGCGGAAGAACAGGGCGCGGAAAACCCTGAGGAGGCAACAAAACGCAGCCTTCCGGTACGGGTGCTCCTGAAGTCATTGAAAATTCTCCTCCTGTGGCTTCCGGCGGGTATTATTACCCTTCTTGTACTGGTTCTTCTCGGGGCGAAGCTCTACCTGTCGCCGGAACGTGTGGAGCGTCTCATCATTGAAAACTTCAATAATAAATCCAACGGTGAAATATCCCTGAAGGTCCGCGACTTCAATCCCTACGGCGGGTTCAGGTTTGATAATATTCTCATCAAAAACGGCGAGGAATTCAACAAAACAAAATTTGTCGAAATTGAGAAACTGGTATTCCGCTACGGCCTGTTTCAGATGCTGATCGGGAATGTCCGCTTCCCGGAGATCGGCATATACAAGCCGAGGATATATCTCACTGAGAAAAACGGCGTGTGGAACGCCGCCAGGCTTATGAAACCCGGGACCCCTACTCCGGAGGAAAAGGAGGAACCGGAGGAACCCGAAGAGCCCGAGGGACCGCCGTCAAAAGAGATCAGCCTCCCGATTTCTGCGGAGTTTCTCTTTAAATTTATTCTTGATGATCTGCGCGTTTACGCGGAGGGCACGTCAATGCGTTCCTCCCTTGAGGGGCTTTCCTTTGATGTCGATATATGGGTGCCGCCGTTCAAAAAAATTCCGAAGTCCATACAGGCGGTATCTCTTCTCGAACGGATGAAGATACAGCTGAACCCGAAAGAGGAAATGCAGGTGGTGTTTACCTCCCGCGAGGCGGAGGTACAGCCCCCTCTCATTCTGACATGGAAACTCCTGTATAAAAAGAAGACGGAGAATGAAAAAGCGCAGTTCGCAAGCTCGTTCAAGTTCGGGACCTACCGGACGCCGGTGCGTTTCAAACAGCGCCACCTGGGGCCGCTGAATTTTATGGTGTCATACGACATGCATTACGAGCCCCTCACCGATTATCTCAGCATCAGCCATCTCGGAGTGGCGTTCGCGGGAAGGAAGCTTCTGAACATCGCGGGAAGCGTGAATGAAGTGAGCACCGCGCAGAAATTTTCACTGCGGATGACCGAGAGCGATATAAATCTGAATGAACTCTACCCCTATTACCGCCAGGTGACCGGAGACAATTCCATGCGGTTCGGGGGATCAGTGTCGCTGTATCCCCTAACCATTACCGGCGACCCGAAGGATGTTGATGTTGACGGGGAGATAAATCTCCGGAGAATTTATTTCCGGCAGCCCGGCGTGGAGGCGCAGATTCCTGCGCTGTCTCTGGGGTATTCCGTGCGCAAGCGCGATGCGGACATGAATTTCGCCGCGATGATGCGCATGCCGCACCTCTTCTATGTGCTGGACAGAAGCAGGTCCGGCGATAACGGCGCTGTCTTTTCCATTAACGCCTCGGCGTATAATAATTTCGAGCGCCTTGATATTCACCGCATGACATGTAACTTCTATAACCCGGTCTCCCGCGAAAGCGTGCTGAACATGGTGATGGACGGAAAGCTGCGGCTCAGCCCCGGTCAGTCGGGGACGGTGTCAATTCCAACCTTCAGGTTTTTCAAGGAACCCCTCGTGGCAATGGTGCCGCCGAAGCTGAAGAAGCAGATTGACGGGATTCCCCTGAAAAAACCGGTGAACCTTACGCTGAATGCACAGTTCAGCAAGGGGAAAACGATTCTCATCGCAGCGCTGGGACTTCTCGTGAAGGTGCCCGACTTCAATATCCGCGACCTCGCGATGAATCTTTCCATGGAGCAGAATGACGCGGCAAAGCGTCTGTATGTACGCCGGTTTTCCCTGGGGAGCAGAGAGCGCAACCTGAACGTCAGTGCCGGGGGTGTCCTCGATATGCGGAACACTCCGGGGCCTGCAACGGACCTTTCACTCAGGGTGTCCTTTGATCAGCAGAAGATGGTTCCTCTCTTCGAAGGGTGGAATCTTTCAGGGAAGCTGAACCTGAATACCTTTATCAAGGGCGACATGAAGAACGGCAAGGCCTTCGGGTCAGTCGAAATTGCCAACCTCAATGTGAACAATAAAACGGCGATGACCTCTGTTACGGACCTTGACCTGAACTTCCCCTTCGAGTATTACCTGACTCCGAAACCGGGGGAGTCCCGCATCGCGGTGGATAAGAGCACCATCATCGACAACCAGTATTTCCGCGGGGAGAAAAACTTTACTATCAAGTCAATCAAGGCGAAGCATCCCAAGCGGGACTATGCCTTTGAGTACATGCGGGACTTCGCTGCGACGATGTTTTTCCGCAACAACACGTTCGAAATTGAAAGTTTGAAGGCCTATGTGATGAACGGGGCCCTCTACGGGCGGAACATCCTCTTTAACCTTATGGACATGAAGCCGAAGAACATGGAGTACCGCCTTATACTGGACATCACCAATGTCGATATCGGCATGCTGGATGAATATGATCCGGAGAAGATTTCTCCCGCGAAGCGGACCCGCGATGCGGAGCTTTCCCTGAATGCGAATTTTATTGGGAAGGGGATAATCGGGAAGGGTGATAACTTCTCCAAGGAACTTGACGTGAGCGGGTATATCAACATCCACAAGATCGGAGAGAAATTTGCCAACCGCCTGCTTACGGGACTCAGCGAAGAAAAGAATACATCCACCCTGGGCGGTATCGGCCAGTGGGTTGTTGATAATACCATGAAAATTAAGGGATTCAAGTTCAATCTCGATAAGGGCCTTATGTATGCAACGGTTGCTTTTTCACGGGGATTGTTCGGTTATGGTATCGGGATCAAGGACGAGAAGGTGCAGTTTGAACGAATCCCGATTCAGGATTATCTGAGAAAGATCAGGGAGGAATAATACTATGAGATTACAATATATCGCACTGCTGTGTGTACTGGGTTTGGCGCTGCCGCTTCTGCGGTGCGCTTCCGGCACCATACCAAGCTGTATCGAGATCGCGCCGCCGGAAATAAACCTCACCAGCCAGAAAACTGTGGTGGAACGGCACATCGTGGGGGACTACAAGGAACTTGAACGGGATGCCTGGATTGTCTCATCGGTGCAGACCAACATGTCCCGACGTACCGTGTCCCGGGACAGGGTGCTCTTCGAGGCAATGTCGACACGGGACTCACTTCGCCAGAAAATCCGGGAGTTCAAGGATGAAGGGGCAGTGGGTGAGACCAGTAAGGGTTATCTGAAATATATCGGCACCCCGAAATACCAGCGGGATGCCGCCCTGCGGAGCAGCCTTATGGGTGTTGTCGATCAGGAAAATCAGGCGCGGAAGACAATTTTTCAGCGGGTCCTTGTGAGGTCCGGAAAGAAGGTTCCTTCAGAGCGGGATATCGATGATTTCGGCAGCAGGTTCGCCGGGGAACAGCGCGCCTTCGCGAAGGGGAATGACTGGATTCAGGATACTTCCGGCAGATGGGACAGGAAATAGCTATGGGCGGGAAAAAATGGTGCAGGATATGTATTGCTGTAGTTCTCTCGGGGTTCTTCGCCTGTTCCGGCAGCAGAAGAGATGAAGTCGTATTCAACTATGGAAAAATTATCCGGGAAAACTATCGCCAGGAAGTGGGTAGAATTGTACCCGTCGCCATTGAGCAGTCAACGGAGATAGACGGTGTCTTCAGCGACAATGAGCTGTATTTCTTTTTCGCCTCTGACAGGGACCGGGGAAATTTCGATATTTATCTCAGAACCCTGACCGGTATCACCACGGTGCGCCTCACGGAGCACCCTTCAAAAGATTCATCTCCGGCAATTTCTCCCGACGGCAGGCACCTCGCGTTCGTATCGCAGCGCGAGGACCCGGAAGGAGACATCTATGTGGTGCGGATTAAACCGAAGGAGCTTATTGCACGGGCAGCAGAATCGGTAAGCGGAAGTCTGGGGATAGATAAAAAAGCGAAAAACATAACACAGTTCCTCGATCCGGTTACAAAGTCCATACATATCGTGAAGGATGCCGGCCCTGCATGGTCACCAGACAGTGAGCGTATCGCCTTTTCCTCAACGCGGGGTGGAGTGGAAAACGTGTGGATGGTTGACCGGGACGGACAAAACCTTCACCAGATTACGCAGAAGGGCGGTATGCACCCGTCCTTTTCACGGGACGGGAAGCTGCTGACGTATATTTCCTACCGTGAACGGCAGAATAACGGCGACGTGTACGTGTATGATATCGCTTCGAAGTCTGAGAGGAAAATTACCGGTACGAAGAGTATCGAAATGTATCCCGTGTTTCTCGGGAACAACACCGAGATTGCCTTTACCAGAATTGACCGCGACACCAATGGTGACGGTACAATCAATCTGCGCGATAATACCGTACTCTATTACCGGAACCTTGGAACAGGGGATGAGTATCCTCTGACACTGTATTCCAACGCCTCCTTTGCTCCGCGCTGGTCTCCGGTGCTGAAGGTGCTGAACAGCACATACGACGATGTCCTGATCTACTCCGATCAGATCGGGCAGAATATCAATATCAACATTATCCCGTCAACCGGCGTTATCCCGAAGCGGAACAATGCCGCAGAGCAGTATGAACTCTCGGAGCGGTACCTAAAAGAATATAATGATGTCGAGCGCTACCGGTTTTCCCTTGAGCGGGTGTATCATTTTTTCGGACGCCGGAGCGACGAGAAGTCTGTTGTGTTCACATCCAAGGCCCTTGTTGACGCTGCCCGTGATTATGTCAGGGGAAAGGACCTTAACGGCGCGAAACGGATGGGTACATACCTGAAAAAAATGTCCCGCGAGGAAAAGGATTATGCGGGAATATCCGCACACTATGTACAGCAGGTCATCACGGGAGGCCAGGGCGACGGCATATTGCGGGAAGGGATAACAGCCCTGTCCCGTAGTTCCAAGAAGCAGGGGTATGTTCCGTATCTTATGGAAGATCTCGGTGATGAGTTTATGAGGACCGGACGCATGAACAACGCCCTTCAGGTGTTCCGCGATATCAAACAGAAGTATCCCAAATACGGACGTTCAGGTGAAATTAACCTGAAGATCGGTGTCGCTTCCTTCCGGACACCGCGGAACAGAATTCCCGATGAATACCTTGCTGTTTTTAAGAAAGGCAACATCTACCAGAAAATTGACGCGATGCAGAATATTCTGGATGTGTTTAACGCGGAAAAAAATGCGCCGCAGAAAATCGCTGTCTGTAAAGCGGCGCTCACGCAGTATGACGATAAATCTGAACGGGTGCTGAACGGTCTCATGATGTATATCATCGGGGATTCGTATTTTTCCATGGGAGACTATGTCCGTGCAAAGGACTATCTGAAAAAATCCCTCGACAGGGTGTCCCGTGCGGACCTGCCTTTTTACCGGGCCAATAAAATTTTAGGGGACATCGCCGAGCGGGAGGGACGGCTCAATGATATGAGTGAGTTCTATTTTAAAAGCGCCGCCAACTACCGCCTCCGCTGGAACCAGCCCGACTTTTCCGATGTCGCGACGAAGCTCATTAGTTATTACGAGGACAACGGTGACGCCCTGATGTCCGGCGGCAAATACCGGGATGCGTCAAAGATATTCAAGCGTTCAGTTGCCCTTGTATCGTATATACATATTCTCCGGCAGTTTGGGGATATTTATGAAAAATACAGTTCCCGCGCCCACATCAGGTATATCGACGCGTCGATACTGAGCGGCAACCGTGAGAGAATGATTGAGACACTGGACAAGGAATACAGCCGCGGCCTCAACGCCGCCCGCATGAATTTCGACAAGGCCTATCTCTACGGGTATGCGTATCTGTTCACAAAGAAGGCCCTCACCTTCGACCGGAGCGCGTCGGGTAACAGGGAGGATATTTCCGGCGGTGACCTGCGGGAACTTCTGGGGCACCTGCGTCTGGCTGTAGAGCAGGTGGACTGGTGCCTTTTCATGGACGACACCTATATCGACCCGTATCTGTTGAAAGGTTGGATATCACAGTATGTTGATCTGCGCAGGCGTGACCTTCGCGGCAGGAAGGAGGGGATATTCAAAAAATATTTTCCCCGGTATCTATGGGAAGCGAATGTGCCGTTTTACGAGAGGGCGCTTTCCGCGAATGACGAAACAGTTAATCCTGAAATTGAAGGCAATATCCACCTGAACCTTGGTAATACGTATTTCCTTCTGACAAACTATCCCGTCGCGCTGCGGCATTATGAAAGCGTGCTGCGGTATAAGCGGAGTTTTTCCTCCACCATAGAAGAGGCGCTCTTCCATTTTCATCTCGGGTTCTGCTACTGGCAGGATGATCAGCTTGACAGGGCGCGGGCGGAAATGCAGAAGACCCTGGTGCTGTACCAGTCTCTTGCACAGCTGAACGGTCTGGCGAATTATAAAAATCAGATATACACTATTTATCGTTATTTTGCCCTTTTCAGCAGAATGGAGAATGACTGGAGCAGTGCCATTATCTGGTTTGAACGCATTCTTGAGTTCGCAACGGCAAATAATATTGACATTGACCGGGCCCGGTACATGCAGGAGATCGCATTCTGTTTTAAGAAGCTGGGTGATACGGACAGGGCCATTGTGTATCTTGACAATGCGGATTCAATTCTTGCCGGCATGGACCATGACGAGCAGACCTACAAGCTTCGGTGGCGGTTTTTCGGTTTCGGCCCCCTGCAGTTCTGGAACCTCGGACCTGACGTGGCGGTTATCGGGGATAACAGGATTTTAACCGAGCTGAGCGTTCGGGATAAGAAGCTGCTGAATCTATCCCTCCGTGAAGAGATTGCCTTTGAAAAAGGCGATTACCGGAACGCCATGGATTATCAGAAGAAGAAGCTCGCTATCTGGGAAGAGAGCAGCACCAGCGTCAGCCAGGCGGGTGCGATAAGCACGCTGAATAATATTGGATATTCAGCATATCGTCTCAAAGACTACGGACGTGCCCTGGAGTATTTCCGGAAGGCATGGGACTACGCAGCGGATCCTGACGTGAATGATCTTTCCGGAATTTTCTCATCAATAATGAACCTCACGAATCTCTCTGTTGTTCTTGTTGAACGAAGCAGTCCGCTCCTCGCGGACCCCGCGGTAGAGGTGCAAAATCTCATCGGGAGAATCGGTGAATATAAAAAAAGCTACAAAAAAAACAGGTATGACACGGAACTGAAAAACCTGCAGAACGAAGCGAAAGCAAAAAAAAGGGAAGTCGCCGCTGAAGAGATCAGTACCCTTAAAATGAATATTGAGGAATCGGCAAAAGCTATTTATTACAATACAGACATCGCTGTGGGATTACTGAAGTGGTGTTATGCGGAATACCTGACACGGAACGGTAATTTCAGCACGAAATATTCCGGTGAACCCTATGCTGCGTATGCCGATAATAAAAAGGTCTTTGACCTGTATGCTGATGCCGGCAGGGGATTCAGAAGCGCGCAGATATTTGCTGAAACACAGCAGTCAAAGCGTATGTTCATTAAACTGCTGCTCAACATCGCTTCATGTGAGAAGCGGACAGGAAAGCTGCAGTCAGCGTACGAGGTCCTTACCAGCGCGGAGAGCCTTGCGAAAAAATACCGGTATGACGATGTAATGTGGCTGGTCAATTTTAAAATGGGGGAATTTCTCTCGGAATATGGCGCAGCGGTTGAGGGGCGCAGCGCACAGTCACTCTCGGAGGCATACTACAGGAAGGCCTTTGATGCGGTGGAGTTCTGTCCGGGGATTCTCAGCGGTCAGTACCACCAGGTACTGAACCTCTACGATAGTTATATCGCGCAGCTCCTCTCGCGGGACAGGGGGAAGGACGCGCTGCTGTATTCTGAAAAGCGATATGCGGTTTCGAGGATCATGACCGCGGCCCATTCTCATATCGAGTTTCACCGGGCTGAAGATCGGCAGCAGTATGACGCCTTTACCTCCCGGATCAGCACGCTGCGGCAGGCACGTGAGTCCCTGTCCGCATTTCTTGAATCCGGTGAATCCGATGATTCTCCGAAGGCGCAGGATCTGCAGAGAAAAGTTGAGGACGCCGTCAGGGCGTATGGAGCCATGAAAACCGATCTGGAACGGAGCGGTTCCCTGTTCGCATCGTATGTGGTGATCCCCGGAGTAAGGGCGGAAGGGCCATCAGGTTCTGAAGTGCTGCAGTTTCTCCGGTATCGTGAGGGACTCTGGGTATGGAATATCAAAGGAAGCGTGCAGTTTTCAAAGATCGCGGACCTGCAGAATGGAACAGATGCCGCATCAGTGGTGTGCGGATATCTGAAAAAGGAACCCGTCGCACAAGGGAGGAAACGGTTTATTGTTCTGAACAGTTTTTTTACTGAAAATGTATTGCGCTCCCCTGAGCTGAAGGGTGTTCCTTCATTCACCTGTGTCCCTTCAGTGGAAAGAGTACGGTATTATCTTTCGGGAGTCCAGACGCCGCTGCGGTCAGCGTATGTTACGGGACCGGACATCATGGATCGCCTTCGTTCACGGGAAGTGCTGAGGGGTGTTGCCATTGCTGCGGCAGGGAAGAAGGATGCGGCGCTTTCAGAATATTCGCTTATTGTAGATAACGATGGTTCAAAGGCAATGGTGACCAATTACATGCTGTACCGCACCCATGCCACACCGCAGTTTTTTGTAAAACGGGCCGATCCCTTTGATGCGGAGTATATTAACACGGTAATGGAGTCGTCACTTTATTCCGGTATTAAGAGTGTGATTTTTTATACCGGGCTGGATGACAGCGGCATTGCAGACATCGTGGACAGAGCGGTGAAGGGCCCGATAGGCGGGATAGCGCCGGATACAGCGTTTGCCGGGAAAGCCTTTGGCGCAGGATACAGTAAATAGAGCAGCCCTGGATATAATCTGAATGATACAGCAGGAAGCATCTAAGTCGGGTAAAATTGTCATCATTGATGATGATGACATGATAAATGAGGTACTCACCTATATACTTGAAGAAGTGTACGAAGTGAGGAGCTATCTCAATGCGGAAGATGCGATTCAGGGTGAAGAACTCGGGAAATTCGATGTCGTTATTACCGATGTTAACCTCCCGGGGATGAATGGTATTGAGTTTCTGGAACGGGTACAGGTGCAGGATGAAAATATCCCGGTAATTGTCATTACCGGGTTTAATGATATTGATGTCGCAATTTCCGCCCTGAAAAAAGGAGCCTTCGATTTTATTCTGAAGCCCTTTAAAAATGACCAGATCCTGCTCTCTGTGAAAAAAGCCATGGAACGGCGGAGACTGCTTCTTGAAAATATCACACTCCTGCGCGAGCTGCGGGAAAAAAATTCCGAACTTGAAACATTGAACAGAAGGATTCAGGCACGGAATTTTGAAATTGAAAATGAGCTGGAAATTGCAAGTAATCTGCAGCAGTGCCTGTTCCCGCTGGTGGTGCCTGAGATTCCCGGAATCCGGACCACGCTGAGGTATAAATCGGTTGAGAAAATCACGGGAGATATTTTTGAATTTATTGTACATGACGACTCGAGATTTTCCGTTATTTTTGCCGATGTTTCCGGTCACGGAGTCCCCGCTGCACTGTATTCAGCAATGGTGAAAACTGCCATTGGTCTTTTTGTCGCTGATAATATCGGGATTTCAGAGTCAATGGCAGAGATGAATTCATTTCTTATTAACTCGCAGAAGAAGCTGAGTTATAATTATGTGACCATGTTCCATGGTTTTTTTGATCTCGGTAATGGCGTTATGACATACTGCAATGCCGGAATTCCCGCGCCTGCTGTTATGCGTCAAGGCGGCAATGTCGAATTTCTTGAGCCCAACGGCCCCTTTGTGGGAATATTTGAAAATTCCGAGTATGAGGAAAAACGCACATCATTTCAGGAAGGAGATACACTGATTTTATACACTGACGGAGCTTTTGAATGCGCTGATGCGGGAGATAAAATACTCGGTCACTCCATGTTTATGAAAAACCTCAGGGAATTGAGCGGCAAACCCATGGAGCATATCGTTGCGGAATTGTTTCTGGAAGTTGAACGGTACTGCGGAAGCGAACGGTATATTGATGACGTCACCATACTCGGCTTGCATTATGGAGAATAAAACAGGTCTATGAAATTGTATACTGATAAAAAGTTCTTGAAATTTTTGCAGCAATTCTGATTTGTAAATTCAACGGGCTTGTTTTTCAGCGCATGTCGTGACTGTACTGCCGAATACGGTATTCTTTTTTTGGAATGAAGCCTGGAAAAATTTGTGCGGGAACAAAACAATTGAAGAAAATGATTAATGTTACAATCGAAGAACCACGGAACAATATTATTATCATGCATATAGATGGGGAGTTCTACATCGAAAATATCCAGAAAGTGGAAGGGATATGGAGTGAGCAGATCAGCAAACAGCCGGATGTTATTGCTCTCGACTGCGGGAAACTTGAATATATTGATTCATCGGCGATCGGGACACTTGTGAAGTTTCTCAACAGTGCCATGAACAAACAGATTAAACTTGTATTCTATGATCTGAGTCCGTCAATCGGGCAGATTTTCAGAACGGCAAGATTGAACAACTTTTTTACCATCACAACAGGGGCTCAGTTTCAAAAGGAATATATCTCCTGATAATTAATTGCTGTGGTGTGATGATGGATATACACCATGTATATGGCGCTTATCCATCTGTGCAGGAATTTCCTTTATCTCCATCACCGTGTCCCTTTTCCCCCGGCACCGGACATTTTTTTTATAACGTTATCACCATGCATTACAGAAGCCGAAGCCGTTTCAGGGAGAACTATGGGCATCATTGCTGACAGACAGTATGAGAAGGAATTTCAGATACGGCACAGAATGCCGCGTCCGATTTCGCGGTCCTATGAGTCGGTGATGTTTTCCACCGTCCGGGATGACATGGAGAACAGGATTGTCTGGTGCGCGAATGTCGCCATCCGGTTTTTCAGCGCCCTGCGCCAGGGCTGTTATCTTGCGATGAACCCGGGAATTCCCGTGAATCCCCCTTCCTTCACTGATTTTAAAATGGACTGTGAGGATTTCTGTTTTCCTGAAGGGCTGGATGTCGCAACGGCAGCCTCTCTCGCACAGCTTGCCGGGGTGTACAGCGACACACCCTTCGGCATCGACAAGCTGGCCCTCAGACGGGCCCTCAGCAGATTAATTTTTTTAAACCGGTATCATCTGCTTATCGTGGAAAAAGAGGGATTCAGGGTTGTCAGGGGGCCGAGGATCGAATACATCGTGTGGAACACCTCCCATGAAGATGTGCTCAGAGAGGTCCCTGCGGGAACGGTCCTGTATGTCGATTCGGAAACAGGGCGGTATCTCTCGCTTAATCCGTTAATGATCTGGCACCGGGACGTGAAGCAGTCCTTCGGCAGCCTGTATGTTCTCAGACGTGTGGCGGGTTCCCGCGGTTATTATGTCGAGGATGGTATTCCGGGTTCACGGGGACAGGTCAGGGAAATATCAGGCACCCCGGCTCACGGGACGCTTTCCCTGACGGATGACGTGCGCCACCGGCTTTTCGATTCTCCCGGCAGGTTCCAGGACGGGAGCGACCTTGAAGACAGGTACAGTGTGCTCGGTGTTGTGTGGCGCGGCGGAACGTCGGACATTTATATCGCGCGGCGTTCTGACACACGGGAGCTGGTGGCATTGAAAACCTTCGAGAATGAAGTTGCCGGTTTTGATGATAACTACTGGCGTTTTCTTGACGAGGAACGGAATACACGGGTCCTGCGGCATGAACAGATTATAAAGCCGGAGAAAATACTTCTTAATGAGCACGGCCTGATGTTTGAACAGGAACTGGTTCAGCGCGGTTCCCTTCATGACCTCATAGAGTATAACGGGGTCCTCGCGGCGCAAACGGGGGTTGATATCACCCTGCAGATACTCGAGGTGCTCAATGACGTCCACAAATCCGGCCTTGCTCATAACGACATTAAGCCGGATAATATCCTTTTCGATAACAAGGGCCGCGTACGGCTCATCGATTTCGGCATTGCCTTCAAGTTTGACGAGCAGAAACACCAGCTGCGCCCCGGCACCCTCGTGGGGAGCGAAGGATATATGGCCCCGGAGTTCCGGGATGGCGTGTTTCCTTCGGTGCAGAGCGACCTGTATTCGGTGGGCGTTGTCCTTGCGGAAATGTTGTCGGGGGAAACAATTCCTTCAGCTGAAGCGCTCCATGACGTCAAGTCAATTCCCCGTAAGCTCTACGGCTTTCTGGAGCGCTGCATGGAGCCCTCTCCGGAGAAGCGATATGCCTCAGTCATGGAAGCCCATGAGGATCTCCGCACTATCCGGCTCACTCCGGAAATCGCTATCACCCTGGACGTGGAAGGAACCCTGATTACCAATTACAACGACAGGAGTCCCCGTCCCGGGCTCTATGAATTTCTTAGTTTCATAATGAGCAGGTTTGACCGCATTTTCGTATACACGATGCTGGATGAAGAAAGCACCGCTGAAGTATTTCAGGACCTTGCGGGAAAAAAGGTCATTCCCGCGCTTTTCCCCGATATGTACGAATATATCCGCTGGGTAAGAGGGGAGGATGGTTCCATAAAGGACCTCAGGCGCTGTAAAATTCCCCTCGAATACAATGCAATAATTGACGACATGAAGGTGATGATACCGGAGGACCAGGCGCACCGGTGGATTGCGGTTCCCGATTATAATTATGCGCGAAGTCTTGACGGGGGGCTTTTGATCGCGAAAGGGGAATTGCTGAAGAAGTTTAAACTGGATTAACGGAAACGATCTCATTTTTTTGTAATTTCAGTTGAATTTTTATGACATATCGCTTAGTCATGTTATAAATATATTATGGGGAGGTTTTTTCATGATATATAATGGAATTGAGACGGGTATTATCCTGTAATGGTGTATCTGTTGGTGACAGCAATAATGTGAGAAGGAGAGGTATGGACAGTCCACGGGAACCCCTTAATAAAGATCAGTCTGAAAATGCACAGCTCGATCTGGCATTTATCAAACCGGATTCAGTGTATTCCTATGATTTTTTTGACGAATACGGGAATGTGATACTTGAAGCCCATGTTCCATTTTCTGATTCTCTCCTTAAACACCTGAAAAAAGACAATATCAAATATCTGTATTATGATCCGCGCCAGAAAAAAGAGAGTGAAAAATCAGGCACCGCGCTGATAGATGAAAAGCTGCAGCAGGAAACATATCAGAATGCCAGGGATCTCCTCGATTATGTACGGGATATTTATAACTATTCCCCTGAACAGGGGCTTTCAAGGGCAAAAATCGAAAAATCCCGTGAACTTGTAAATAAAATCCTCGTGGAAATTGAAAAAAACGAGGATGGCGTCTTTAACCCGCTGGTGAAACTTCGTGACCTCGACGAGTACGACTATAACCATTCCACGAATGTTTCAATCCTTGGGGCGCTCCTTGCGACAAAACTGGAATTCAGCAGGGATATCCGTTCTGCAATGGGTTTAGGGGGTCTTTTCCATGACCTTGGGAAAACATCAATTGCAAAGGAAATTCTATCAAAAGTTGAAAACCTCAGCGAAGAGGAGTTTGATATTATTAAGGAACATCCCCACGTGGGCTATAAGCTTGTGGAGAACAATCCCCACATGCATGAACTCGAGAAGCAGATTGTTCTGCTTCACCATGAGCGTGCTGACGGGAACGGGTACCCCTATGGTCTTGATTCCGATCATTATGCCAACAGGGTACCCAAGGAAGTACGGCTGATGTCACTCTGCGACGTATATGCAGCGCTCGTATCGAAACGTCCTTATGGAGAACCTTTTTCGAGCAAAGACGGCCTTCGCCTCATGCTGAATATGGTGTATGCCCCGTTTAAAAAAGTTTATCACTTCCTTCCGGTGGATTTCAGGGACTTTATACGGGCTCTCGGGTTCAAGCTTGACAGTGGAAGTTTTTTTATTGGTCCCGGTGACCTTGTTCGCCTTGATTCCGGAGAGGTGGCTATAATTGAAGAGATGAACAAGCTGTATCCGTTAAATCCGAAGATCCGCATTCTCACGAACAAGGATAAACAGCCGCTGAAAAGACAGGTTCAGATCGATATGCTTAAAAATTACACAAGCTATATCGCCAATGTCTTTGAAAAAAAACAGAAAGAAACGTAATTCCGGTATATGAAATAAACTCCACATGCCGGCCTGCATAACAGATTATTCTCTGCAGGAGCGGATATGTGGCTCAGTGAATTAATTACCGTAACCAGGGGCACATGGATAAGGAGAAACTGAATGACATCAGCAGTCAAATCCAGGTTAATCGTGGACGCTTTGAGTATTATAATAAAACCCGCCGGGATTATTTATATTCCACCATCGAAGGTGACGATGTTCTGGACCTCCTTGAGGTTCTTCCCTTTCTCCTGATTTCAAATTTTCCAGAATTGCCGGGATATGTGGAGTACGAAACGCCTGTCACCGGGATGTACATGTATCAGCCTTCAGCGCGGGGCATAACATTTTTGCGGTCCCGTTTTCCTTCCGTCAGTACTACGGTCAAACCGGTAGAGAAACCTTTTATCCAGATGTTCGCTCTCATGGGAAGCGGCGGAACAATTGCCTTTAACCGTGATTCTGATTTTGATTTCTGGGTCTGTGTCGATATCGGAGACTACGATCAAAAAACAATAGATCTGTTCAAGAAGAAATGTCACGCGATTGAGACCTGGGCGGGGGAGAAATTCGGGAAAGAGGTGCATTTCTTTCTCAATGATATTGCCCGGGTGCGGCGGAACATATTTGATGATGACAGCGAGGAAACCCTCGCTGGCTCGTCACTGGGGGAGCTCTTAAAAGAGGAGTTTTTCCGAAGTTCAATAGTGATGAACGGGAAAATTCCATTCTGGTGGGCAGTCCCTGCAGACGCCAATGATCATGTGTATAACGAGTGGCTTCTTGCTGCGCAGGAAACCGGAATCGCCGCTGAATTTGTTGATCTCGGGAACCTGTATACCGTTGTAAGGGAGGATTTTCTCGGCGCGGCACTATTCCAGATTCTCAAATCACTGGGCAATCCCTTCAAGTCAATAATCAAGCTGGGACTCCTGGAGCGGTATCTCAACAGCAGTACCGGAAATCCTTTCATCAGCAACCTGATAAAACGCAATGTCCATGAAGGGAAGCTGGATATTGATTCGATAGACTCTTACGTTATCATGTTTAACAATGTGTATGATTTTTATAATTCCATTGTGAATGATTCCTCCGCGACCGAACTTCTGAAATCGTGCTTTTATCTCAAGGTGGACCCGAAGCTTTCAGCGTTGCTGGAAGAAAAAAAGAATGCAGCATCGGCAGTCCCGATACGGCTTCAGAAAATGGCAGAGTATGTGAGGCAGTGGAACTGGAATGAACCGGATATCCGGAAAATTGATGATTTTGAAAACTGGGATATCGATTCCGTTAATAAGCTGTGGAACAATACAAAAAAGTTTATTCTGCGCGGATATAAAAATATTCTCACCAGGATTCAGGAAAGCAAGGACGCACATCGTATTTCCGGCGTGGAACTGCAGAGTATCAGCCGTAAAATCCATTCTCATTTTTCCATGTCTGATAATAAAGTTGATAATTCCCTTACATTTAAAAATTATCCTGCGGAAAAACTTCTGAATGTGGAATTTATCCGCGACAGGGAGAATAACGAATACTGGACATTGTCAAAGAGGGTTATAACAAATAATTATCCGGCAAAGATTATTATCCATAAGGAAAAAAACCTACTGAATCTTATCGTATGGATCGGGCTTAACAAGCTGTTCCAGAAAGATTATACCAGAATGGAAATTGACAAAGGGCTTTATCCGGTAGATCCGAATTTCCTCCGGGAACTTGTTACGGAACTTTCCGTTTACTTCTCATTCAAGAGGGTCGAACTCTTCAACAGCTATTTTCTGAAAGACCCGTTTCCCATTGTCAGTGTTATTATTATCAATCCCTTTTCAAAATACGAAAAGAGAATCGACGAAATATATTTTCTTCATCACAACAGCTGGGGGGAAACAAAATATGAGAAATATACCGGCGAGGGGAGTATCCCGCAAATAATGGTTTCCATTCTCAATGGCGCCCTGAAAACGCGCCTCGATTTTGAAAGCGCGGTCCGGGTGACCTCATCGCATCCCTTTGTTTCGAGTAAGGAGTTTGACAGGATTCTGCTTTTTATGAAGGACCTGTATTCTTTTATGATTGAAACCCGTACTGAAGGGCGCAAGCGGTATATCACCATGTTCGGCAACACGTATTACGTGTTCACCCTGAAACGCTCCGGTCCGGATGAAACGGTGATATGCGGGGCATACGATTCCGAGGTGAAGATGCTTTTCAGCCTGTCCTATAATACCGGAATACACACAATACTCCGTGCGAACCAGATGGTGCCGGAATTGAGTGTTGTCAGGCAAATCATCGAGAATTTTAAGGAAAATGCCATTCAGATTTATTATCAGATTGAACATAAATATGCTTACTTCTACATATCCGATGAACGGGGATCAATTGTTTATACCAGAAAAAACGCCGACGCACATATACGGTATCTTGCGAGCCTTCTGCAGTTTACCGAAAACCTGACAGATAAAATTATTGAAAGTAATCCCGCATCCCCCCTTGCGGAAAGTGTAAAACGGATTCACGTATATCATGTTGAACGTGATCTGCAGTACCGGTGTACCATGACCGAGATTAATCCTGAACTGGAAACCGGGATTATGGAAATGAAAAAAAGATTGCATCCCTTTACTCTTTCGCTCCACCTCCTTGATAATGGCGAAGTGGGATACCGGTTTACGCTTCCTGATGGGGGCTACACTGATATGCTTTCGACGAAATCAGTATGTGACGTTACCGGAGAAATTAAGGTCCTCATGGAAAGCGTTGCGGGATACGGTTTTTTTGCCACAGATGTTAATCTCAATCATCTTACCGTAAAAATTTATAAAGATTTTACGTCTCTTCCCTTCTCGGAAAAAAACCGTTTTGAACTTCTTGTAGAACGGGGCATCGGCTGATATACCATTCTCCCGGGAATTAATACTTTACGCCCGTACAAAGCTGTTCCGGAATTCCTGAAGATAATTGTATCTGATGCCGATCAGTATTTAAAGGAGCCTGACGTCATGAGAATACTACCTTTTTTCCTGCTTATGTTTTTGCTGCTATCGTGCGCCGGGGAACAGCGCACCGCTGTCCCTGCTCCGGGCAGAGTGGTAGGATTTATCGGCAATGATGTGCTGCGTGTTGAATCGAATGGAATGCATTCCGGAAGCGGTACAGAAGAGGCGCGGAAACGTGAAGCGCGTGCACAGGCGGTAGCTGCCGCGAAGCAGTTTCTTGTTGAAATTTATTCCGGGAGCACCATTTCAGAAGGTTCAGGATACCAGCCGTCATCAGCGCAGCGGTTCATAGGGATTGTGGATAATGGCTCCGTTATCAGCGAGTCCTATGATGGGGAAGGGCGATGTATGGTGTTGTATGAAATCCGCGCACGGGACCTCCGGAATATGCTTCACAGAGCGGTATCGACCCCTTAAAACGATTTCCGCTTTCCGCAGTTCAATGAAAAAACCAGTCAGTACTACTCCGGGCGACGTTCGGGAATTGAGGAAGGCGGAGTACCGCGATCGAAAAATTCCGGGGTGAGATACAGGCCGCAATAGCAGTGACCGAATTCCTGCTGATCAGGGCGGCAGTAATCGCAGGGGCACACAATGTCCCTGTCCTGTTCACGGATGCCCGATGCGTCACGGCAGGGACATGAATAATATCCGTATCGGTTAAAATTTTTACTGAGGCCGTCAGCGAGAATTTCCAGAAACTCGCGGTCAGTGTTGAGGCGCCAGTTCTGTTTATCAGCGACCATTTTCATGAAGTTCAGGGTATCTTCCCTTGTTTTCAATTTTTTTGGTATGGCCATGATCTGCTCCCTGCTTAATCTATGGAAAACTCCTGTTCCCATTCATGTTGTGTAAATCCCACAAGGCAGCGTGAGTTTTCAATCACAAGAAAGGGAAACCCGACACGGCTGTTATACTGTTTCGCGAGTGCTTCTTTCAGCTCATGCTTTTCATCAGGTTCAAGGTCGTCGACATATACGTATTTGAATTTTATATTATGGTCGCGGAGAAATTTGAGCGCACGCTTGCAGAATCCGCATGTGGAAAGGGCGTAGACCGTAACATCACGATATTTCTCAATGCCATCCTCATGTATGAAGTTCAGGTTTTTATCCATGGTTTTATTTCTCTCTTTTCAGGGTTCATCGATTATAGAGGGATTTTTCTGTCCCACAATATATCCTTATGTGAAGAAAAGTCCCCTGTCAATTAAAAATCTTTTGCAATATTTATAAACCCTGTATATTGTATGACGCAGGATGCGCGGAGTATTGTCAAACGGCTGCGGCGCGGCATCGATATGTATGAACTGGTATGGTGAACATGGTTGACCACAATAAGAAAAAACTGATCAGTGTTCTGAGTCTGCTGCTGGTTTCGGGATTTTTAATAACAAGCCTGGCCAGCTATTATGTTGCCCGATCAACACTGCGGTCCCGGATCGAAAAGAGTGAGCTTCCTCTCACCAGTGATAATATCTATTCCGAAATACAGCGGGATCTGCTGCGCCCGGTTTTTATTTCTTCCCTCATGGCACATGACACATTTCTCCGTGACTGGATTCTCAATGGTGAACGGGACAATTCCCTGATTACAAAATATCTGAAAGAAATAAAAGAAAAATATAATACAGTTACCAGTTTCTTCGTTTCGGAAAAGTCGCGTCGTTATTACTATGCCGGGGGGATATTAAAAAAAGTAAAAATAAATGAACCACGGGACGAATGGTATTTCCGTGTCCGGGAGATGGATAAACAGTATGAGATAAATGTTGATCCCGATATGGCAAACAGGGACGCGATGACAATTTTCGTAAACTATAAAGTACACGATTACAATAATAATTTCATCGGGGCAACGGGAGTCGGTCTGACGGTGAGCGCAGTGAAGAAACTCATCGAAAGCTACCAGGGACGGTATGGAAGGGTCGTGTATTTTGTCAATAAAAAGGGAAAAATCGTGCTGCACGGGTCAGCATTTCCGCGAAAATCAAAAAACATTCGGGAAACACGGGGGCTCTCGGAGCACAGCGGGAATATTTTGTCCGGGAAAATCAGTACATTCAGCTACCAGCATCGTGGAAACACCGTCCATGTGAATACGCGTTTTATTCCTGAATTTCAATGGTATCTCGTTGTCGAACAGACGGAGAACAGGGCAATCGAGAATATACGGTATGCCCTGATTGTGAATCTCGGGCTGTGCGCCCTGGTGACACTGATCATTATTCTGCTTACCAACATTACCATTTCCTTCTATCAGAAAAGACTGGAGAAGATGGCGACCGTTGATAACCTCACTGAAACCTATAACCGGCATGCTTTTGAAGCGCTCTTTTCTCAGGCCATAAAGGAACTGCAGCGGGAACATGAGCCTGTTTCCATTGTATTGTTTGACCTTGATCTGTTTAAGAACATCAACGATGAATATGGCCACCTCGCGGGTGACAGCATTATCCGCGGTGTCGCCGGGATTGTGCAGGAGTCTATCCGTGATTCTGATATTCTCTGCAGATGGGGAGGTGAAGAGTTTATAATAATCCTGAAGCGTTGCGGAATACAGGATGCGTTCCTGAAGGCGGAGGAAATCCGTTCCGCAGTAAAAAGCAGCACCTTCCGGTATGAAGAGCGGGAGATTTCTGTTGCCATAAGTCTTGGGGTCGCCGAATATCGTCAGGATGATACAAAGGATTCTGTTCTTCGCAGGGCTGACAGGGCGCTGTACCGGGCGAAGAATAACGGCCGGAACAGGACGGAAAAAGAGGATACCGTATAGCAGTCCCGGAGGCAGCTGTTGTGCGGCACTGCTCCCCGTAAATATTACGTGCAGGTAAAAAAAACGGCTCACGGGAAGCGTTTCCGGGGGCGTACTTGCGGGGGGGAAGTGTGCATGACATGGTGTATCCATATCATACACACTTCGGAGCATATATGAGGATACACTATTTACAGCATGTTCCCTTTGAGGGGCCTGCATTCATCAGTACCATAGCCGCGAACAATAACTATGCACTTTCCGGAACAAAAATGTTTGACGGAGAAAAGCTCCCCCTCAGCGATGAATTCGACGTACTGGCAGTCCTGGGAGGGCCAATGAGTGTTCATGACACGGGTCTTTTCCCGTGGATAACCGAGGAAATGCGCTTCATTGAACACTGTATTTCCGGGAGAAAGGCTGTTGTCGGAATATGTCTCGGGGCCCAGATGATAGCGGGAGTGCTGGGAGCATCTGTCACGAAAAACATGTATCGTGAGATCGGGTGGTATCCTGTAACACTCTCAGAGGAGGGGAGGAATGCACGGCTGTTCCGGGGATTTCCTGAATCATTCCATGCTTTTCACTGGCATGGGGAGACTTTTTCAATCCCCGACGGCTGCCGTCACCTCGCCGCAAGCGAGGCATGCGGTAACCAGGCATTCTGCTATGGCGACAGAGTTGCGGCCCTGCAGTTCCACCTGGAATCATCTCCTGAAAGCGTGGATCTGCTGATCCGGAATTGCGGGGATGAGCTGGATGGTACCCGGTGGGTGCAGGAAAGGAGCCGGTTGGCTGAGGAATCTCATTTCACACATTCGAACAGTCTCATGGAGCGTCTGGTGGTTTCCCTTGCGTGCACTGTATCCGGTTAATTCCGGATAATGATGTCAGGCCTTCTTCTGTTGATCATGTGAAATCTGAAAAACATAACACTGATGGTATAAAATTGTTGCAAAAAGTGATACACGTTTCAAAATCCCCCAATGCCGCACACAGGGGAGCAACATGGCACGGAATTATTTTGATGATTATAAAAGGAAGCTTGTCACCGCTGATGAGGCGGTGAAGTTTGTCCGGTCAGGGGACTGGATCGATTACGGTTTCTGCATCAATGCAGCACATGAACTTGACGCGGCCCTTGCGAAACGGAAGGATGAGCTCCTTGATGTAAATATCCGGTCCTGCTTTAACCTCTGGCCCCACCATACAAGGGAGGCCGACCCTGAAGGGAGACATTTCTACTGGCACAGTTTACATTTCAGTTCCATTGAACAGAAGTATTGTGATAATGGAACCCTGTCCTACATCCCCATGAAATTCTATGATTGTCCGGAAATGATCCGCCGAGACTGTGAGCCCTGCAGGATATTAATGCTGACGGTCAGCCCCATGGACCGCCACGGGTATTTCAACATGGGAGTCAGCACAAGTTCCCTCATGGCTTCGGTTGAAAATGCTGAATATGTAATTGTGGAAGTAAACGAAAATGTTCCCCGGGTCCTTGGCGCGGGGCAGGAAGTCCTCCATATATCCCAAGTCGATTATGTTGTGGAAGGCGGTAATCCGCCCCTTCCCGTAATCCCCGCCTCTGAAGCGACGGATGTTGAAAGAAAGATTGCGGAGAATGTCCTGCCTTTTATTCATGACGGGTCCTGTATCCAGCTCGGGATTGGCGGAGTCCCGACTTCCATCGGCAATATGATATGTGATTCAGACATCAAAGACCTCGGCGTACACACGGAGATGTATGTTGACTCATTCATGAAAATGGCGGAAGCGGGTAATATCACCGGTGCGCGGAAAAATATCGACCGTTACCGGCAGGTTATGACATTTGCCCTGGGGAGTCTGGAGCTGTATGACTATATCGACAATAATCCCGGGATACTTTCGTATCCTGTGGAGTATACCAACAATGTGAGCATTATAGCGCAGCTGGATAACTTTGTTTCAATCAATGCCTGCATTGAAGTTGATCTCTTCGGTCAGGTCTGCTCCGAGAGTATCGGTCCCCGGCACATCACGGGAACCGGAGGCCAGCTTGATTTTGTGGAAGGGGCGTACCGTTCAAAGGGCGGGCAGAGCTTTATATGCATGACGTCAACCTATGGAAGCAAAAACGGCATGGTGTCCCGAATTCGCCCCACCCTGGCGCCGGGAACAATTGTAACTGATCCGAGATCAGCGGTACATAAAATTGCCACGGAATATGGTGTCGCGCACCTTAAGGGGAAAAATCTGTGGGAGAGGGCTGAAGCCCTTATATCAATTGCTCACCCGGATTTTCGTGATGACCTTGTACGTGAAGCTGAACAGCTGAATATCTGGCGCCGGTCCGGCAGAATCAATTAGCGTTCATTTTTCCATAGCATTGGTGATGTCGGTAATTACTGCGATACTTCCACTATAGTTGTTGCCATCATCATACATGGGGCT
>ENA-UPTA01001099-UPTA01001099.1-activated-sludge-metagenome-genome-assembly--contig:-NODE-1099-length-30449-cov-6.390044_pt1 | contig 30449 bp, 28 predicted proteins | sample MGYA00238184_ERZ773361 | MGnify/ENA primary metagenome ERZ773361 (study PRJEB29100, sample SAMN05720205) | activated sludge metagenome | isolation source: anaerobic digester from wastewater... | reverse complement strand
GGAATAGGATGAATTCATCTCAATTCAAATGCGGGTGTATTATTCAACGGTCTTGTATCGATGGTCCACAGCTCACCGGCATCAGCTCCGGCGGCCGATACCAGAAAGGTAAAATACCGGAAGTCCTTTGATTTCCCCACAGAATAGACCGTGGTGGTGCCGTCCGGGGACATGGTGTTGGGGTCCAGAAACAGCTCTTCCGGTCCGTCCTGACGCTTGCGGTAAATCACCCACTGGTTCTGCAGGCCATCGTTCCGGTGGTAATAATACCACTCGCCATACTTGATGGGCGCGGTTTGGCGGGGGTAATTCACAAGTTCCTGCATCCGTTCCAGCATGGCTTTACGGCCGGGATACTGGTTCAATATAGATTCCGTGAGGGCTTGCTGGGCCTGGGTCCAGGCGATCACTTCCGGATCGTGATCGTTTTCCAGCCAGCGATAGGGGTCCGGCACCTTGACGCCGAAGAATTCATCGATCGTGCCGTCTTTTCTGGTTCTGGGGTATTGCATGGTTTTACCTGCCTGATATTATTGCTATTGTTTTGCGTGATAGAGGCTCTTCCCAGGGGAACTTCATTTCAGCTTTTCCAAGCTACCTTGCCAATATGACGCTTCGGCGTGCGCCGGTACTGGTGGGTCAGCGTGTACCGGGACCATGGCACTCTTAACCAGCCTGAGACATAGCATTGGGTAATGCGGTATGTTGTCAATGAAATTCTTTGGCTGGGCTTTTCCCCTTGCAATGTCCCGTCGGTCACGTCCTTAGCGCCCGCGACCGTCCCCCTCCCACGCCGCCCGCCAAATCCTCGCATCAAATGCGGGCATCATGCGGGAGGCAACTCCGGGGTTCAGCATAGGGCCTTAACGGCCAGACCTCATCGCTTCTCCCAGGCCAGACGCTGGCGTCGAGCAAGGGACGAGCATCGACGCCAGCAAGGAACTATTCTTCCATTAGTTCCTGCCGTCCATGCTCACCACGTTCGCTGTACGCCAGGCCAGACCAGGTCCCCGCTATCGGATGCCATGCCCCAGGCTAACCCACCATAGATTAACTTGAACAAAAAAAGCCCGGCGGATTAACCACCGGGCCTTTATGTACAGGGTCTGGAATTATTTAAGCAGGGTTGTTTTGGTCTGGTAAACCTGGCTGCCCGCCGTCATCACGATCTGATAGACGCCGTTGGAGAGGGTGTTTCCGTTGTAGTCAGTGCCGTCCCAGGTGATGCGGTAATTTCCGGGGGCCTTGTTGCCCAGCTCGAAGTGTTTCACGATCTGCCCGCGAGAGTTGTAGATCTTGAAGCTCACATCGTTGTCCTTCGCCAGGCTGAAGGGGATGAAAACCAGCGGGTTGAAGGGGTTCGGATACACGGCATGCAGCTTGGTGGCCAACGGAATCTCCGGGGTCGGGTTGTCGCCCAGGGAGTTGTAGAAAACGCTCACGGGGCCATGGTAATTCACGGTGCCGTCCAAGTCGTTGGTCTGCAGCCAGTAGTAATAGGTGCCGGTCTCATAGACCTCTGTATCCTCGAACATATAGGTCTGCATCTGGGAGCTGTTGAGTGAGGGGATCAGAGGGCTGACGTTCTGGGCTCCGGCGAAGTCGCTGTCAGTGCCGCGGTAGATGTAATAGCCGCGCATCCCGGTCTCAGTCTGGGTAACCCAGGTGAGGGTGATGTAGTTCTGGGCGCTGATGGTGGCGGTGAAGGAGGCCAGTTCCACTGGCACGGGTCCATCAAGGGTCACAACTTCTTGTTCGTTGGAATTGCCGCTGGTGCCGTAGGCATTGTAAGCCCGCACCACATAGTAGTAGGTGGTTCCGGGGGCACGGCCGGTATCAACATTATATGAAGTGACATTGCCAACGTTTAGGTTTTGATATCCGGAGACATAGGTGACAGTTGTGCTGCCTGAGAAAGTGTGGGAACCCCAATTAGTGATTGTGTCGGCTGCATAACTGTCCCAGTCAGAGGCAGAATATATTGCTGAAGGAACAGACGCTGCCTCTTTCCTGACCAGAGTTACATCCTTGCCCCAATCGCTTGCATCGCCAATAGGACCGACCACATCAACCAAGTTGGCTCCATTGAAGATTGCCACAGCGTCATTGCCGTTGAAACCCATCACACTTAAACTGGTTGAGAGGTCATAATTTGTGCCAAAAATCGTCTGGTTACTGTTAACTATTCGGTACACGGAGCCATTAGCCAACGTACCTGACAAACCTAAAGTATAAGTGGGAATAGTTGCTCCGTTATTGTATTGTTTTAATGAATAGGAAGAGAGGTCTACTGATGCTCCGGTCCCATTATAGATCTCAATGCCCTTGTTGTTTGAACTGCCTTCAACATATTCGGAAATGAAGAGATCACTGGCATTACCCCCTGTTGTTTTGGTATAAACATCAAGGTAATATCCGGTGGCCCCACTGACAGCGTTCCAGTTGGCTGTGAAGCTGGTATTGGTAACACTGGTTGCTGCCGTCGCAGTGGGAACATTGGGCGGAGGAGGAGTGGTTACTTCACCGCTGCAGGTGACGGTCTTGTTTGTGGCTCCTGAGGAAGATAAAGTGATATCCTCATTGTTATAAGTTCCGATGGCCAGTCCGGCTTTCAGGCGCACGTAGATGGTTGTTTCATTTACACCAAGCTTTGCAGCGGTAAGAGTGAGGAATGAAGTGTAACCTGTATTCTCACTCAAAGAGATTTCATAGTTGGTAGGTGCTGTGAGAACGATGTCAGCAGTCAAGTCAGCTCCGCTAACGGTGAAGGTCTGGGCAGTGGAAGGTCCCGTGCCTTGATAGGTAAAACCAGTTAGTGTGGTTGGATTAACGGTGATAAGCGGAGTGGCAAGATAGATATTGATGTCATCAATTTCCCAACGGGTAGGTTGGTTAGTGGAATAATATTTGAAAGCCAGATATACGTTGGTTCCGCTAATGCCTGAGAGGTCAAGCACTCCTGATGATGTTTCGCCGCCGCCTATGCCTCCATTGGCAAAGGCAATCTCGGTCCAGGTGCTGGATGTGGGATCTCCCAAGCCAGGGTAGTTATTGGAGTATAAAAGCTTCAGATAGTTGTTGGCGTCGATGGTGCCATAAGTGGCGATGGTATTGAAGGTCATCCTTTCATTGCTGTAGTTGTTGAAATTGATGCCCGGAAGCACCAGCCAGTGTTCTTCCAAAGTGCTGCCATAACCGTTGCAGGAAGCGTTGTCATTGTTGTAAATATACCAGGGTTTAGTGCCAGCTATATCGTACCTGTAGGTTTGGCCCCAACCGGCGGAGAAGTCCTCTGTGTAGGGAATGGTGGTGGTTGCCGGGGCGATGACGGTGTAGCTTTGTTCGCTTGAGGTTGTGGTATCTAAATCATCGTCCGTGGCATCGATCACATAATAGACTGTGGTGCCGGCTGTCTGAGCGGGGATGTTTGAATTGGTGGTATAGGTCGATCCGGAGGCCGTCATGCCAATGGTGTTCCCATAAACGCCGGTAGCAGTGCCCCAACGCAGTTGCGCGCTCGTTATTGTGCCGTCGGAATCTGTAATGGTGGCCGAGATAGATACCGTGGTAGATGGCGTGATATCTAAGGAAGGAGTTTGGTTAATCTCAGTGATAACTGGCGGGGTGTTGCCTGAGATAGAAGTGACAGAGCCGATTAACTCAAAATTGTCAAAGCGAAAAGTTCCTGTCCCAGTAGCTCCTGATAATGTAATTACAACGGAAATCGTACCTGTCTGATTTACAACTGGATTTGAAACGTCGGTATTATTAACATACGACCCAGTTGTTGGAACATTACCGCTACCAACTGAGATACCATTAATTGTCATACTCCAGTTTTGGGCACCTTTACTACTTCTTTGTCTCCAAAAATTAAACTGCGATATAGATAACTGATAACCAGTCGCCACATCAAATGTTAATGTTATTGTAGGAGTTCCACCTGAGTTGCTTAGGGCTAATGCTTGACCAGTAACTCCCGAGTAACTAGTCCATGAAGATGTACTATTTGACCATGATGAATTCGATAGGTTTGTTGCAAATGTTCCAGGTACAATCGTGTAAGGATGAGAAGAAATGGCAGTCGTGCCGAAATCATGTAAATATATAGTTGAATTCTGACCCCATAAAATGAAACAAGTGAAAGCCACAACGAGTAATAGCATCGTCTTTTTCATAATTCCTCCCTGAATTACGAGCTCATTTATATGTATTTTTATAGATTCTGTCTCTTACATATGCCAGCATAGAAACCCCGTCATATTTGGCAAGTGATTTTTTCTTAACATTTCGTGCTTGCTGATTGCTTGATCCGCCGTGACGAAGAGGATCTGTGCATTCAAAAATGGGTAGCAATGTCCGCTTGTACCTATACTTGCACTCACCCGAAGTAATGCTAAAGGTCAGTTTGCCTTTGTGTACAAAGAAAAAACTATTTCAGCAGCACAGCCTTGACTGTAAAGCTGCGTGTGCCCATATCCATCCGGATATGGTAGGTCCCGCTGCCGCAGAGGCTTCCGGCGGCGTCGCGGCTATCCCATTCCACGCGCTGCTGTCCAGCGGGACACAAACCCGGCTCCAGTTCACGGACCAGACTGCCCCGGGCATCAAAGATCCTGAAGGCCACCAGGGCGGGCGTTTCCAAAAAGAAATCGATGCTGGCGCAAGGATTAAAGGGATTGGGGAAAACGCCACTTAGTCCGGTGGTTTGAAGAACATCAGGTCCAGACTGTAAACCATCAGAATTGTAAGCCACCGTAACCGTACCGTGCCAGGCTTCTGCTCCGTTAAAATCCACGCTAAGCAGCCAGTAGCGGTAAGTGCCCGAAGCATGAAGTTCTGCATCCGCGAAGAAATAGCTGCATGGGATGGAGGTATTGGTGGCCGGGATCAGCGGCGAAGCCAGCAATGCGGCGCCAGGATCCGGCTCCAAGCCGCGATAGATGTAAAATCCCAGCACTCCGGTCTCGGATTGGGTGGTCCAGTCCAGACGCACAAGGTTTTCCGCCGTAAGCGAGGCTGTAAAGGATGAAAGCTCCACAGGCAGGGTGGAAATATCCTCGCCGGTGACGTAAATGTTGTCGATGGCGAAGCTGGGGCGGTAGCTTCCGGAACCGCTTACCAAGCGTGATACGAGCCTGATTTGCAGTTCCTGACGGTTTTCACATGCTGAGGGCAGGAGGATGGATCTGTGCTGCAGATTCTGGGGAACGGTGGTGCCGTTGATCTGTTGTGTAGTGTTGTTTTGGTACTCAATGCCCGTCAGAGTGGTGAAATTCCCGACCGTGCCGATCCTGTATTGCAGAGTGGCTTCGTTGATGTGATCGTCATACGGTGGAGAATATGGATTGCGGATGGTCATGATGTCGTAATCAATCTGGATGTTGTGTTTACCGCTGGTGTCCAGGGCAAAAACGATGGCAAAGCACCAGCCTGTGTTAGAATCCAGTAAGCCTATCTTACCGTCATAGTTGTATATGGTTGCCTGCGGATTGTCAGAGTATCCGTAAGCAGTAAGGGCTTTGTTATAAGCAGGGGGATTAATGCAGTATTCAGTACTGGGTGTTTGAGTGGTCCTCCATCCCGTCATGCCATCCGGCCATGTGCTGGAGCTGTGGGGCAAGCTGGAAAAGTCTTGTGAATAAGGCAATGGCTGAGGCGCTGGATTAACCGGTTGAGCCAGCAGACAGGATACAAGCAGCATAAAGAAAATAAAGGCCAAACAGGGTTTCATGGAATTCCTCACAATTATCTACGGATTATCCGGTATTTGAATCTAATACGGATTTGACGGATTGACGGATTTGGTGTACAGATTGGGAACTCGTTGCCATTGTAAGCTGGTGGAGCCAACATTAATCACGAAACCCAGCTTCAGATCTGACAAGCGCAGATAGTTAAAAACCTGCTGCTTATGGATGGGCAGGATGGATTCGACGGCTTTGATCTCTATGATTATCTTATCAAAACAGAGAAAATCAACCTTGTAATACTTGCTGAACCTCTTTCCTTTATAAGTGATGTAATAATCTTTTTCCCTTTTGTACGGGATGTTCATCAGCTCAAACTCAAATTCCAAAGCATCAGAGTATACAGCTTCCAAAAAACCGCAGCCGAGCTGATTATACACTTCCAAGCATGCTCCCAAGAATTTATCGTTCAGTTCTTCATACAGCATCATAAATCTTTTTCTGTAAAACCGTGAAATCCGTTAATCCATATTAACATGCAACTAACCAGCCCCGCAAATTACTACATCATGCCTATCAGTTGAATCCGTAGGAGAATTCAATTGCTGCGAGCCCGGTTGAAGATAATGTTCCAAACCCCGTTCCAGAAGTATTTCCAGTCGGTAGCGCAAGGCTTGGCTTGTTTGGCCAGGATGTAGCGGCGCTCTGACCCCACGATTTCGTCGAAAGTTTGAGGCAGATCGGTGTAAAAAGGCGGCAAGAGGCCGGGTTTTACTTTAAGCCGCAGCTGCTGCATGTCCGGCGGATAGAGGGAATAATAGTGTTCGCTGAGGGCGCGCACACCCACCAGAGCGAGGTCGCCACTAAGCCAGTTGAGCAGTTGGGGCAGTTCGTCGATCCAGAGGGCGCGCAGGATCCGGCCCCAGGAGGTCACGCGGAAATCGTTTTTGAACTTTCCGCCTTCCTGCAAGTCGTTGGCCTTAAAGACGTATTCCTGCAGATATTCGCTGTAGGGGTGCATGGTGCGGAGTTTCTTTATGTAGATGATCCTGCCGTTCTGGCCCAGGCGCTTGAGGCGGATGAGAGGACCATAAGTGGGGTTGGGATCGGTTCGGGGCAGCTTGGTTTTTTTGAGGATGAAGTGCATGTGCCCGGCGATTTCGCGCTTGTGGATGAGCTCGAAGCCGCAGAAATAGAAGCGTCCGAGCATCTCGGTCTCAGAAAGGGCGCGGTTCCTTCCTTTGGTGAGGGCAAAATACCAACCCTGCAAAATGGGAAGTTTGGGCATCACGCGGCGCAGGAGGAAATCGCAGAAATAGAGCGGAGCGCCCAGCACGGAGGTGAATTTCCTGTAGAACCTTTTGCGGCGCTGGGTGATGGTCTGGCCGTGGCAAATGAAGACCCCGCCATCCAGCAACATTTCATTCACCTTGATCAGATAGAGGTTTATGCGGCGAAAGTCGTTGATGCGATGGAGGTTGATGAAGATTTGGCGTGAATTGGGGGTTTCGTTGGCAATGTTGAAATAGGTCTCGGAATTGAGCACCAAGGCCTGAGACCTGCAGAAACGGCTGAGATCCAGATATTCTTTAATGAAGGAAAACAGCTCTTCCTGCTCATTCAGGTAACCCCGCCAAAGCGGCTCCAGAATGCTCTCCTCCAGGCTACATTCCGAATAGGGGGGAGCGTAGCTGCTTTCGTTTAGGCTGGGGATGCCTTCCGGCGTCTGGAGAAAGTGGGCCGGACTCTGTGATTCCTCCAGAGCTTCCGATTTCGTGACCAGGGGGGAAGCGGCGTATGCGCGGTTTTCCTTGTTGAATCTGAACGCGTAGAAGAGGCCCACGAAGAAAAAGAGCTCCAAGCCCACACTGCCCAGCATGGTTCCCATCACGATTGCTCGTGAATAGTTGAATTGCCGCAGCACATACATCAGCCCGAAAATCAGCGCGGCAGCGAAGATATCCGATTTGATGATCTGACGCGCCATCGCTACTCCGCTGCTCACCTTGGTTACCAGATATTTACCGCCCAGGATGCCACTGGCGATCCACACCACGGTAAAAGCCGCCAGGGAGCGCCACCAGACAAAATCTGCCAGAATGCGCTGGGTGCCATCCTTGATCTTGGCTACAAGGAGAAAAGAAAAAATAACGATGGCTATATCGAGTAGCAGAAGGAAGTACTGAGATACCTTATGTTTCATGTATAGTTCTCGGAGATTCTTGCAGAAAAGAGCATCACACAGATTTCACGGATTTCACTGATTGAAATGAGAAACGTGTACATTAACCGCATTGGGGTAGTTATCTACCGCAATTTCAATACGTTGGTTTATATTCAGATGTCATCTACATGGCCGTTAACAATGCGCTTGATACTGTCTTTAAGATCAGTCGAGTTAAAGTTAACCAATAATCCCAACGGTTTGCCTGTAACCTTCAAGTAGGTCTGAATCTGTTTTAGATGAACATTTGAAATCATATCAACCGATTTGATCTCAACCAAGACAAGGCCTTCAACCAACAAATCCATCCTGTAACCCATCCCCAGATCCATGCCTTTATAGATAACATTGATGGGAACCTGGCGTTGAACTCTCAAGCCCATGGATTCCAGTTCAATATACAAAGCCTGTTCATAAATGCTTTCCAGCAATCCCGGGCCAAGCTCATTATAGACTTGGAATATCGCTCCCCTAATCTTGTAACTAATTGCGTTTATGTCCATATCAGTATAATCTGTGAAATCTGTGTGAGCTATCTTATCTACTGAAGTATTCGATTGTCTGCTCCAAACCTGTCTTGAAGTCAACCCTCACGTCATATCCCAGCAGGTCTTCAGCTTTCTGTATCCCCGCCAATGAATGCTTCACATCCCCAGGCCGCTCCGGCTCAAAGCGTGGTTGGATGTCTTTGCCCAGGATGGAGTTGATCATTTGCACCAGGTCCAGAAGGGTGTAGCGCTCTCCGCAGGCGATGTTGATCACTTCACCGGCAGCTTTTTCCGCTGTGCAGGCCTGGATGTTGGCCCAAACGTTGTTTTCCACGAAGGTGAAGTCACGGCTCTGATAGCCGTCTCCGTAGATGACCGGTTCCCAGTCATGTTGGATGAGTTTGATGAATTTGGGAATCACGGCGCTGTATTGAGAGGTGGGGTCCTGATTGGGGCCAAAGACGTTGAAGTAGCGCAGGGAAACAGTTTCCAGGCCGTAGAGGCTGTAAAACACCTGGCAGTAACGTTCCTGGGCGTATTTGGTAAGGGCGTAGGGTGACATCGGATTAACCGGCATCGTCTCCACTTTGGGCAGGGTTTCGCTGTTGCCATAAATCGATGAGGAAGAGGCACAAACAACACGTTTGACGCCAAACTCCTTTGCTGCTTCCAAAATGTTCAGGGTCCCCAGCACATTCACGTCATTGGTGGTGATGGGATCGTTGATGGAGCGCGGCACGGAGGGCAGAGCACCCTGGTGCAGGATATAATCCACGCCCTTCACCGCGGCACGCACTATGTGGAAAGAGCGCAGGTCTCCCTCGATCAGAGTGAGATTGGGATTCTTTAGCAAAGGAAGGATATTTTCCCGCTTGCCTGTGGCAAAGTTGTCCAGTACACGAACTGACTGGCTTTGGTTGAGCAATTCCTTAACGATGTTGGAGCCGATGAAGCCGGCCCCGCCGGTGACGAGGTATGTCATTACCTTTTCCTTTTAAAAGATTTGTGGTGACGTGATCATTTGCTTTCAAGACTGGAGATCAGCTTCACCAACATAATTCGCGGAGTATTGAAAGAAATGTAGTTGCTAAAAAGGGGGTTATTCATAAGAGTGGCATATAGTTAAATACTAACTTTTATTTTGGAGGATAAAAGTGTATAAAAAGCGTTGTCCCAAACGCCACTCGAATCGAGTAAAAAAAACGGCTTTTTCAGAGGAATGCAAAGATACCGGTGTCTTGACTGCAAGCACGTGTTCAACAACAAGCGCAGAGACTTCACTTCTTACTGGGCCGCTAAGATCTGGAAGGACTATATAGACCACAAACAAACCATACAAGAGCTTTGTGAAAGATATTCCGTTAGTCATCCGGTGATTGAAAAATACTTGGACAGCTACCAGGTTACACCGGTTATAGACTATCCTTCAAGTGCAATAGCGGTAATGGATACTACCTATTTCAGAAGAGGCTTTGGGATAAGTATCTTTCGGGATCCCAACCGCAAGATCAATCTCCTTTGGCTGTATGTGCAGCATGAAACTCTAGACACATACAAGTATGGCATAGAACAAATCATCGCGAAGGGTTGCTCTGTAACGGGTATAGTCTGTGATGGCAAAAAGGGTTTGTTTTCATCTTTTCCTGGTATCCCTGTACAAATGTGTCAGTTCCATCAGAAACAGATCATCACAAGATACCTAACCAAAAATCCGATACTTCCAGCTGGGGTTGAATTGAAAGCGATCGTTGAAACTCTAAGCTCAACCTGTGAAGTAGTGTTCTCTATGTTTATTGAGTTGTGGCAGTTGAAATGGGATCAGTTTTTGAAGGAAAGGACTTACTCCAGTACCGGAAAGTGGTTCTACACGCATAAACGACTGAGAAGTGCAATTCGTAGCCTAAGCTCAAATATGCCCTATCTGTTCACTTACCAGAAGTATCCAAATCGCATTATTCCCAACACCACAAATTCGCTAGAGGGAATAAACAGCTCTCTAAAAGCAAAAATCAAAGCTCATCAAGGTATTAGAGACACAAGAAGAAAGAAAATCATCGACTACATGTTGGCTAAGTAGCAACTACATTTCTTTCAATACTCCGAATTCGCAATCTTATGATGCACTCAGTGAAGTGCTCTATGTTTGTAATATAGCCAAGTCTGCGAGCTATTTCAAGTTGAGTTTCCAATTCCAGCAAAGATCCTTTGGCTATATAAAGAAACTGGATGAACTCCTTGGTATTCTTGCGGTCAGAACCTTCTGCAATATTCGAAGGAATCGATACAGCCGCCTCTGTGAAGCCAGACCAAACAGCTCTTCCTTGGGAAATCTCGTAGTGACCTGATAAGTCTCTATAACAAGCTCCATCCCCAGTTTTCAAACTTCAAGATCTTTATAGATCATAATCCCTCCATTGTATCAAAAACTTCATAATGTTATCATTTCAACCAGCCACTACACTTTTTCGCATCACCACAACACTCCACCACGCCACCACCTCACCACTATTTTTTTCCCCTGGTTTTTTATCATCTGCCAAAACAGTTCCCTCGTCCAGAGCAACAGATTATCATTCCACCTTTGGGGGTGGGTGTTGATCATAACCTGATCAGGAAGCTTTCCCTCACGGATAAGCTGGATAAGATGTTGGGTGTTTCTAATCTCGATATGGAAAGATGAGGCGACTTTGTCCCGGATGCTGGTATCCGTGCTGTTCCATTTGCGGCCAGTATCGGTGAGATAGAATACCTTGCTGTAATCGATGTCAAAATAGGGTTCGCCGTTGATGCCAAGTTCCCGGTAATCATACTTTTTCCAGAGGTCCCTGTTATCGTATTTGGACAAGGGGCTGCCGTGCATACAGACGGTTTGGATGGGCGCTATTTCTCGCAGCTTAGCCAGGTTTTTTTGAAAAGAAGCGTAAGACTTATCCACGTCACCTTTGCAAAGGTCCATATCCTCATAGTGGTAGCCTATCTCATGCCCCAAAGAGGCAATCTCCTTAATGATTTTGGGATTGAAAGACTGCGGAACAATCCTGAAATAATAGGAAGCAGATATCCCCATTTCATGCTCCAGACGCGCAAAATCCAGAGCATTTTGCGGCATTTTGTCCACATCGTGACGGAGTATGAAAACTCTGTAAGCCGGTTCATTCAGGTACGCGGAGAAAGGATGAAAAACGCAACTCGATTCTTTCAGGGCCTTGAGCAAATTGGTATATGCCTTAAGAGTGAAATCTCGCATCTCTTTGTTCTATAACTTCCTGGAAGCTCCCCTAATATACCTTATACGGATTTTACCTTTTTACTCGCCTGAGATTCGCAATTAGCTTGCTGACAATTATAATAGCTACAGCCAAGGCTGCGCCAACAAAATTGGCAAGCAGGTCCATGGGATTGAAAGTCCTCCAGGGCAGTACCAGTTGGAGCAGTTCCAGACCGATGCCAGCAATCAATAGCACCCCACAGTATTTTAACGTTTCATGCTTGGCAAACCAGCTTACATTCCTGCGCTTGCCAACTCCCCAGATAATGGCGAAAAAAGCATCATGGCTGTATGGGCCAGATAATCCAATCTGAAGTCAAAGACCATATTTCTGCTAAGGCTGCGATTTACTTCACTACTCAAGGGAATTATATTAAGTACAATCAGAATCAACAGCCACAGCCAGAATAGTCTTTTAACAACAGAGAACACCATGAGGCTCCATATTGAAATTATTATTTAGTAGGAATAACAGGCTTACTTGATGACCTGTTAGTCTGTAAGAACCCAACACCGCACTCAAAAATTATCTGAATGCTCCATTAAGCTCTGTAAAAAGTATGTAGACATGCAGAGGCCCATACATTTCGAATAATTGCCTGATGTTGCTGAAGCTAGGTCAGGTATTCATCATGGCATCACAATCAACAATCAGCCCTTAATACAGCCCGCTCCATTGTTTGTGCAGTCCGCAGGTGCCCAGGATGAGTTTCAATACTCGCATCGAAGTATCGGTTACTTCATAATCGGGGCAGATGGTTTCGTAATCTGCCCCTGCGCTGATAGCAAGGTCCACGCATACTTTCACCGTATCAGATTCCAAACCGGTGAGGATAATCGTGCCGGCGTCAATGGCTTCGGGTCGTTCCATGGAATTGCGGACAGTAACAGCTGGGAACCTGAGCATGGAACTTTCCTCGCTTATGGTGCCGCTGTCTGATATCACACAGAGGGCATTCATCTGTAGCCAGTTATAATCTGTAAAGCCAAAAGGTTTTAAAAAGCGGATGAGGGGGTCGAATTCAAAATCCCCTAGATGTTCCAACCTCTTTTTTGTGCGGGGATGCGTACTAACAATGATCGTTAAGCCATAGCTCCGTGCCAAATTATTAAGCACTTGGGCAATTTTCTCCAAGTTTTCCGTGTAATCCACATTCTCTTCCCTATGTAAGGAAACTAACAGGTATTTTTTGGATTCAAGCCTCAATTCGGCAAGAATAGACGATTTGCGGATCTTCGGCAGATAGTGGTTCAACACTTCACGCATGGGTGAGCCCGTTAGATAAACCCTTCTATGTGACAGGCCTTCAGAAAGAAGGTGTCGGCGAGAGTTTTCCGTATAGACCATATTGAAATCAGCTATATGGTCAATCATTTTGCGGTTGATTTCTTCAGGAACATTGGCATCGAAGCTGCGGTTGCCCGCCTCCATATGATAGATGGGAATGTGCCGGCGCTTGGCCATGATAGCCGCGATACTGGCATTTGTGTCACCCAGAATCAACATTGCATCGGGCTTTTCAGCGTCCAGGACCTCTTCTATCCGGATCAGAGTTTCACCCAACACACGTCCCAAAGATCTGGTATCGACCTTAAGAAGATGATCCGGCCTACGTAACTCCAAGTCTTCGAAAAAGATTTCGTTCAATTCGTAATCGTAATTCTGTCCTGTATGCACTAAAATGTGTTTGGTATATTTGTCCAGCAGGGCAATCACCCTGGATAGCCTGATAATTTCAGGCCTGGTCCCGACTACTGTAATTACTTTCAACATTGTTTATCCTTTATTCGGCAGTTGATCTAATCCGGCTGCGTTAGAACATCCGTTACACTCAGCATTGAGCCATTTTTGACATACTTAATCCCGCTGTCTCCAAAACAAAGCAAGGCCAACCAAAAAACCATATACCAGTTATACCTCATTAAATAATGCCTTAGCTGCTCTCAGTGGCCTCGGTGTTCAAACCTCTTCAAAGTATGTATCTGGATTGTTTGGGTCATAGAACTCGTTGATCCAAAAGATGGTAAAGAGTTCACTATCACCAATGTTGGTGATGTTATGGGTGTACCAGATAGGCATATCCACATAAGCTGGCTTTTCACCATCTAGTATATACTCCGTGACCTCTGATTTTCCGTAGCGCCGGAGTTTGATGGAAGCCCTGCCCTTGATTACAGCGAAACGTTCAACCTTGCGGGTGTGAAAGTGGTTCCCTCTGGTGATACCTGGTTTGGTGGTGGAAAAAGCGCTTTGGCCAGTGGATATTGACCTTGCCACCTCCACGTAATCGCCTCGTTGGTCTCTATTCCTTGTGTATGCACGGGGAAATTGATCTCCGGGCAGATACGAGCGGAATGTATTAAACAGATCCAGGTCAAATCTATCACTCAGGTTAGGAAATACACCTTGTCCCAAATAGATGTCTTTGAAGTGGCATAGCTTGGAAAGCAATTCAGTAACCTTGTATTCTGCCTGGTGTGGCACATTCAGGAGCTTTGGCACTGACGCCGGGGCTTTTTCACTGCCAGCAAATTGAAGCACCAAATCTCTGACGATTTTCACTAGCTCTCCCACATAAATGAGATTAAGCTTATTATCCACTTCAATTTTCGGTTCCAAACCCGTGGTCAGCTGATGTGAAAAAGTGGAGATCACCGAGTTGTAGAAGGGAACACCAAAAGGACCGAACACATTGGGAATGATCAATCCAGTAAAAGGAGCTCCATTGCGTTGAGACCACTGGTTCAGCAGCTCGCGTCCCTCCCTTTTAGAGCGTCCGTAGATGTTGTCCTGCTTCTCCTGCAGTGAGGAACTAATCAGCACATAAGGTTTGGAATCCGTATTCTCCAATGCGTCGATAAGTTTTTGCACCAAAGCGATGTTTGTCCTGTAGAGCACATTGGGCTCTGCGTGTCGGTTCAGAGCGGCCAAGTGCACAATCACATCACAACCAACAACAAAATCCTTGAGTTTTGTTTCAGATTCGAAGAAACTGTCCTCAAAGGGTATCAGCTCGAACAGATCTGGCTCCAAGCTGAAGCTGTTGTATAAATGCGTGCCAATGAACCCTGCCTGCCCCGTTATACCTATCTTAATCATTAGTTTCCTTTATTATCCACCGAGAACACTGAAAAATGGCTAAAATGCCGTTCGTACAAGTTCAAGTCTGCTTTAGTCTGCCAAGACTTGTAATATCCTATTTTTAAATCAGCCATCTCGGTATTATCGATGATATAATCTTATTTTAATTATTGATGCCAAGCTCATCCCTTACATATTGTAGGCTCAGCAGCTTATCCTTTATCTCTGGAATGCTCAACCTATAGGTATTTTCGGAGGTATAATCCGCAACCTTGCTGACCCTGGCTTGACCATTTTCAAAGTACTTTTCATAGTTCAGATCGCGTGTGTCAGCAGGGATCTGATAGTACCCCGGCAGGTCGATTGACTTTGCCATCTCTTCCCGGTTGACCAATGTCTCGTGCTTCTTTTCCCCATGCCTGGTGCCAATGATTTTAATCTCAGTTTTTGCCTCAAAGAGCTCAATCAATGCCTGAGCCAGGTCGCGAATAGTGGAAGCAGGTGATTTCTGAACGAAAATGTCACCTTGACCTCCATTTTTATAGGCATAAACTACTAGTTCCACAGCCTCTTCCAGTGACATCAGGTATCTGGTCATATCAGGATCGGTGATCGTTATGGGGTTCCCAGCCTTAATCTGCTCGATGAACAGGGGTATCACCGATCCCCTTGAGGCCATAACATTGCCATAGCGGGTTCCGCAAAGGATAGTCCCTGTCTCAGGCTGTTGCCTGGAATAAGCCACCATCACCTTTTCCATCAGGGCTTTGGACATACCCATGGCGTTGATGGGATAGACTGCCTTGTCAGTGGAAAGTACAATAACTTTTTTCGCCCGGGCTTCAATGGCTGCCCGGATCACGTTTTCGGCTCCCAGTATGTTTGTCCTAACGGCTTGCACAGGAAAAAACTCGCAGGATGGCACCTGCTTCAGAGCCGCTGCGTGGAAGACAAAATCAACCCCTGTCATGGCATTGGCAACACTCTCGTAATCACGCACATCGCCAAGATGGAACTTGATTTTTAAGTTGCTGTAAAGCTTGCGCATGTCATCCTGTTTCTTCTCATCCCGGCTGAAGATGCGGATTTCTTTCACGTCCGTATTCAAAAAGCGGCGGAGCACGGCGTTACCGAAAGAGCCAGTGCCACCTGTAATAATGATTGTTTTATTGTTAAACATACTATGTCCTTATATCATTTATTAGTAATGTTATTTGGTTCTATTTCAAACCGGGAGGGCAAAGCCCAAAGCACTGCTTTCAAGTCGAGCTTTCGCGCACTTGGCTTAAAATAATGAGCCATAAAGAAATGCTTATCCACAGCAAGGCCCTGCCAGTCAGGTCCTTAGCGCCCAATATCATCCCTCTCCCCTGCCTCCCGGCAAATCCTCGCATCTAATGCGGGTATTATGCGGGTGGCATAACAGGAATCCAGGATAGGGCCTTAACGGCCTATCAGCATCGATTCGCTGTTCAGCATGGATTGATTACCGTCGCCCTCCGGGCCTGCAACGCCGGGTTTTATCCACTCGGTTTGAGAGAGCCTGTTATTTTTTACTCCCGAATCTCTGTTCGATCGAGTTGCAGATCACCATATTGATATCATCGCAAGAGTCCCAATATGAAGCGATGGGTTGGAAAAAGTCCATTCTGCCATTCAAGCTATCAGTCAAATCACGGTATAAATCTGGGTATGAATCGTAATTCAGAATCAGTTTTTTTCGGTTGAAGTATTTGAAATTGGACATGTCATTTTTTACCCAGGAATTATAACGAAAACTTTTAAGGCCAAGTAAACAGGCTTCGGCCGACATGGATTGGCTGTCGCTGACAAAATACTCGCACATGGTCAAGACCGACATTACTTTGTTTTTGGGAAACGGGTTGAGATATTTTTTCAATTCTTCATCCGGGTCCGCTTCAAAACTGATCAAGGGAGTGTAGCCATGTTCGATAAAAAGTTGCACAATCTCAATCCGCTCCTTGCTATTGAATCCATATTGCCCAATATCATGATGCGCTTTCCAGGCCACAAATCTGAAAAACGCATATTTTTCGTTTTCCTGATATCCGTATTTCGTCGGATCCAGTATCTCGGGCTGAAAATACCGGGGATCCAGATAACAATTCTCACAAGTTCCATTGACTCGTATCACCTTAGGGGAAGTCCACGCCAAAGGGAAAATTCTGGGTAGTAATATGAGATCGGCAAAATACCGTACAAAGTTGTTCGTCAGTTGCACTACTTCAGAATCGGGAAAGATCACAGTCTTAAGACCAGGTCTGACCAGTTTACCAAAGAAAGTACTAATTGACGCCTTAGAAATCAACACATCAATTAGGTTTTCATCAAGGACTCTTTTGAAGTATGCCAGCCTTTTTAAATAGGCAAAAGTTTTGCGGATAATACTGCCGCTTGTTGTATGTTTGAACAGCACAAATTCTTCACTAGATTCCTGCAGTAACTCAATAAGCAATTTCCTATCAGTAGCGGCAAGTATAACCTTATTACCCCTCTGCGTCATAATATCCCTCACCGCCTTGAACTGATGATAGTGCCTCGGATGCGCCAACTCAATAAGAATATTCATCTTTATCTGTTTATCTCTACCATAATCAACCACAAAATGTTCACTCAATTTTTTCGCCGATGGTTCTAATCACTTTTGCGGGAACTCCGACAGCTACGCAATAATCAGGCACATCCTTTGTTACTACTGATCCTGCCCCTATTATTGCTCCTCGACCGATTGTGACGCCGGGCATAATGATTGAGCCAATACCTATATGTGCACCTTCTTTTATGGTTATGTCTGCCGAGCTAAAAGGCATGTCTCCAATCCAGTCGCCTACATGATAATTTGATAGATTTCGCTGATGAGTCAACAGAATGCAACCCGTGGTAAGAAATACCTTATCATGTATCCATACTCTCCCGGGGCCGTCATCATCGATATGGACATCAAGACCGATCAATACATTTCTTCCAATGTGAACCCCCCGTAACCTGTGAATTGTAACGCGCAATATACTGGGAAAACAATGCCTGGCAAAATGATGTAGGGTTCGGTTTAGCATTCCTCTCACAATCGATTTAACTGTTCTTTTCCTAGCCATTGGAAAGCACCCTATCCATAATAATCTTACTCCAGAGGGCAATTGATTTCTGATATGAATGCTCCCGGACGATTATCTCTCTTGCAGCTTGTTGCATACCGGACGATTCGTTTACACGGGATAACGCGTCCAACATCTGATTAGTTAGTATATCATTTTTTTCAGCATGATAACAATAACCTGTTTTACCATCGATTAGTATGTCGCCAACATTTCCGACCTCTGATGATATACATATCAGACCGCAGCTCATGGCTTCCATTAGAGCGCAAGGTAATCCCTCTGTGTCTGATGCCATAACGAATATTTTCGCCTTCCACAACCACTCTCTTGTATCAGCTTGAAAGCCGTGAAACGAAATACTACGGGTAAGGTCTAATTGCTGAACCATCTTTTTCAGGTCTTCTTCCTGGCTGCCATATCCCACAATGGCGAGTTTGGCTGTCGGGTGTTTTCTTACCACATCCTGCATCGCCGTGATGATCTTATGGACGCCCTTGTAATCCTCAAGTCTGCCTATATAGATAAAGTCAAATTCCTTTTCACCATATGACGGTGTGAAATGATCGGTATCAATCGTGCTATGTAAAATGTTAATATTGCGGTAGCCAAGCGAGTTCCAGAAACGTGCTGAACCTGACCCGGGAACGTTAAGATACATGGCTCCCTTGATAGCGGTCCTGAGAAGCAGTCCCTTTATTGGACGCAATGCCAACTTTTGATCGTCTGAACCCGTTTGACCAAGAATGTACGGGATTCCAGACAATTTTGAGGCAAAGTAAGCCAGATAATAATGCGGAACATAGTGATATGCCAAGATGAAAGCCGCCTTCGTAAGCCGGACCTGGCGAGCAATAATGAAAGGAGTTAAAATAGCATTGACTATCGGGTTTTTGCATATCTTAGGAAGGACATAATAATCTAGTTTGGGGATATTGGGACCTCGTTCCTTCCTGACAACTATAATCCTCTCAACCAAGTTCACTCTTGACAAGGGGACAAATTTAGCCTCAAATGTCCCTGGGCCCATCCTGCATGTACTGACAATTGTTACCCCTGCTCCCATTTAGTTCACTCTTGATATGATGTATCTGAACTTGCCAGCAGCAGTGTTATCGATGTGATCAACATAGTCAAGTTTAATCGTTACTCCCTCTCCCAGATTGTGGGCTAATAGTTTATACATATGCTTTTCATCTGCTGGCGTATAATTCTCTTTCGGCACTAACCTTAGGACAACCAAGTCAGTTTTTTCTTGGATTAATTGGAATTTTTCAATTTTCTCGAACCAATCTTCAAAGGGGATGGAGAGTCCATTCAAGACCCTTCCATTGGGAAGGTGGAACAAATCAGCCGACCTCCCAATGATACGGGATAATAGAGGTAAGTTTCTGCCACATTTACACTTCGTTCTCGAGGGGATCGCCATATCGCCTGGAGCGTACCTTATTAATGGCATGGCATAGTCATGAAGGGATGTTACGACCACGTTCCCCTCTGCCCCGGGGGGTGTCGACTCGCCTGAATCATCTGTAATTTCCATATAACATGTTTCGATGTTGACATGGTATCCATCGTGCAATTCACATTGATTTGCACCTGCCATACCATCTCCGCATCCATAAGCATCGATGATATAGTGCCCAAACACCTGCTCAATAACTTGTCTTTGATAATCATAGAGCATTTCAGCTGAGGTAAACACACCTTTCATTGGATATGTCACTCCTTTTGAAGCCAGGTATTTGGAAAAAGTATACAGCGCAGAGGGAAAACCACGGATAAATCTAATCTTACCAGAGACTATCTTCCGAAAGTGAAAATCCATGGTTTCAGGAGTCATGTTAATAATGGGGATGGTATAGTAGTTATGGAGGTATTTCCAAAAACGAGTTACGGGGCTAAAATCACCCTTACCCAGCATCGAGCCACCCTTTAACACAGCAATCCTGTCCTCCCCAAACCGATATCCCCCCCACGAGAACGTTCTGATCTTGGTTGCCCAGTTTAACCCCCAACTATATACATCATTGTAGTATTTAAAGGGAACCCCGGTTGTTCCACCAGTTGATCTTTCCATTGGGTGATACTCCTTAAAACCAGAAGCCAGAAAGGAATCGTAATCATGCATTATATCATCTTTACCAATGATGGGAAAGTGTTTGAGATCGTCTATACATTTGAAATCACCAGGTTTCATACCGAGGTCATTCATAACCTTATGATAATAATGCACTTTCAAATAGGCATGACTGATCAGTTTCTTCAATTGCTCGAACTGGTATGCGTATATCTGATCGTCACTCCAAAACTGATTTTCTCCTACAAACGCAACCATATTCGTTAGATCAAAACCATACCTCTTGCCCAGTAGATTAAAGACTAACTGGCTACGGCGTATCTTTTTCATTTTTGATATCAGCTCATTTACAATATTTCGTTAATCACCGGACGGAATTTCCCGGAGGCTGTGTTTTCAATATCCTGTTCTAGGCGAAATTCAACTTTCATATCCCCCATTTTTTCCCTGATCATCCGCACCAAAGTATCTTTATCTTCCTGGGTCAGAGGATCGGACACAGTTCTGAATATTATCTGGTCGTTTGTTTTCTGCACGACTTGAAATTTGATGAAATTCCGCTTTATCGCTATTCCAGTATCAAACAGAAGATGCCAAAAATAGGCCCAGTGCAACGTTTGTCCATCGATCCCCAGCAAATAGTCGCACGTCCTGCCCAGCACTTGCTTAATAACTCTACTCTTTCTGCCGCAAACGCAATCAGATTCTGAGAAAATAGCTTGGTCGGCATTCCAGTAGCGGATGAATGGCATCACATAGTTATCCAGATCAGTTATAATAAGCTCGTTCTTTTCATTGGTCTCGATGATAACCCTTTCATCCGTAACATGCAAACCGTCATGCGCAGGACACTCGTAAGCGATCCCTCCAATTTCGCCACAACCGTATTGATCAAAGGTCTCCGCACCAAAAATCTCCCTAAAAAGCTCTCTATGTTGAGGCATAACTGGCTCCGATGTAGTCATAATCGCCCGAACAGAATAGCGATCACCCAAGGCTCGAAGTTTTAATGCCAATGTATATAGCGCTTGAGGGAAACTTCTAATCAGTTTGATGTTTTGGGTTTTCAGAGTATTCCTAATTTTATCTATGACTTCAAGTCTGGTATCATATGCATCAAATGATACTGTGTTTTTTATACGATCACTTGTAAGCTTTACAATCGTATCCTTCCAGCCATGTTTTACGACATGACCGCCCCAATAAGTCATTACTTTATCATGCGGGCCAATACCCATCCAATCGTAAAACCTTCTGTAAGATCCCCAAACCGAACTGCGTGTCCGGGCATCGTTCCGTTTGTTTAAAATGTTCCCTGTTGTCCCTCCAGTTTGTGATGTTCTGATCCCCTTGATCTTGGACTCATTAAGTGGAATGAACTCTTTATAGTGTTTCTTTATCACTTCTTTGGTCAATACCGGAAATTGGTTTAAGACTGAAAGGTCATTAACATCATCGGGGGTTATACTGATTTCTCTCATAACTCTCGTATAATATGGTACATTTCTATAACAGTGTTCGACTAGCGCATGTAATTTATGTATTTGAAATTGTTTCATCTCTTCTTTTGAATACCATTGAGTCTGTGTGTATTCTTTATAGTAACTCATAACTTTCTTTCCGGAAATGAGATCGGTCAACCTCGTAAAGTCCATTGTAGGCTCCTATGAATTGGATTTCTTTTCGATGTATTTTGCATTCATTAGTTGCGCTAACCCAAGATACTTCATATGAAAACGCAGAACATCCCCCGTTTTATATCCATTGTCATTATTACCCAAATCATAGACGGAAAGGTCAGAACTGGTGCCAAAAAAATTGATCGTACTATCATAAGGCACTAAGTACTTTGGGTCAATATCAACTATGCCAAAATCCAGCAACGCCTTATAACTTCCCTCTAAGTCCGTCTCTTCATAGTTTGTGTCATCATATAGCATCCTGGCCCTTTTCTCCGGAAGGCTCTCCTTTCGGTACAATTCAAGAATATTTGCTTCAAATATAAAACAATCCGTGTTTAAATCGGCGTATTGTTTTTCATAGTAAGGCGATGTACCTAAAAAAACTGCCTCACCAATCCGAAAGTGATTTATGCCTTTTGGTACCTCACCCATATCAAGCAATGGAAGGCTTATAGAAGTCCCACCAGATACAATTTCCATCTGACTGTTGAACTTTGCTTCCAATAATTGGCTATAAATCACCAACTGCAGTAGTTTATCGTATGTTGGGAGATCACCAAACATACATCCGATATTGGCTCCTATACCAATAATCCTCACGTTTTTTAAATCATATATGCTGTTATAAAACGGTATCAAGCCATCCCTCTTAATTCCTTCTCTTAGATCACCCATTTCAATCATAATAATGATATTATGTATTTTTTCTATTCTACGGGCATGGTCATTTAACTCTTGAATTGTCACTAGTGATGAATCTAAAGTGACATCGCTTGATTCAACAATTTGCTCTGCGTGTATTCCTAATGAGGGCCGAATCAATATAGTGCTTATCTGATTATTGATCTGTTTTACCATTTGTAGTTCTTGCCACCTAGAAGATGAAACTGAATGCATCTTCTGCACGACTGGATAATCAATAATCTGCTGGATAATTTCTGAATTCCCCCCGAGAACCTTGATAACTAGTGACCAAAGTTTATCATGTTTCTGCATAATTTCATCGATTCTTTCGATGTTTTCAAATATCTTCTTAAAATCAATTATCACACAAGCCATAATCAACTCCGTTCTAGTCTCATCTCTGCATATTTTGAGACAAAACCAAGTCTTTCATACAAGCTCCTTGCGGGATTATTATACTCAACATGTAAAGCAATTGACCCCTTGCAATTTTCAATTATTTTTCTAATGATTGAAGACCCTATGCCTTGTCCCCTGTGATCTTCTGAAACTGCTATGTATACAAGAAACACATTGGGGATGTACAAATCCATACCCGAATAGTTCACAACAGAAGCACCAATTACTTCTCTGTTGTCCATCGCTACAATAATGAAACCGCCCTTGCCTACATCCTTTGAAAACGAATACTCGATTGCCTTGATAATAGCTTGTTTCGTGTCTTCGTACGGTATTGACTGGTAATGTATGAAATCCGCTAGCGCCTCTATTGAAATGTAGTTAGCTAATGATATCGCATCGTGTATCAAAGTATATTCAATCATGTCACTACCTCAATTGTAACTGACTAATGGAAATAAAAATGAAACGCCGCTGATTTGGCATTTGTTTGGCAAAATGACGCCACTTCTTGAGTGTAGTCCCCAAAAAGCGGTCCCCCTATCAACTGGTGATGGACCATACCAATGTTACGTAAATTCACCTCCAGTAGTCTAACTTTGTTGTTATTATCAACAATATAATCGAACCCTAACACCCTGTGATGGTAAAATGCTGCCCCTATCTGCTTAGTGAGTTCAACCATTTCGTTATATTTTGGTACTTTGTCACTTGAAATGATTCTTGTTATCTTCGGATCAGCTGTTTTATCACCAAATCTACTTATCGCAAAATCAGATAACCTACCATCTTTATCAATTCCCCGTCGATATCCACCATTCCTAAGATAGTTTTGAAATGAGTCCTGAGGACTAGCGTATCTTAAGTATGAATGTAAAACATGGATCTCATTACTGGTCACAGACCTATAAGTAAACATGCGCAGAATATTGGTTGCCTCATTATTGAATGAAGCAAACCAATCGCACTGCTGTATTCTTTCTTGAAGAATAAAATTCACTTTATATACATTACTTAGAATCTCTATAAGTTGCTTTAATTCTACGCGGCTACCATCAATGAAAAAAAGGGTCCCTCTTCTTTCAATGACAGATACATTATCCCCAGCCCCTGTTTCGGTAGCTGGTTTTAATATATAATCCTTATCATCCTCCAGACCCTGCAGAATTCCATTTACCTCGCTGATGGCCACGGGGTTAAAATCACCGTCATAAAACTCACCACCAATGCCTCTTAGATATACTTTGGGAAACATTTCCCTAAACTCATGTAAGTATCTCTCAAAGAAGTTCTTATCATTATAGGCGAGGGCAAAAAGACGATTGTTTAAAGCTGGTTCAACTCGAGTGTAGTAAATATCTTCAGGGATGAATTCAGGAGAAACCTTCCCAGATATAGAACATGCGCAATTCAGAAACAACATACTCGGTGTAATTCCAAGTGGACTCCATAGTCTGCAATACTCTCTGAAAACACCACCATCTACACCTTGCAGGACTTTTCCTCTACAAATGTTTTTTAGTTTTATGTTGCAATTTCTAATGATCTTCCTATCGTGCATGTGCAAGTACATACGATGCCCTAACTTCTTATATTTTTTCATTTTAATCCTTTGCTTAAAAACTCCGAATGCCTGTTAACTATTTTTTTTGTTTCTTTGATATTATTGAAATACTCGCCTGCAATCAATCTTCCCCGCTTTCCAATGATGTCGGATTGCTCTCTGTTGTCGAGAGCATACCTGATAGTATTAGCAATCTCATAACTTGTATTGTCCTTAATAAGATATGCACTAACTCTATCTTGTAAAAAAACAGGTATATCGCTAACTTCTGACACAATAACAGGCCTGCCAGAAGCAAGATACTCCACGAGTTTTGTTGGAAATCCGTATGATGTTTGTGAATTTGGTTTTCGGATCAACATTAATAAATGAGCCTGTGACATTAACTCGGGAATTCTGGAATTAGGTACATCTTTCAATAATTCAACTTGCTCTTCCAGTTGTAAATCCTGTACCATTTTTAGAAATTTACCTAAATATTTATCGTTGGAAAAGCAGCACACTCTAAGCTTGATATCATTGTAATCCAGTTTTACTAAAGAGAGAGCGTTTAGCAGAACATCCACACTGTCTTTACGAAATGATAAGCTACCAGCGTAAAACAATACATTTGTATCATGATTCAAAGACATATTACTGAATCTTTCAAGATCAACTGTATTATGCAAGACAATTACATTCTTGGTAAGATGGTATTCTTGCCTGAGTAGCGTCTGTAAAGTATAAGTCATTACATATACATCGTCATAAAGCCTAAGAGAAAGAAATACTTGTGCTTTACGTAATCTGTCAATCAAGGACGAATAAGTTTTCCTACTAACCAAAGGATTTTCATTTAGCTCAGTGATGAAATAAGCACCACAGAATTTTGCCAATATCCAGAATAAGATGCACCTAACTAAGGTATATTGGTTCGTAGTTATAATATTATTATTTTGTTTAGATGTATTATGCAAAATAAATACTGCGGCATTCAATATCCCCATAACAACATGTTTAAACTTTGATATTCTGCTTCCACCCCAAATTGACTTTGGCCCTGAACAATGATAGGCAATCCCATCGAAATATCTAACTTGGCCCGAAGCGCCATTCCCTTCATTCATAGTCGTTATAATATGCGTCTTATAACCTGAAGCCATCAACCCTTTGGCCAATGACATCCTGCGCATTGTGCCGGCACCCCCAACGGGAAACGGAGCGCTTGTTACAAAGTATACTGTACCTGGGTTAGTCACTATGCTGCCTGGCCCGATACGTTTGCTTCTGGCACTTGAGGTGAAGAGGGCTTAATATGGTACAAGAAAGATGTTTGCATAATCAGGAGATTAACAACAGAATCATAGACGGTTTGAGAGAAAAATACAGGAACGAGACTTAGGATTGCTAAAAGAACATACTTTTTATTTGACCCTTTATGGGTAGCGGATGCATATATCATCAATGACTTCCAGAAAGCATAAAAATATATCAATGCCAACGGAATACCATACTTAGCTGGGATATTGAGAAACCCGTAACCCCCGGCAAATTCACTATAGGCGTCTTCTGCCGTCCTTCGTGTTATTCCTCTCCCAAATATCGGATATTCAGAGATCGCGTTGATACTTTTCCTTGCTGCATAGAATCTTCCACTTGTAATTCCTTGGAGATCCTGCTCTGTTTGCGTCTGATACATATACTCAACCTTTGTTTTCATAAACGGGGCATAACTATAGACAGCGAATGATATTGCGGCAATAATCATTAGATATGGAACTTTTAACCTATGGTTAGACAAAGCCAATGCGCACATGTAAAAAACCATTAGCGTTGCGTAACCTGCTGTAGATTGGGTTGTTAGCATCGCAATTGTAAAAACAACATTATACTTGTTATTTAAGGAGTGTGTATAAAGATACTGCATTACCAGAGCAATACCCAAATACACCGCAAATGCACCTGGCTCCCAAAACGGTCCCGCATTCCTTAAAAAAAACGAGTCGCTTTGTTTCTGTGTGTATGTGAACAATTGAAAAAAACTCAAAGCCTTATATTCAACAACGTAATATTTTGTTGCGATGGAATACATGGTTGCACCGATACGTACAAACTCTCTAAAGAATGGAAACACAATTGATAAAACGAGAAACCCAAAAGATACAAGCGAATAGTAATAGATAATTCTTATATAGTACTTAAAAAACTCCCTCCCAACAATGATTAAGTACATAAAAGGAGTTAAATTGCGAATAACCGCAAAGACGTATTGAGTCAAACCCACCTCTCCGTACGAGCCTCCATAAACATTATACTGATATATATACACAATCAGAAAAGGTATGATCCAGGGAAGAATATTAACCATTTTGCCAAAATCCCTGTAAGCGATTATAAAAACGAGCAATCCAAAAATCACGGGATAGGACCATTTTAATTGGAAAACTCCAATTCCACACTGACTAATTGCAAAAAACACAAGTATGTATTTTAGAACCAGATTATTCCTATCATGGATCACCAATTCCGGGATGTAATGTTTTTTTTGCGGCATATCGTACGTGCCTTTAGTGCTTGTTATCTATAAGTAAAAACATATTAATTCCTTAATTATGGTCAGGGGACAGCCCTGACAGGTCGATAGTCACTCTCGTATAACAACACAACACGAATAACATCAACATAATGGAAAAACACATAAGTATTTATAGACAAGAATGTCCACCCGCACTGCCCGTGCTGAGAGCCACACCAAATAGAAGTTCCAAGCTTTGTCACTGGGTGTCCTCGATACGCAATCCCATTGATATGCCTTGCACTCTAATCATACTTGCTGTCAACCAAACACCTCTCACTTCCCCCAAATCCCAGTAGCTCTCCCCTGGATAACCTTCCTGCTCTGTGTAACCGCCACATAAAGGGTGGGCAGGCCAACCAGTAGTTTGGCTATCAAAACACCGTTGACGCCTATGGCAAGTTTCTCTCCAAACAGAACGATAAAGCTGATATATAGTATCGCTGCCGCCGCTGATGTCAGGGCTAGCAAGCGCACTTTGCCGCATCCAGTAAGAAATTTTGTGTAAACATTCGAGTACATCTTGACGATTATGGTAACGACCACGACAACCACCAGCGAAATAGATAGTTGTGCCCTGCCTTTTACGATGATGCCGAATACCGGTTTGAAAGCGGGTATGAACAGAACCATCCCCAGGGCGCAGAGAGTGAAGAGCAAATTGGCCTTGTGGATAACCCGCTTTATCCAGATTCTGTCTCCCAGCGTGTGAGCTTCGGTAAAAGCCGGTATCAACGGATTGGTAGCCAATGTGTAGACGGTCAGAAACACACCGAACACTCTCATTGTCACCTGATAAGGGACAACCTCTGCAGGCGAACTCAGCCGCGCGATTATCAAATTGGTGGCTGATATTAATATCACATAAGCTATTTGGTCTATGAACTCAAATACGCCTATCCCCATCACCCTCTTTAGAGCACCAAAGCGGATATACCTAGGATGCAGTTTGAACTGACGGTTACTCAGGAAAAATATCAGCGTGAACACCACAAAAACCAAAAGCGGAGATATACTGTAGATAAATCCGATCCTGAACAGAGATCCCCTCAGGTAGTTCGAGAAAATCAATACAGCTCCCAAGGTCAGCAACTGGGAACTGAAATTAATTACATTGGTTACGGCATTTCTTTGGATTGCCGTATACATTCCGTTTACCAAATGAAGGACAAAACGGGCTAAAAAGAAAACAATGACCACCGTCATCATCATATTCAATTCGGGCCCAATTTCCGGTGGGGCATTCAGAATCTTTGCCCAACTGATGTAAGGCTTCACGATCAAATAAAGCAAAAACAAAAAAATCATTATCAGACACATGGCAGCGTAACACGTATTGATAAGCACATTGGCGTCCTCAATATCTCCGATCGCCACCGCCTGGGCCATGCGTGTCCGCAGCCCGCCCCCCAATCCCATATCCATGAGGAACACCCAGTTTAATACCGAGTTCACTGTCAGCCAGACCCCGTACCTTGTCATGTCCAGATAGCCCAGTACAATAGGCACAAGGAGGAAACTGGTCAGATTGGTCAGCAGCATTACGATCAGTGACACCGAAGCGTTCTTCTTGATAACTGCCGAACGACCTGACCCCTTGAGGTTGAACAAGCCTTTGATTCCTGATTTCAGTTCGTAAACAGTGTTTGATACCTGACTATTAACTTTCATGAGGCAATATTATTGGCCAACAGTTGTTATCAGAAAACCCCGGGCAACCTGCATGATCAGTTTTAGGTTGGCAACAACCTTTCCTGGATCAGCCTGAATGGCCTGGCGTAAATAAGACATTGCCTTCTTTTTGTCACCCATACTTGTGTACAGTTTACTCAACCAACGCAGGTAACGGTAACCCAATCTTTTATCCCGGCCGATTGTTTCCTGATACTCGGCAAGTATATATCGGTTCCAGCCTATCTTTCTTTCTATGCTTCTCAGGTTATTTGGCAGGCAGCTGCCCCGCTGCTTCTGATAAATATGGTTTTCATGGGTCCTGCACAAGACCTTGGAAATAAAGTCAAACTTGTACGTGCGGGAAAGTTTAAGGTAGAATAGAAAGTCGGTGCTATAAGAAATGTCAATAAACCCGCCCACGGCTTCGATAGCAGCTTTTCTGAACATCAGGGTCGTTCCTCCGGATACGCCTCTCCCTGCCCCTCTGAGCAGATCTTTATGTATCATTCCCCTCAATGAGGGGATAGTGATCCTTTGTTCTCTGTCCGTAGCGTCGTCAATGTAAACTTCTCCGCAACCGATCCAACCGTAACTTTCGTCAAGTTGCTCAAAAAACGCCAACTGCTCCTCTGTTTTGGACGGCAGCCACTCATCATCGTCGTCCAGTAGGGCAATATACTTACCGGTACTAAGCCTGAATCCGAGATTCACGCAATCCACTGATCTGGTACTCTCCGATCTAACATATCTGATCCGAGAGTCACAAATGCCCTTCACCACATCACCGGTGTTGTCCTGTGAGTTGCCGTCAACCACGATTATCTCCAAATTAGCATGCGTTTGTGACAGAGCGCTTTCTATCGCCCTTGGCAGCAACTTTGCCCGGTTGTAAGTATTTATGACTACAGACACTTTGATGTCGCTCTGGCACAGATTGGTCATATCCCTTCTCCTTTTGTTTTGAGATTTCTCCAGAAAATTTTCCGAGATTCATCAATGCCATTCCACAACATCATATCCAAACCCGCCAGCCCTTCAACGAAATGGCTGTCTGTTGACTGTGGATAAACAGGATGGGAGAAATCCTGCCAAGCTACCTTTATGCCAGACCCCAATAATTGTGGCATTACTTCCTGCATGTACCCGTAGGAGCCTCTGCCTGCCATATACGAACTTGCACCAGATGCGACGCACAAGTCATAAACCATCTGTCCCCTATGGCTTGAAATTCCCAGCGAGGAACTCAAGACCACCTCCGCTTCTATGGAAAACAATTCCAGGCTGATCTCCATTGACCTGACTATCGCAGCAACAGGCGTTGGAAATCCAGTTTGATAAAATCGTTCAAGCACCGGCGCTATTTCCAGGAAATGTGGTGCCTTGCGGTAGTAGTTTTTTAGACAGGTCAAGTGATCCAATTGCCAATCCAGGCGGCTAAAGGTGATTTCAAGGAATGTATCTCCCAGATGATGTTTTATAGGGATCGTAAGGAATTTTTTTTTGCCTCCGCAGAAGAAGACATTCCTGTACTGATAACTTCCTTTGCTAACCTGCACATGGTCTAAAATTATCACTTTGTTTGATCTGGCGATTTTGTCCAGCAACCCTAACCACGGCCAGTAAGTTGGCTGGTGAATTGATACTATCATAACACTCTGTAGATGCTTTGGAAAGCCTCGGCATACCTTACGCCGATTCTCGATCCACGATAGCCAGCCAGGCTCTTGATAGCGTACTCGCTTCTTGGCATGGGGTCAGGCATAAGTTCGGTGTCGTACATTCTGACTATTTCAAGTTTGCGCGCCATATAATCTGTAATATCCACGTATGTATTGGGCGTGAACATGCTTTCCGGGACGGCAGGAGCAAATTCAGTTTCGGATAGTGTTTCATACATCAGTATTTGTTTAATGTATGGTTTGCGAAAACTCTTGGTGGTGGAGT
>ENA-UPTA01001095-UPTA01001095.1-activated-sludge-metagenome-genome-assembly--contig:-NODE-1095-length-30524-cov-6.203256_pt1 | contig 30524 bp, 20 predicted proteins | sample MGYA00238184_ERZ773361 | MGnify/ENA primary metagenome ERZ773361 (study PRJEB29100, sample SAMN05720205) | activated sludge metagenome | isolation source: anaerobic digester from wastewater... | reverse complement strand
ATGTATGTTGAAATTGAAAATGCCGATGGAGAAAAGGTGGTTTTCAGTTGGGGTGAAATATATTACCCAAACCATTTGCACGAAATAATAATCGCAACTAATGTAATGCGCATTGTACCAAGTAAAACCAATGAATTATGGGAATTACCCACCGATAACAAACTGGTTGTAGTAAGCGATCTTATTACTGAACGAAATATCAGTAAACCTGTAAAAATAACTGTTAAATCATACGATAAGCAACTGGTTACCATAAAAGGCAAGACCCCGCTTTTTGCACCAAAGTTCGATTTTTTCAATTCCGATAAACTGATAGCCACATATACTCAAAACCCGAAAGACATTGCTGAATTAACCTTACATACCATATTTTATGGCCGCGGCAGAGGCATTCACAGCACCCAACCGTTTACGGGTGTTCCACTGAAACAACTAATTGCCGGACACATTCCGTTGACTCAGACAAGCATCAGGCAGGGATTATTTCTTGCTGCTGCAGATGATGGCTTCAGGGCGGTGTACACTTATAGTGAGTTATGCAACCGCAACGATCAAGCAGATGTGCTATTAATTTGCCATCCGGAAGTAACTACCGATGGTATTTTCAGATTGTTCCCAAGTTGCGATTTCTTCAGCGACAGAGCTATTAAAGCTCTGAATGCACTTTATTATTCAGAGGCAAAATAACATTCTCACAGTTTCGCTTATCCTGAAAACTCCTTGCTGTTAGAAATCGTTTTTATCGCAGGATTAATTAATTTTGTGGCGCATTATTACGGTCTAATGAAAAATTTTTCAGCATTTACGCTGACTTTATGGTTATTGGGAGGAATGGTTTTGCTTTTTATTGCAGCTCCATTGCTGGGTTTATTCCTGTCGACCGGAGCACCAAAACTCTTTGATACTATTCAGGATCGTGAGGTTACCCGAAGTATTTCACTTACTTTGTGGGCATCGATGGCAGCGACAATTATTTTTGCCATTGGTGCTATTCCGCTTGCATGGTTATTAGCACGCCGGAAATTCAGATTCAAAGGACTGGTAAATGCTCTTATCGATTTACCCATTGTAATACCGCATTCAGCTGCCGGTATAGCTATTTTAGGTTTAGTTTCTCGTGATACACTTCTAGGGCGCATAGGAGAGAGCATGGGGCTAAGTTTTGTAAGCAACCCTGCCGGGATAATTATTGCAATGGCTTTTGTAAGCTTACCTTTCCTTATTAATGCAGCCAGGGATGGCTTTTCTGCAGTACCTGAAAAACTCGAGAAAGCTGCCTATAACCTGGGTGCATCACCAATGAGGGTGTTTTTTACGATAAGTTTGCCTTTGGCATGGAGAAGCATTGTTTCCGGGCTGATAATGATGTTTGCTCGTGGGATGAGTGAATTTGGGGCTGTAGTAATCGTGGCATACCACCCCATGACAACTCCCGTTTTAATCTACGAACGCTTTGGCTCTTTTGGTCTGTCGTATGCACAGCCTGTTGCCGTTATATTTATTAGTATATGCCTGTTGTTTTTTGCATTGCTGCGTTATTTTTCAAACAGAACTGCCCTTGATTGAGCTGAAAAATATATCGAAAAAATTCAGGAATTTTTCGCTGAAAAGCATTAACCTGCAGGTTGAACAGGGTAGTTATTTTGTTTTACTGGGAAATTCAGGCTCGGGAAAATCTGTTCTGCTTGAAACTATTGCAGGCTTCTATTCACCCGACAGTGGCCAAATATTTATTAATAAAAAAGATGTAACCAATCTGTCGATTGCAAAACGTAAAACAGCTCTGGTGTTTCACGATTCAGCACTATTCCCGCATTTAACCGTTAGGGGAAACCTGATGTATTCGTTAAAAACAGGCAAAATACAAAGAAGTAAGTGGGATTCCCTTGTGAACGATATGGCCTCTCTGACAGAGGTATCACAATTGCTGGACCGCTATCCTGCAAAGCTGTCAGGTGGCGAGAAACAGCGTGTTGCTCTCGGCAGGGCATTGTTGCAGAAACCCCATGTGCTCATGCTTGATGAACCGCTTGCATCGATGGATGTTACATTACGAAGCAACATGCGTAGCTTACTGCGTAAAATCAACAGAAGCGGGCAGACAATAATACACGTAACGCACGATTTCGAAGAAGCAGCTATGCTGGCAACTGAAATTGCTGTTATCGAAAACGGCAGTATAATGCAGTGCGGGAAACCAGCACATGTTTTTCAAAGTCCGAAATCAGAATTTATTGCAAGGTTTTCAGGCTATAAAAATTTCTTTGAAGGCAATATTGTTAATAATAATGGTCATAGCGTATTTCGTACGAAAAACATTGAAATTGTGCTGAGTGATTCAGAGGCAGTTGGATATGGTTTTGCTGCAATTCGCAGCGAGGATGTCTCTATTGGGATCGAGAAGCCCATTTCTTCAGCAAGAAATAATTACAGAGGTCAGGTTACCTCAATTGAACAGTATCATTCAAATTATGAAATTATTGTTGATGCAGGTCAGGAATTCAGCGCATATATTACTGCTGAAGCGATGAAGGAGTTGGCGCTTGATGTGGGTTCATGGGTATGGGTATCGTTTAAAGCTTTTTCAGTTAAATTTATTGAAAAATGATCGACTATAAAGAAGCTGCCATAATAATTCAAAGAGCAGTTGAATCTGTCTCAACCGAAACAATTCCCTATAGCATTGCTCTGCACAGAATTATTGCTCAGGACATTGTTTCGGATGTAAACATGCCCCCTTTCGACAAGTCGGCGGTTGATGGGTATGCATGCCGCAGAAGCGACCTTGGAAATAAGCTTATGTTAAAGGACGTTATCAGAGCAGGGCAGGAGCACCACATTGTTATTGACAAAAATGAATGTGCTAAAATAATGACAGGGGCAATGATTCCAGCTGGTGCCGATTGTGTGTTCATGGTCGAGCAGAGTGAAATATCGGAGGATAAAATGATTCGTTTTATCGGTATTAAAACGTCTGATAATATTGCCCGTTTTGGTGAAGATGTTAAAACAGGGTCAGTGGTGTTACGGAAAGGTACTTTCATTGAACCAAAGCACATCTCGGTGTTGGCTGCAACAGGAACTACTATGATAGAGGTTTTTAGAAAAATAAAAGTAGCTATAATTACCACAGGAGATGAAATTGTTGAACCAGATATTAAACCCACCGGAGTTCAGATACGTAATTGTAATGGGCCTCAATTAGTAATCCAGCTACAAGCTATTAACGCCTTACCATCGTATTATGGCATAGTTACCGACGATTTCGAAGAAAGCAAATCTGTTTTTCGCGATGCACTATCACAAAACGATGTTTTACTTATTACCGGAGGTGTGTCGATGGGGGATTTCGATTTTGTAAAAAACGTATTACAGGATATGCAGGCCGAAATACTCATAGAGAAAATTGCAATAAAACCCGGCAAACCCACTGTTTTTGCAAAACTGGGTAAAAAAACTGTTTTTGGTCTTCCCGGCAACCCTGTATCAGCATTTGTAATATTCGATTTGTTTGCCAAACCGTATTTATTGCGGTGTATGGGTTATGCATCAGAACCATTAACATTAAAGTTAAATTTCACAGAAGATATGCATTTTAGGGTATCCGACAGAACTTCATTTGTTCCTGTAAGGATTACAAATAACAGCGAAATTGAATTGATTGACTACCATGGATCTGCACATATAAATGCGCTCAGCGAAGCCAACGGTCTGGCAATAATAGAATCCGGTACCGGTTTTTTGAGTAAAGGAGAAAAAATAGATGTACGATTGTTTTAACCGCAATATAAACTACCTCCGTATATCGGTTACCGACCGATGTAATTTGCGTTGTGTTTACTGTATGCCCAAGGATGGTGTTAAACTTCTGAATCACAGTGATATAATTACATTTGAAGAAATTTTGGAAGTGATTAAAGTTGGTGTTTCCCTGGGAATTGAGAAAGTGAGAATAACAGGAGGAGAACCTCTCGTAAGGAAGGGTATTGTTGACCTGTTTAAAATGATTTCTCAAACAGATGGAATTAAAGACCTCTCGATGACAACCAACGGCCACTTGCTGGCTGATTTGGCGAAACCTCTTGCTGAAGCCGGTTTGATGAGGGTAAATGTTAGCCTCGACACCCTTGACCCTGATAAATACAGAGAAATCAGCAGGGGAGGAGACATCAGAAATGTGATAAAAGGTCTCATAGCAGCACGTAAGGCGGGACTTGACCCTATAAAAATTAATTGTGTAATCGTTGAATCTTCTGATGAACCTGATGCTATTGGCGTAAAGCATTTCGCTGATAACATGGGATACAGCGTGCGGTTTATTCATCAAATGGATTTAAAAAAAGGCAGTTTTTCAGTCGTTGAAGGTGGTGATGGTGGTAATTGTAAACAATGCGGACGGTTCCGGCTGACAGCTGCAGGAAAAATAAAACCTTGCCTGTTCAGTGACCTTGAGTTCGATATCAGGAAATTGGGTATTAAAGAAGCTTTTAATCGGGCTTTAGCTCAAAAACCAGAACATGGCTTCAGAAATAGCCAAAACGAATTCTATAATATAGGAGGTTAATATGAAAGCAAATCTTAGTCATGTGAATGAACACGGCAAAGCAAATATGGTTGATATTTCAAAAAAGAAAATTCAAATTCGAACGGCCTCTGCAGAAGGTTTTATTAAGCTTTCGCCCGAGACAATCAATATTATATTAGAGAACCTCAATAAAAAAGGCGATGTTATTGCTACTGCTGAGATTGCAGGAATTCAGGGTGGAAAACGTACCGCTGAACTCATACCATTGTGTCATAATATCGTTATCAATAAAATCGAAGTGTCCTCAAAAATATTGAAAAACGGAATCAGAATCACTTCAAAAGCCACCTGCACTGGTCAAACAGGCATAGAAATGGAGGCACTTACTGCCGTGTCGGTTGCTCTTTTAACGGTTTACGACATGTGTAAGGCAGTGGATAAAAAAATGAAAATCAGTAACATTAAATTGCTTTTCAAAGAAAAAAATGATTTAGAACTTAATTAAATTATTACTTCAAATATTAAAATGAAAAATCCAGTAATTAAAATAGTTGCAGTGAACATTTCCGATAAAAAAGGTGTAGGAAAAAAGCCTGTCGATCACATAGACCTAATTGAAACGGGTATAATTGGAGATGCGCATGCCGGATTGTGGCACAGGCAGGTTAGCTTATTGGGGCTCGAAAGCATTGAAAGATTTGAGAAACAAGCCGGCAGGAAAATTCAACCGGGTGAATTTGCTGAAAACATTACAACAAGTGGAATTGAATTAGTTCAATGCAAACCGCTCGATAAATTTGTTTCTGATAATCTGGAATTGGAAGTTACCCAAATTGGGAAAGAATGCCACGGACATACTTGCAGTATATTCAGAGAAGTGGGAAATTGCGTTATGCCCAAAGAGGGTATTTTTACCAGGGTTATTAAAGCAGGAAGCCTGCAGCCCGGAGATAAACTGAATTATGTAAGAAAACAATTCAGGGTAAAGTTGATAACTTTAAGCGACAGAGCAAGCCGCGGAGAATACGAGGACTTGAGCGGCAAAAGAATTTCTGAGTTATTGCACAACTTTTTCACAAACGAAAACCGTAGCTTCGAAATCGATTATAAGTTAATGCCCGACAGTGCAGAGCAATTAAGAATAGAAATTATAAAAGCTTCGGAACAACAATTCGATTATATTTTCACCTGCGGAGGTACAGGTATTGGACCCAAAGACATTACTGTTGACGTTGTAAAAAGCTGTATCGATAAGGATATCCCTGGAATTATGGACATGATCAGGTTAAAATATGGAGCCGATAAACCCAATGCACTTATCAGCCGAAGTGTAGCCGGAATTATAAGCAACAGCATAATATTTACACTGCCTGGAAGCCAGAAGGCTGTTCAGGAGTATATGACAGAAATCGTTAAAACAATGATGCATATTAAGTATATGCTACATTCTATAGACGCACATTAAAATAACTATGTATGGAACGTTCGGAAGCGTTATTACTGCTTAAAAAATATGTAAGAAATGAAAAAATGATCATCCATAGCATTGAATCAGAGGCTGTTATGAGGGCTTTGGCTAAAAAACTGGGTGAAAATGAGGACAAATGGGCTCTGGCCGGCTTACTGCATGATATTGATGTAGAATTAACAAACGCTGATCCTAAGATTCATGGCTTGCAATCAGTTGAAATTTTGCAAAAAAATGGTATTGATGAAGAAATAATTGATGCTATTATGATGCACAATGAAATTGCCACGGGTAAACAGCGTCATACTAAATTCCAACATGCTCTGGCTGCAGGAGAGACAATTACGGGCTTAATACATGCAACAACATTAGTGTATCCGGAAAAGAAAATTGCTAACGTAAAAACTTCATCGGTTGTTAAAAGAATGAAAGAAAAACTTTTTGCTGCCAGTGTTAACCGTGAGCATATTTTAGAATGTGAATTAGTTGGAATTAATCTGAATGAATTTGCTGAACTATCAATAAATGCAATGAAAGAAATAAGCAATGAAATTGGGCTATGATGTCGAGGAAGATAGAAATAAAATAAGATTATATAAATTACCATAATTAATATTATGTTAAATAGTAAATGAAAAAATGAGAGAAACTTAATAGTCCCTCTCTCATTATTATTGCGTTAATGCATCAAGCTCAGCTTTAATAGCATCGTGCTTAGGCATGTCCCCTAATCTGTAATAAATTGTTTTTAAAGTGTTTAGCACATTTATATCCTTTGGATTAATAGCATGCGATTTTTCCAGATATGGAATGGCTTTTTTAAACAACTCTTTTGAAGCTGCTACTACTGCCTCAAAAGCAGTAAAATCTGTCGGCGGAATGTTTACATTGGCCCATTCCAATGTATCTGCTGCCTGATTGTAATAAAACGCTCCCATACTGTAAATAGCATCTGCATTTTCAGGGTCCAGCTCAAGGGCTTTTAGATATTCATTCGAAGCATCTTTCCTGCGGTTCATCTGCTCGAGCAATGTTCCTCTGATTACATAGAATTGAGGGTCGTTCGGATTTTTGTCTATTGCCATTGAAATGTACTGATACGCTTTCTCATTCTGTCCATTACTTACATAATAGTTAAAAGTTTCTATTATCAGGTTATAGCTATTGTCGGGATATTTTTCAATGCCTTTTTGAAGCGTTTCAAGCATCTTAACGGTATCGCCCGTAGCAGCATAACACTGTGCCTGATTTAAATAAATATTGGCTTTTTCTTCATTATTTGCACCAAAATTCATCTGTATCAATGCGTCGTTATATTGAATGGCTTTCTCGAATTCCTCAGCTTTTTTTGCTGCAAGTGATGCAAAATAAAACACTTGAGTATCTACCTGCATTGATAATGTGCTTGCAAGTATCGCTTTTTCGAAATAGTCGAGTGATTTTTTATAGTCACTTAAATTCTGAAATGCGTCCACACCTTTGTTGACAAAAGCATTTGAGAGCCCAGGCAAACGGTTGGAAATGATGTCGATGAATGCTTCGTCATCTTCAAATTTAGTGTCGCTATTATTAAGTGCGCCGAAAAATTTAATTAAATCAACTTCACTTTCAAGGTTCAGTTTTTTCATCTCCGGATCAAGAAAGTTGAAAGTAATTGCTTTCAGATACGCTTCAAAAGCTTTATCGAGGCACTCATTATTGCACAATTTTTTATCCTTTGCCTTATCGCTGACTCCCAACGCATGGTAAGTCTGGCCAAAATACCACCATGTTTTATACCACTCTTTAGTAGTTGGGTCTTCAGCCGCTTTATCAATTACTTCTTTTGCGTCTTCGTAGAAGCCGTCTTTCATAAAGCTCCAGCAACTGATTACATTCTTTTTCTGACTGAAACCAATGCTCACAGCCATCAGAAAACCAAGTAACAGACTAAATTTTTTCATAATAACATTTAATTTTAATAACATGCAAAATTAATACTCATTTCAACATTTTGCAAATACTTTGCCAAAATAACATTTCCAATAGCGTGCATAAGAACATCATAGTGTATCTATTCATCATCTTCATCACCATTGTTATCTGGTGCTTCAGAATCAAAGTCGTTATCATCATTGATCTCCGAATCTATTGCTTCAGGGTCGTTATTTTCATCTAAAACATCAACCACTGGGTTTACTGATTCTGCTGCACCAATTGTTTTATCTTCGGCTTCTCCATCAACGATTTTAGCAACAGCACCGATTGCATCATCCTCCCTGAGGCTGATAAGGCGAACTCCTTGTGTTGCTCTGCTCATAAGCCGCAATGTGTTTACAGCCATACGAATGGTAATGCCTGATTTATTAATAATCATCAGGTGGTCGTTATCGTATACACCGCATACAGCAACCAGTTTGCCGGTTTTTTCGGTTATATTGATTGTTTTTACCCCTTTCCCGCCCCGATTTGTTATGCGATAGTCTTCTACCATCGATTTCTTCCCGTAGCCATTTTCCGATACCACAAGCACATCCTGGCCGTCCTGTACCACAATCATCCCTATCACTTCATCGCTGTCATCGATTTCTATACCCTTTACCCCGGTAGCAGTTCTGCCTATAGGTCTCACAATATTATGCGGGAAACGAATTGCCTTCCCATTGCGGGCTGCAATTATTATGAAGCGGGGGTTGTCGGGAGTATTATCTTCGATAAGAGCAGCTGTAAGGAGGCTGTCGTCTTCCCTTACATTCAAGGCAATTACACCGTTTGTACGTGGGCGTGAATAATCTTCGAGATGCGACTTTTTAAGAATGCCTTTTTTGGTTACCATAACAATGAACCGGTTTTTAAGGTATTCCGCATCTTTAAGGTCCTTAACATTGATAAAAGCTTTAATTGCATCATTGGGTTCAATGTTTAGAAGGTTTTGAATGGCCCTGCCCTGGGATGTGCGACTTCCTTCAGGTATTTCATACACTTTCAGCCAGTAGCATTTGCCGAATTGTGTAAAGAAAAGCATAGTATCGTGCATAGTGGCAACATACAGATGTTCAATAAAATCAGAATCGCGGGTGTTGGATCCTTTTGCTCCCACCCCTCCCCTGTTTTGAGCCCTGAATTCTGTTACTGGGGTTCTTTTGATATAACCGAGATGTGAGATAGTGATAACGACATCTTCGTCAGCATAAAAGTCCTCGGGATTAAGCTCTTCCGATGCATACACTATTTCAGTTTTCCTCTTGTCGCTGTATTTTTGCTTTAGCTCTGTAAGTTCGTCACGGATTATTTTCATTCTAAGCGATAAATCGGAAAGTACCAGCTTGTAATACTCGATTTTGGCCATCAGTTCTTCATATTCCTGTTTGATTTTATCGCTTTCGAGGGCCACCAGTGCTCTGAGGCGCATATCAACGATTGCCCTGGCCTGAATGTCGGAAAAGTCGAATCTTTCCATCAAACGATTTCGCGCATCATCAACGGTAGCCGATGACCTGATAATCTGTATAACTTCATCTATATTGTCGATAGCTTTCAGCAGACCTTCGAGGATATGTGCGCGTTTCTCTGCCTGATCGAGTTCGTAGTGTGTGCGGCGAACAATAACATCATGCCTGTGCTCAACGAAGTACTTAATCAGATCTTTCAGGTTGAGCAACATGGGTCTGCCATGTACAAGTGCAATATTATTTACGCTGAATGCCGATGACAGCATTGTGTATTTATACAATTTATTTAAAACCACGTTTGCGACCGAATCCCTTTTAATGTCGATTACAATTCGCATCCCTGAGCGGTCTGATTCATCGTTAATATTCGAAATGCCTTCAATCTTTTTGTCGTTGACCAATTCCGCAATCTTCATAATCAGCTCCGACTTATTAACCATAAAAGGTATTTCGGTAATTACAATCTTCTCGCGGCCTTCTTCAACCTCAATTTCGCTTTTTGACCGGATTACAATTCTTCCTCTGCCTGTTTCGTAGGCTTCTCTCACACCTTCATAGCCATAAATTATACCTCCGGTTGGGAAATCGGGAGCTTTTATTATTCCAATCAGGTCATCAATAGGGATTTCCTGGTTGTCGATAAAAGCACAAATTGCATCAACAGTATTTCCAATATTGTGTGGAGGCATATTCGTTGCCATGCCAACAGCAATACCGCTGGCACCATTCACAAGAAGATTGGGTAATCGGGTCGGCAAAACCTTTGGCTCTTCGAGTGTGTCATCGAAATTCAACATAAAATCAACCGTATTCTTATCGATATCGGCAAGCATTTCTTCAGCAATTTTCGACAAACGGGCTTCGGTATACCTCATAGCAGCCGGACTATCACCGTCGACAGAACCAAAGTTTCCCTGGCCGTCAACAAGACAATAGCGTAACGACCAATTCTGTGCCATTCTTACCATAGCAAGATACACAGATGAATCGCCATGAGGATGGTATTTACCCAGCACCTCCCCCACAATTCTGGCAGATTTTTTATACGCCTTTCCTGAAAACACGCCCAGCTCCGACATTCCAAACATTATTCTTCTCTGAACAGGTTTTAACCCATCTCTTACATCCGGCAAAGCCCTACTCACAATTACCGACATGGAGTAATCGATATACGCCGATTTCATTTCGGTTTCTATATTTACCGGAATAATCCTCGAATTTGTTTCTTCTACCTGCATAATTTACTTTCTTTAAAAATATCTAAACCATTAATAATCAGACAATTACATTCCTTATAACAAAACATATAAATTTAGTTTTTTTTACGTTTGGTTTTTGTGTAATCGCACCAACTTTTCAACAATTTTTGTTTATAAAAATATACTGCCATTTTATGCTTTTAAAACAATGTTGATTATTAAAACGGTGTTTTATTAAGAAGATTTTTCACAATTGATAATAATTATTTTTATTAAATTTGTTACCAAACAAAAATATTATGGGAGTACGCTTATCGAAGGAGATGCAAAACGTAATTACTTACAGCAGAGAAGAGGCTATACGCCTTGGTAACGAGCAGGTTGGGCCGGAGCATTTATTATTAGGGATTCTTCGCGATGCTGATTCACTCGGGGTTGAATTGCTGAATATGTTTAAAATTGATTTAAAGACCCTGAAAGAAAGAATTGAAGATAGGATTAGGAATAACGACATTGAGTTGAGAGACAGCGATATGGATAAACTTGTTTACAGTAAAACTGCAGAAAGGATTTACCGGTTTATGTTTATCGAAGCTACCACCATGCAAAGCGAAGAAGTACATTCCGGACATTTATTACTCAGTTTACTTAAAATACCTAATGCGGTATCGCAGGTGTTCGACAACCTGGGTGTTGATTATACAATTGCAAAAATGAATCTTGAACAAATTGAACCCATCGATTCAATGTCGGATGATGACGATGATGAAGATGCAGCTACTGGTCAGGACGCATCAAAAGAATCCGCATCTAAAGGAAAAGGCAAAACCAGCGACACACCGGTACTGGATTCCTACGGTGTTGACCTTACCGCTGCTGCTGAAGAAGGCAAACTCGATCCAATTGTTGGTCGTGATGTTGAAATAGAACGAATTGCTCAGATTTTGAGCAGGAGAAAGAAAAACAACCCTGTTCTTATTGGGGAGCCCGGCGTTGGAAAATCTGCCATTGTTGAAGGGCTTGCGATGCGCATTGTACAGAAGAAAGTTTCACACATTCTCTTCGACAAAAGAGTTATTACTCTTGATATGGCCAGTATTGTTGCAGGTACAAAATATCGCGGGCAGTTTGAGGAACGGATGAAAGCCATATTAAATGAATTATCTAAGTCGAACAATATCATACTTTTTATTGACGAAATTCATACTATTGTTGGTGCCGGAGGGGCCACAGGCTCTCTGGATGCGGCCAATATGCTGAAACCGTCGCTTGCCAGGGGCGAATTGCAATGCATTGGTGCTACTACGCTCGACGAATACAGGCAGTATATCGAAAAGGACGGTGCTTTGGAAAGACGCTTTCAGAAAGTAATGGTAGAACCTACAAATGAAGCTGAAACACTGACGATCCTACATAATATTAAAGAACGTTATGAGGATCATCATAACGTGAAATACACCGATGCTGCAATTGAAGCATGCGTTAAGCTTACCGTTAGGTATGTTAGTGACCGTAGTTTACCCGACAAGGCTATTGATGCGCTGGATGAAGCAGGTAGCCGTGTTCATATCAAAGCAATCAACGTACCTGAATTAATTCTCAAACTTGAGGACGATCTGATGCTTGTGAAACAGGAAAAGCTGAATGCTGTAAAAAATCAGAATTTCGAAAAAGCAGCGTCGTTTCGTGATAAGGAAAGAGATATTGAGAACAAAATTGAAATGGCAAAACGCCGTTGGCACGAGGATCTTATTAAGCATCGTGAAACTGTAGATGAACAGCATGTTGCAGAAGTGGTTGCCATGATCACAGGTGTACCAGTTCAACGTATTGCTCAGAGTGAGGGCTCGAAGTTGCTGCACATGGATAAAGAACTCAACGGAAGCGTAATTGGACAGAATGAGGCAGTAAAAAAAGTAGTACTGGCAATTCAGCGTAATCGTGCCGGTTTGAAAGACCCCAATAAACCTATTGGGACTTTCGTGTTTTTGGGTCCAACTGGTGTAGGCAAAACACAGCTTGCCAAAGTACTTGCCCGTTATCTGTTCGACTCAGAAGACGCCCTGATACGAATTGACATGAGTGAATATATGGAGAAATTCAGTGTTTCACGACTTGTTGGAGCCCCTCCGGGATATGTGGGTTACGAAGAAGGCGGACAGCTGACCGAAAAAGTCCGCAGAAAGCCCTACTCCGTAGTTTTGCTCGATGAAATAGAAAAAGCCCATCCTGACGTATTCCATATTTTGCTGCAGGTACTTGATGAAGGCAGACTTACCGACAGTCTCGGTAGAAGAATCGACTTCAGGAATACGATAATAATAATGACATCGAATATTGGAACCCGACAGCTTTCGGAATATGGAAAAGGTATTGGGTTCGACACAAAATCTCATAAAGAATCATATGATATTCGCAGCAAAAGTATTGTGGAAAATGCACTGAAAAAAGCTTTTGCACCTGAGTTTCTGAATCGTATCGATGATGTTATTATGTTCAATTCACTTGGAAAATCCGAAATTTCGAAAATTATTGATATAGAGCTCAAAGGCCTTTTCTTGCGTGTGAAAAGCCTTGGTTATGATATTAAAATTTCCCCTGCCGCAAAAGATTTTATTGCTGAAAAAGGTTTTGATCCTCAATTTGGTGCACGCCCCCTTAAACGTGCACTTCAGAAATATATCGAAGATGCAATGGCTGAATATATTCTCAGATCAGAGTTGAAATCGGGAGATACAATAATGGTTGGATTTAACGAAAAAACAGGAATTAAACTACGCATTCTGAAAAACGATAAAATTAAAGGATGATTGCGTATTTAATTATTGCAGAGTGTTTTAATAACGGTATTTAAACTATATAATTAACCCAATTGCTATGAAAAACAAGAAACTGATTCTTTGGATTGGTGCAGCTATTCTGCTGGTTGTGCTTACTGTAGTTGCACTAAAAATATTTGGAAAATCAGGTAAAAAGGAGCTTTCTGATCCACAGAAGTTTGAACCTTATATCACAGGATATACCAAAGGTATTATATCGAAAAACAGTGATATAGTTGTTCAGTTTACCGACAAGTTCATTCAGGAGATTAAAGATAAAAAAATTACAGAAGATATATTTGAATTCAGTCCTGATATTAAGGGAAAGACAAGCTGGGTCGATGAACATACGGTTGCCTTCACCCCAGCTGCTCCGCTTAAGTCGGGACAAGAGTTTTTTGTTACTGTGAACTTAAAAACGCTGAATAAGGAAATTCCCAAAGAATTCAAGGAATTTATTTTTAAAACAAAAGTTAAAAATCAAAATTTTGATGTAAGCATTTCTGAGCTCATCACAACCGATTTGAATGATTTCAGCAAACAGGATGTTATTGGAACTATACGTCTTGCTGATGTAGAAAGTGAAGATAAGGTTAAAAGCCTGATTAGTGCCTCTGTAGGAGGTAAAAAACAAACAATCAGCTTTGAAAAAATTGATGACTTGCGATTTTCTTATCGTGTTACTGGTATTACAAGAACAAATGCTGCACAGGAGTTGATAATATCATATGATGGAAAACCAATTGAAGTAAACAAAAACGGAGTTGTAAAATACCCCCTTCCTGCACTCGATAATTTCTCTATTATTGAAGTTAAAATAAACAACTTTCCGGAGCAAAGCGTTGTAATTCAGTTCTCTGACCCCATAATGTCGGAACAATTGCTCGATGGCCTTATTACCATTGGTGACGAAGCCAGCGGAGATTTTATCATCCGCAACAATATTATTAAATTTATTCCAGCAGAGCGCATTGAAGGCGAATATGAGTTGGTTGTAAGTGAAGGTGTTAAGAATATTAAGGGCAAAGAATTCGAAGCCACTTATTCCAAAACACTGAATTTTGAATCGCTTAAACCACAAGTACGATTGGTAAGTTCAGGGGTTGTTCTGCCTACAATCGATGCAGGGCTAGTGTTCCCATTCGAAGCCGTTAACCTTAAAGCTGTAGATGTGAGAATTACCCGCATTTTCGAAAATAATATTCTGCAGTTCCTACAGGTTAATAATCTGGATGGTGACTCGGAACTTGAAAGGGTTGGAAAAGTTGTAAAAGAAACAACGGTTGACCTTAGTGCCAGCGGGGTTACCGATTTTGGTGAATGGAATCGTTTTACTCTTGATTTGAACGATTTAATTAAAACTGAGCCTGGAGCTATTTACAGGATTGAAATTGGCTTCCGTAAAAAACACTCGGCTTACCCATGCAGCGATACCATCTCCGAGAATCCTGCTACTAGCGAAGTATATGACAATGATTCAACTTTTTGGGATTATTTCGAAAACTACACTTATGACGAATATGATTATTACTATTATGATTATTATTACGATGATTACGATAAACCCAGCCCTTGCAAGAATAGTTATTACGGCTATAAAAATGTGGTTTCAAGAAATATCATGGCATCTGATATTGGTTTAACAGCAAAGTTAGGCAAAAACAATCAGGTGGTTGCTATTACAACGAATCTGTTAACAGCAAAACCAATGAGCGGTATCGAAATAAAGGTCTATACATTTCAGATGCAGGTTATTGCTACCGGAAAAACCAATGAAGACGGGGTATCGACCATTTCGATACCAGCAAAAGAAAAACCATACTTTGTAGTTGCCTCCGATGGAAAACAAAAGGCATATGTTGCATTGAATTATGGATCGAGCCTATCTCTTAGCGAGTTCAATGTATCTGGAGCATCCTCCGGCAATTCAAAAGGTTTCATTTTTGGAGAGCGCGGAGTATGGCGCCCCGGTGATTCTATTTATCTCAGTTTTATATTGCAGGATAAGGATATTCCTATTCCCGAAGGGCACCCCATTGTACTTGAAGTTACCAATCCCAGCGGTCAACTAATTTATCGCGAAGTTCAAAATAAAAACACATGGGGTTATCACACGTTCAAATTCAAGACAGACCAAAAGAGTGTGACTGGTAATTATGCTGCAAAAATTAGTGTTGGAAGCGATGTATATTACAAAACCTTACCCGTTGAAACAATCAAACCCAACCGACTTAAAATAAACCTGGATTTTGACAAATCTTATATTTCGGGTGACGGTGAAGTAAATGCCACACTTACAACCCAGTGGCTGCATGGTGCAGTTGGCAAAGATCTGAAAGCTCAAATCAATATCAATCTTGATAATGCATATACCGGATTCGATAAATTTGAGGGTTACACTTTTTCTGACTTCACAAAAAGATTTCAATTCACAACCCAACTGCTTTTTGATGGGGTAACCGATGAAAACGGTAAAGTGGTGCAACCGGTAAAACTGGACATAGGAAATCAGGCACCAGGGGTTCTAACTGCATACCTTACGGCAAAAGTCTTCGAAAAAGGGGGGAATTTCAGTATTTTCGAAAAAAGCATCGTTTACCACCCTTATTCTAATTATATTGGAATTAAACCCGATTTAAAAAATAGCTCCAATTATGTAAAGCCAGGCTCTAAAAACAAGATGTCTGTGGTTATAGTCGATCGCAACGGAAAAGCAATAACTGGTAGTAAAGAACTGGAGCTGGAAGTCTTTAAATACGACTATTCTTGGTGGTATGATTATGAAAATACGCAGACCAATTTTGCTTCGGCCAATTACAATAATGCTTTATCAAGAGAAAAGGTAACTATTTCGAATGGCAAAGGAAGCATCCAATTCGAGGCTCCGGACGTTAATTATGGCAGTTTTATTGTAATTGTTTCCGATAAAAAAGGTGGTCACTCCGCATCAACCACAATTTATGTAAGTTCCTACGATTATTATTACGATGACGGGGAAAATCACCAAAACGTAAACCAGATAATGCTTACAGCAAATAAAGACACCTTTGCTGTTGGCGAAGATATTAGGATTAATATTCCTTCGGTTGATGGCAATGCCCTGATATCAATTGAAAACGGTTCAAGAGTCTTGAAGACGTTCTGGCAGGAAACACACAGGGGAACTACCGAGGTAGTTTTTAAAGCTACCCGCGAAATGAGTCCGAATATTTTTATCAACATCAGCCTCTTTCAGCCTCATAGCAGTACCGGTAACGATCATCCAATCAGAATGTACGGATTAATACCGGTTATGGTGGAAGACCCTGAAACTCACCTTCATCCGGTTATCACTATGCCCAATGAGCTCCGCTCCGAAAGTACTTATACGGTTAAGATATCGGAAAAAGATGGCAAAGCCATGTCGTATACCATAGCTGTTGTGGATGAGGGAATTCTCAACCTGACCGGGTTTAAAACACCTGATCCATGGTCGCATTTCTATAGCAGAGAAGCATTGGGCGTAAACACATGGGACATGTACGACTATGTAATCGGTGCTTTCGGTGTTGAAATAGAAAGGCTTTTAAGCATAGGTGGAGATGCCGGTCTGAAAGAGCGGCTAGGCGACCTGAAAGCCAATAGATTTGAACCCATGGTTCGTTTTATCGGACCTTTTCATCTGGAAAAGGGGAAAACAGCGTCTCACACTATAGCTGCTCCGGCATACGTGGGTTCTGTAAGAACAATGGTTGTAGCCCGCGAAAACGCGGCTTATGGATCTGCAGAAAAGACAACTCCTGTTACAAAACCCCTGATGCTTCTCGGAACACTCCCACGAGTGCTCGGGCCTCAAGAAGAAGTTTTCCTGCCAATAAGCATCTTCTCTATGGATAGCAACATAAAACAAGCCAGTGTTCAGGTTAAGACCAACGACTTGGTAATGATTGACGGAAGTACAAGCCAGACTGTGAATTTTCCTCAAAAGGGTGAACAGTTTATTCAATTCAAGCTCAAGGCGGGTAATAAAACCGGTGTTGCTAAAATCATGGTCACTGCACAATCGGGTACAAACATTGCTACACAGCAAATTGAAGTAGATATACGTTACCCGATAACAACCCAGACCGATGTTAAAAGCGGTATTGCTGATGCGGGTAAAAGCATTGAAGAAAGCTTTTCAGCGACAGGAATTCAAGGAACAAATAAACTTTGTGTTGAAGTTTATTCAATTCCGCCATTAAATTTGGAAAAGCGCCTGAATTATCTAATACAATACCCATACGGCTGTATTGAGCAAACTGTTTCTGCAGCATTTCCACAGTTGTATCTCTCCTATCTTATAAATCTTGATGCCAAGCAAAAAGAAAAAATTCAGCAGTATATCAATCAGGCTTTGAATTCTCTAGCTCTTTACCAGTCGGGGTCAGGCGGATTTAATTACTGGCCGAGTGCATATTCCGAAGTTAGCTCCTGGGGCACCAGTTATGCGGGTCAATTCATGCTCGAAGCCGAGGCTCTGGGCTATCAGGTTCCTTCTCAAGTTAAGAAAAAATGGCTGTCGTACCAGAAAGCAAAGGCATCGGGTTGGGTTGATGAGGGATATAGTTCCCAGCTTGATCAGGCGTATCGCTTATATACATTAGCACTGGCAGGCAACCCCGACAAAGGAGCTATGAACAGGCTCTTGCAAAATAAAAACCTCAGAAAAGAATCGAAATGGCGCCTTGCAGCTGCATACCAGCTATGTGGCAAAAAAGATGTGGCCTTGCAATTAATTAAAGGTGCCGATACCAATGTAAGCGATTATTACGAAATGGGTGGAAACTTTGGATCCGCATTGCGCGACAAGGCAATGATACTAGAAACCCTCGTTCTTTTGGGTGAAAAGCAGAAAGCTTTTGAGCTGCTACTTGATATTTCAGAACAAATAAGCAAGGATACATGGTACAGTACGCAAACCACAGCGTATTCTTTACTGGCAATGTCGAAGTATGTTGCCTATGTTAAGCCTACAGGAAAAATAGCGTGTAAAATTGCTTTTAATGGCAAATCGACACCGGTTAATTGCGATAAACCTGTGTACAAAATGCAGTTACCAATTCATGAAACAGCAGCAAATAGTTTTTCTCTCAAGAATAATGGCAGTTCGATGGTATATTACAGACTGGTATTTGAAGGGATTCCGCAATACGGTAACGAAACTGCTGCCAATTCTAAAATCAATATGAAAATTGATTATACAACCCTTGACGGCACTCCATTAGACCCTGCAAAGATAATACAAGGGACCGATTTTATTGCAACCGTCCAAATACAACCTGAAGGCAACCCAACCAAATACGAAAACCTGGCGCTTTCGCAATTATTCCCCTCAGGCTGGGAAATAATAAATTCTAGGATGTTCGACACCGATTTGGGAAGTCAATCATACGCTAGCTATCAGGATATCCGCGACGACAGAATCTATACCTACTTCGATATCAACTACAGAAGTGTGAAAACGTTTAAGGTAATGCTCAATGCCAGCTATGCCGGTAAATTCTACATGCCCCCTGTTCAGGTAGCTGCTATGTACGACAACACAATTTATGCAAGAACAAAAGGGCAATGGATTGAGATTGAGACCTCATACTGATTTGGTTTGACATATCGCAACAATAGTAGCTTATTACCAATGACATATTGTTACTTTGGGGAATACAGAATGCAGAATACAGAAGGTGCTTTTCGTTGTGGGATGGAAATCTTATGATACGATAAAGGATGGAAAATCCAAATAGAGATGAATGCTTTACAATTGGCAATCGCCCCTTCTGTATTCTGCATTCTGTCTCCTGTATTCTGATTCCAAACACCTCGACACATTAAATTGCTTTTATTACCCCAATAATTAGTCCTCAGGTAGGCTATTATTGTTTTAGCGAAAACTAACAGTGAGCGTTACAGGGTTATGATCGGAATGACGAAATTCCATATCAAGGTTGGCAATGCTGTCAACTTTTAAGTTCGGGGAAACAATGAAGTAATCAATAACTGTTGTACCGGTAGTACCCCTTGAATATGCTTTGTCTACTTTACGGTTAGTTGGAACTCGATTGTCGAATGCCCAAGTCCAACCATCCGGCAGAAAGTTATCAGGGGCCCCTATCGAATACCCTGGATCAAAGCTGTCTTTTTTAAAATCAGGTTTAAAACCGGGTGGCACCTGATTCCAGTCGCCTCCGGCTATTACGTAATTCCCTGCCTCAAATTCCTGCAATAGGTATTTTTTCAGCATATTCATCTCAAGTTTTCGTTGCGATCCATCGTCGAATGCTGAATTGTGTGTGTTTATTATTGTCAGGTCTTTCCCATTACTTAATTGGCAACGAATTACCATAATGCATCTGTCAAGCATAAAATACTTCATGGGAAATTTTTCGAGGCTGGGGTAAGAAATTCTGATAACCGACTTGGGTTTAAAACGCGTAATAGAAACCAAACCACTCTCAACTTTTCCCATAGGATTTGTTAAAGGCAGTGGCACAAACCAAACTTTATAGTTAATTGCGTAATATGCACTATAGCCATCCAGCAATTTCAGCCCCCATAAATTATCGTATTCCTTCATTTTATAACTACGCTTCGACTTATTATCGACCTCCTGCAGGAGAAAAAAATCGGTAATGCTGTCGTTCTGAAGAAAATCCTGTATTTCGATATAATTTTCAAAAACTTTTTCTTTTGAAGGCCTTACTTTTGTGCCACCGTCATAAAAAAAGTCCATCTCATTGCTTAAGCCACAATATCCAATATTCCAGCTCATCAAATTAAATGACGAAACTGAATCGATATGAATGGTATCGAAGCTCGGGTTTTCTTCGATCATGGTTTTATCGTCAGGTTTGTAATCTTTAACTATGTTTGTTATTAGTACCGATGCAGGAACAAGGACAAGCAGAAGAATTACTACTACTGTCCATATAATAAGCTTAAAAACTCTATGCTTCTTCAATCAAAAATTAATTTATACAAAATTACAAATATAATTTCAGATAAAAATTCAAATTTTTAGTTTTGATTAAGATGCCTTTGTTGAAATCGTTTCCTAGGGATGAAGTTTTTTTATAATTTTGCTGGACTAAAAATAAAAAACGATGTTCGACAATTTGACCGATCGGCTGGAGCGATCATTTAAGTTATTAAAAGGTGAAGGTAAAATTACTGAAGTAAACGTCGCCGAAACGCTTAAAGATATTAGGCGTGCTTTACTCGATGCTGACGTAAACTATAAAACTGCAAAACAGTTTACGGAGGATGTCAAGGATAAAGCCATGGGGCAGAATGTGCTGAAAGCAGTGAAGCCAGGGCAGATGATGATTAAAATTGTCCATGAAGAGCTTACTGCCCTTATGGGAACCGAAGCTTCCGAAATACGCCTAGCCTCAAAACCATCTATTATATTAATGTCGGGATTACAGGGATCAGGGAAAACTACTTTTTCAGGGAAACTTGCCAACATGCTTAAAGCAAAAAAAGGCCGCCGCCCGCTGCTTGTTGCCTGCGATATTTACCGCCCAGCTGCAATTGAGCAGCTGAAAGTTATCGCTGCGCAAATTGAAATCCCAGTTTATGCTGAACCCGAAAGTAAAAAGCCTGTTGAGATTGCCAAGGCATCCATTCAATACGCAAAGCAGAACAACTGCGATGTAGTTATTATCGATACTGCAGGGCGGCTTGCTATCGATGAACTGATGATGACAGAAATTAAAGCTATTAAAGACGCTGTTAAACCCGACGAGATATTGTTTGTAGTAGATTCAATGACTGGTCAGGACGCGGTAAATACAGCCAAGGAGTTTAATGATCGTCTCGATTTTGATGGTGTGGTGCTTACTAAACTCGACGGGGATACACGCGGTGGTGCTGCCCTCTCGATTCGTAGCGTTGTTAATAAACCTATTAAATTTGTTGGAACTGGAGAGAAAATGGAAGCCCTCGATGTTTTCCATCCAAGTCGTATGGCAACCCGTATCTTGGGCATGGGCGACATTGTTTCGCTGGTAGAAAAAGCACAGGAACAATTCGATGTTGAAGAATCGAGAAAACTTCAAAAGAAAATCGCAAGGAACGAATTCAATTTCGACGACTTCTTAAAGCAAATTCAGCAAATTAAAAAAATGGGAAATTTCAAGGATATAGCCAGCATGATTCCGGGAGTTGGCAAGGCATTGAAAAACCTTGATATTGATGACAATGCGTTCAAAGGCATTGAAGCCATTATTCATAGCATGACACCGCTTGAACGCAGGAGTCCGAAACTTATTAACGGCAGCAGACGCAAACGAATTGCTGAAGGTAGTGGAACATCGGTGCAGGAAATAAACCGTTTGCTCAAGCAATTTGACGAAACCCGCAAGATGATGCAAATGATGACAGATAAAAACAACACGCGAAAACTCATGGGTAGAATGCCTCAAAAAAGATAGATTATGCAAATTATTGACGGAAAGAAAATCTCGGAAGATATTTATCAGGAACTATATGCCGAAACCGAAAAGATTAAAGAATCAGGAGCAAGAGTGCCTCACCTTGCAGCAATCATTGTCGGAAATAATGCTGCCAGCGAAACTTATGTTGCAAATAAGGAAAAAGCATGCACAAAAGTAGGGTTCGATTCCACGTTAATACGCTACCCTGAAAACACCAGTCAACCTGAATTGCTTTGTAAAATACAAGAACTAAATACGGATAACGGTATCGATGGTTTAATTGTACAGCTACCCCTGCCTGCTCAATTCAATGAACAACAGATAATTGAAGCCATTCACCCCGAAAAGGATGTTGATGGGTTCCACCCCATAAACCTTGGCAAAATGGTAATCGGTATGCCTTCCTATATCTCTGCAACACCTCTGGGAATTATCGAATTACTTAAGAGATATCATATCGATACGGAAGGCAAACATTGTGTTGTAATTGGCAGAAGTAATATCGTTGGTAAACCAATAAGCATTCTGATGAGCCGGAATACTTACCCTGGGAATGCAACCGTAACTGTATGTCATAGTAAAACTAATAATTTAAAAGACATTTGCTTAAGTGCTGATATACTGATAGTAGCCATAGGCAAACCCAATTATCTTAAAGCGAATATGGTGGCCAATGGAGCTGTGGTAATTGACGTTGGAATTAACAGGGTGCCCAGCGATAAAACAAAATCGGGTTTTGCTCTGGTTGGTGATGTAGCCTTTGATGAAGTAGCTCCCAAATGCAGCTTTATCACACCCGTTCCGGGCGGTGTCGGATTGATGACGGTTGCCTCTCTCCTGCTTAATACAATGAAATCATATAAAAACAAGCAATGAATTATGACCTATTTCGAAGAAATCCTTAAAAAAGAAAACCACACACAGGAAGACATAATTCTTATGCTTCAGGCAGAAGGGAACGATTACGAACTTCTTTTAAAAAGGGCATATTCGCTTAAACGAAAACATATTGGGAATAAGGTGTTTTTTAGAGGTCTGATTGAGCTATCGAATATTTGTTCTAAGAACTGCATGTATTGTGGTATCAGGAAGGACAATGAAAAAGTCGACCGATATGCACTCACTGATGAAGAAGTGCTGTCGTGCGCACGTTATGCCTACGAGCATAAATGGGGATCGATTGTTATTCAGTCGGGAGAGCTTTCAACCGATAATTTTACCTCGAGGGTTGAGAAACTTATACGCGAAATAAAATCAATCGGCAAAGGCGCATTGGGTATTACTCTTTCGTGCGGTGAGCAAAGTGATGATGTGTTTAAAAGATGGTTCGAAGCCGGGGCACACCGGTATTTACTGCGCATAGAAGCCTCCTCGAAAGAACTTTACGGTAAAATTCACCCACAGGATGAGAACCACAGCTATCAGGAAAGAATTGCAGCACTGAACCGGTTGAAGAGAATTGGATATCAGACCGGCACCGGCGTTATGATTGGCCTTCCGTTCCAAACCATCGAAGACCTCGCCGATGATTTGATGTTTATGCGTGAATTGGATATTGATATGTGCGGAATGGGCCCCTATATCGAACATGAAGACACACCATTGTACTCATTCCGAAAGGCAATTCCCATGCTTGAGGATAGATTGCTACTTACTTTCAGGATGATTGCATGCCTTAGAATTATTATGCCCGATATAAACATTTCGTCCACTACTGCGCTGCAAACCATACATCCCAACGGGCGCGAAATGGGATTGAAAGCCGGGGCAAACATTATAATGCCTAACATTACCCCTGTAAAATACCATGGAAACTACAACCTGTACAAAGGAAAACCCCAAATTCCCGAAGAAACAGAAGATTATATTAAAAGCCTTGAGGAGCAGATAAAAAATGCAGGTGACAAAGTGTGCTATAATGCTTGGGGCGACTCAGTACACTATTTAAATAAAAAGAAATAATAACTGATTATATTATAATTAATTATCAATGCTTATTTAAATATGTTATTCAATATATTATTTGTAAATTTTCAAGCTTGATTACCCCCAAATACAATACTTTTAAACGCCGTTAACGAGAGCTAAATTCCGATGATTTTGAAAAGACGTCGTATTAATAATTTTTGAAAAATTTTCGCATCGTAACGATTTGTTTACATTATTTTTTTACTAATTTGACTGCATGAAACTGATTCGCAATATTTTCAGATTCTATGTTGACGGTTTCAAAAACATGCCGGCATGGGGAAGAACAGCCTGGGCAATTATTGTCTTGAAAGGGGTAATAATTTTTATACTGATTAAATTTCTACTTTTTCCAAATTTCCTGAAGAAGAACTTCGAAACAGATGAAGAAAGAAGCGATTATGTATTAGAACAACTAACAAAAAAGGCCGATAATTATGATGTTACTGAACGTTGACCCTTCCTTAGTCGACTGGTCGAGAGCACAATTTGCACTTACTGCCATGTACCACTGGATTTTTGTTCCGGTTACCTTGGGTATTTTGTTTATCATAGCTTTCATGGAGACTATTTATGTAAAAACAGGAGATCCGGAATGGAAAAGAACTACAAAATTTTGGATGAAGCTATTTGGGATAAACTTCGCAATTGGTGTAGCAACCGGTATTATTCTGGAGTTTGAATTTGGCACAAACTGGTCGAATTATTCCTGGTTTGTGGGTGATATTTTTGGGGCACCTCTTGCTATTGAAGGCATCATGGCGTTTTTTATGGAGTCTACTTTTATTGCTGTAATGTTCTTCGGCTGGAACAAAGTGAGTAAGAAATTTCACCTTGCATCAACGTGGCTTACAGCAATTGGAGCCAATCTCTCAGCACTTTGGATACTGGTTGCAAACGGATGGATGCAGTTTCCGACAGGTATGTATTTTAACCCGGATACTGCACGAAACGAAATGGTTAATTTCTGGGATGTTTTTCTATCGCCGGTTGCTGTAAACAAGTTTCTTCACACCATCACAAGCGGCTATATCGTTGCTTCTTTATTTGTAATAGGCATTAGTTCCTATTTTTTGTTACGGGGCAGAGAATCGTTGCTGGCAAAAAGGAGCATAATAATTGCATCTGTTTTCGGGCTAATATCGAGCATAGCAATTATTCTTACCGGACATGGCTCAGCTGTGCAGGTTGCCGAAAAGCAGCCTATGAAACTCGCTGCAATGGAAGGTCTTTATAAAGGCGGTACAAACGCCGAACTTATGGGATTTGGTATTATTACACCCGGCAAACAGGCTTTCGACGGTAAAAATGATTACGTTGTTAAATTCGGGTTTAAAGGAATGCTTTCTTATCTTATTGCATTCAATAAAGACCACTATGTCCCCGGGGTTGAAGATTTAATCAATGGTGTTCCCGAAAAAGGTATTTTACCGGCTCAGGAGCGAATCGATAAAGGTAAAATTGCAGTATCATCGCTAAAAGCCTATAAAATCGCCAAGAAAAACGGCAATACTGCTGAAGCACGAAAAATGCTCGCATTGTTTAACGAGAACTACAAGCATTTCGGATACGGTTTCCTCGATAAACCTACGGATATAATACCCAATGTTCAGTTGGTTTTCTACAGCTTCCATGCAATGGTATTATTGGGTACTTTTTTTGTTTTTGTATTTCTGGCGTTCTTTTGGTTTTCATTCAGAAATACCATCGAAAAATTCCGGTTCCGAAAGCTTCTGTATTATATCGCCCTACTGTGTATTCCCCTCAGTTTTATTGCATCAGAAGCAGGATGGGTTGTTGTTGAGGTGGGCAGGCAACCGTGGGTTGTTCAGGATTATATGCCTGTATCAGCCGCAGTCACCGATATTTCGAGCTCATCTGTACAACTTACATTCTTTATTTTTGCCGTAGTATTTACGGCACTGCTTATCGCAGAGGTCAGCATTATGACCCGACAAATTAAAATTGGTCCAACAAAACAGGAAAAATAATTATGGCTTCAATAACATTTGCTGCACTTCAGCATTACTGGTGGTTTCTGGTTTCGGTACTGGGAAGCGCTTTAGTATTTTTACTTTTTGTACAGGGAGGGCAAATGCTCATTTATACCCTTGGAAAAAATGAAACAGAACGAAGTATGCTTGTAAACAGCCTTGGGCGTAAATGGGAATTCACTTTCACCACACTGGTGACCTTTGGAGGTGCATTTTTTGCATCGTTCCCGTTATTCTACAGCACAAGTTTTGGCGGAGCATACTGGGTGTGGCTGATTATTCTGCTTGCATTTACAGTTCAGGCGGTTTCATACGAATTCAGAAGCAAACCATCGAATGTATTCGGAAAAAAAACCTTCGAAACACTATTGTTCATTAATGGATTTCTGGGCACAATTTTGCTTGGTATTGTAGTAGCTACCCTGTATAATGGCGCTGAATTCTCTTTGAACACAATGAACCACGTAAAATGGGACAACCCTGCCAGAGGATTGGAAGCAGCGTTGAATTATCATAACCTGTTGCTTGGATTCAGCGTTTTTTTCTTGTCCAGGGTTCTAGCATTACTATATTTTCGTAAAACAATTGAAAATAATGAAATTTGTAACAGAATAAAGAAACAATTGATAATCAATGCTGTACCGTTTGTTTTACTATTTGTTTCATTTGTTACCATTTTATTGCTGAAAACGGGATATGCTATTGACCCTGAAACAAAAAGCATTGTTTTTGAAAAGTACAAATACCTCCACAACCTCATTCAAATGCCCTTGGTTGCAATAATGTTTATTGCAGGAGTGCTTGCAGTTCTATGGGGTATAATAGCAACTGTGGTTTCAGACAAATATGATAACGGTATTTGGTTTACCGGCTTAGGTACTTTTTTTGCCGTTCTTGCACTGTTGCTTATTGCAGGACTTAATAACACTTCGTTTTACCCATCCATTACACACCCTGAGAGTTCTCTCACAGTGTATAACGCAAGCAGCAGTGAGTACACACTCAAAACAATGGCAATAGTTTCGTTAATCATTCCGTTTGTTTTTGCCTATATCGTTGTGGCCTGGCGTTCAATAAACAAACGTAAAATCACAAGGTCAGAAATAGAAGACAGCAATGAGCATCACTATTAAAATCAACAATTATGTACACGAAAGAAATAATCAGCCTTTTGATGTGGCCTGTATTAATACTAGCCGCTTATTTAATTTCACTGGCCGCATTGCGGCATTTCGACAAGCAGGAGGACAAAACGAATGTTGAGGCCGAGGAGAAATAAATAAATAAAAACAGTATGGCAAGTTCTTACTGTTCATTATCTTAATGAATAGTTAAATACGATTGAATGAAGTCCGGTTTTGGTTACTTTTGTAATAATGAAAAAGAAAAGAACAGTATACCTGCTGGCAGGTCTGATGATTGTATCGCTTTTAACCATTATAGCGATGCAGGCAGGTCATATTTACCGATCGTACAACGAAAAGAAAGAGCTGGTTGATAGAGGTGTGAGGGAATCTTTGTCGCAGGCACTTATTAAGCTTGAAAAGCGTGATGCATTGGTTTTTCTGTATAATAAAATGCTGAATTCAAGATCTGCTCAAAACGACAGCACCTACCCTGCCGACCCCAATATGTCTCGTTTTGGGTATATCCCTCCCCAGCCTGAATTACCGATTCATAATTTTAGTATTTCCATCCGGTCATCGTATGGGGGCGTTCAGGTTTACGAGTTTTCGAACACATGGGGTAACGACTATTACCCGGAGCAGTTTTTATCATATTCCACTTTTGAGCGTTTTTTCGATGAAAAATTTAATACTGGTGGACTCGCCCTTGATGAAGTTGTGAGCGAACTCGAAAAAGAATACAAACAAATGCGCCGCCCTCTGGAGAACAGATTCGATAAGGAATATATCAGAAAAGCGATAAGCGAGGAACTGAAACAGCGTGGGCTTTCACTGAATTTTGAATTTGCTGTGGCTGATGCCAATCACAACATCAGGCTTAAAACCGATGGCTATAACGAAAGTATTACTGACGATGCGTATAAAATTAACTTATATCAGGGTGCAATATTTTCCGCTCCTGATGCATTGTACATTTATTTTCCGGGGAAAAGAAAGTATGTTTTGGAGGGTATATATGCCCAGTTAATCTCAACGGTAGTACTTTCACTTATTCTTATCATTACTTTTGCAATAACTCTTGTAGCTTTTTTTCGGCAAAAAAAACTTACCGAGATTAAGAACGATTTTATCAACAACATGACGCATGAGTTTAAAACTCCGTTGGCAACCATCCAACTGGCCGCAGCGTCGATTAACAACCCGCGCGTACGTGAAAACCCGAAAACTGTGGATAAGTTCACCGAGATCATAAATCAGGAAACCCAAAGAATGAACCAGCATGTAGAACAGGTACTTCAGCTTGCACTTCTCGACAGGGAAAGCCTGAACCTGAAGAAAGAACCTGTCGACATGCATGAACTCATTAAAGATGCAATAAGCAATATTGAACTTATCATTCAGCAACGAAACGGTGATGTCAGAACCGATTTTCTGGCAGATATTCCTGTTATAAAAGCTGACCGTGACACATTGCTCAATGTTGTGGGAAACCTTCTCGATAATGCCAATAAATACTCTGTTGACCAACCCGACATTCTTGTTCGCACCTATAATTCCGGAAACCATTTTGTTTTTGAAGTTGAGGACAAAGGAATTGGCATGAGTAAGGACGTAATGAAAAGGGTCTTCGACAAATTCTACAGAGCTTCCACCGGAAATGTACATAATATTAAAGGCTTTGGACTGGGGTTAAACTATGTTAAGGAAATTGTTGCTGCTCATAAAGGAAATATTTCGGTGAAAGGGAATCATTCAAAGGGAAGTACATTTATCGTAAGCCTACCAATAAATTAGAATACTATGAAAAAAGACAAAATCCTACTTGTGGAAGACGACATCAATTTTGGCGCAGTGCTGAAATCATACCTCGAAATAAACGATTACGAGGTAATGCTTGTTAACGATGGCATGAGAGCTGTACCTGTTTTCAGGAGTACCAGTTTCGACCTTTGCATACTCGATGTAATGCTTCCGAATAAAGACGGATTTAGTATTGCAATGGATATAAGAAAGATTGACGAAGGTATTCCTTTAATTTTTTTAACCGCCAAATCGCTGAAGGAAGATGTTCTACGTGGCTTTGAAGTGGGTGCCGACGACTATCTTACAAAGCCTTTCGATTCGGAAGTATTGCTGCGTAAACTGAAAGCTATTTTGCGCAGAAACAAAGAAAGCTTCGACGATATTCCTAACATGATTGAAATCGGACCTTACATTTTTGACCATCAATTGCGCACTCTTACCGGAAACAACTCTACCTTCAGGCTTACCCCGCGGGAGTCGGATCTTCTTAAAATGTTGTACGCAAATAAAAATCATGTACTCGACAGGAATGTTGCCCTGAAACACATCTGGGGTGACGACAATTATTTTAATGCCCGCAGTATGGATGTTTACATAACCAAACTTCGAAAATATTTTAAGGATATCGATAGTATTGATATTAACAATGTACACGGTAGCGGATTCATTCTGGTCATGAAATAAACTCAGCTTCCGGCTCAGTCATGAACTCTCTGATTTCATTCATAATCGCATTGATTACACGCAACGATTTCTTCTGAAAAGAGCTTTTCCTTGGCTCAGGAATAATATTTTCGCATATTTCAACTTCTGCTGCTGTCATTATAGGTAGTTCTTTTGTTGCAGGTACAAAAGAAACCAACTCGTTGTATGAAAAATCGAAAGCATCAACTACCTGATTACACTCTGTATTAAAAAATAAACTTACCAGTTGCGGGACTTTTTGACTGATATTTTTACCGGAAACCATAATCCTATCGCATTCGGGACTTACTTTTTTGGAGGAAAGTCTTGCGGAAACCTTTTTCAGCATATCAATATAACCTTCTTGAATCAGAGAGCATAATTGGGCATAGGGCACTTCGTTTACATGAAATTCATTCAGCTTTACATCAATAAACAGGTCTGTAAGACTTTTATCGAGGAACACCGAACCGTACATTACATACATCTTTGCTGCATGCTGTTGCGATATACCGAATGTACGGGCTATATTCTCAATTATTGTATTGTGCCCTGTTCCAATCGTATCTGAATAAATCAACTCATCGCAGTAATATTTTTCTAGCAATACTTTGTTAAGTCGAAAATTGAGAACCATTACACTTTTATTACTGGATTTATGTTGTTGAAGTGAACTTTTGGGGTAAAATTCCACGTTTGAAACATCAGTGGCTATGGCCTGCAAAACAAGTGACTCAAATTCATTATTCCAGTGAAAGCTGTACATTAAATCTCCACGCTGTTGATTTTCAATGCTGCTCACATTCCCTGACTTTGAGTAGGTTTCTGAATGGTGTACTTTTACAAAACCCGGAAGATTCTTTTCTGTTTGCTTTTTTATTGCATGGCTCTTACAAGAGGCTTTATCATAAATCCATTGCTCTTTTTGTACTAGGAATGTGTTATCGACAAACACTACCAGACCACGCCTGTTACATTCCTCTCGGTAGTACTCAAGTAATTTTTGAACAAAGGCCTTTATTCCGTTAAGCTTTTTTAAACTGAGGCCATTTT
>ENA-UPTA01001091-UPTA01001091.1-activated-sludge-metagenome-genome-assembly--contig:-NODE-1091-length-30580-cov-5.908403_pt1 | contig 30580 bp, 32 predicted proteins | sample MGYA00238184_ERZ773361 | MGnify/ENA primary metagenome ERZ773361 (study PRJEB29100, sample SAMN05720205) | activated sludge metagenome | isolation source: anaerobic digester from wastewater... | reverse complement strand
CTGCTCCTTAAGCTGTTTTCTCAAACGGCAAAGTTATATAAGAATACACTAGACCTCCAAAATGTATAGGTGGATGCATCTGTATTTTCGCGAGAATATGATAGAAAATGGGCATCCAATAGAATGATTATGCCTGATTCCGGAACCACTACATGTTGTGGTTTTTGGCGTCTATGCCAGAAGTGGCGCGAGATGGGATTTAAGTTCCCCGGCAAGATTTCTTGTCTTGTAGCGTTCGATGCGCTGCCGCTGGCCCTCAATGACTGCCTTGCGAAGGGTCTCATCATGCGCCACGCGGCCCATGATTTCAGCGATCACATCAAACCGTTTTTCTTTGATCAGGATGCCCGCACCGTCCATGGTTTCGGGTACTGCCGCGGCCGCGTAGGCGAGCACCGGCACATCGTGCAGCATGCTTTCAATCAGCGGAATGCAGAACCCCTCGTGCTCGCTCATGCAGAGGAACATGCTTGCAACAGAGTAAACAGCGTTCAGCTCGTCCTGCGGGATGGAGCCGATCAGGTCCATATGGTTCAGGCCCAGATCGCGCGCCTGCGTCAGCAGCAGCGCGTGATACTGTTCGGTGCCCGCAAATGATCCCGCGTGGATCAGGCGCGAATTCGGCTCCACGAATTTCTGGAAATAGTAGAAGGCCCGCAGCACGTCTTCCAGGCGCTTGTTGGGCACGCAGCGGCCCACAAAGATGACATTCACCAAGCCGTCGGAATATTTCTTCACCGTGGGCCGGTGCGGTTTGGCCTTGAGCCGTTCCAGATCAAGCACAAGCGGCAGGACTTCCGTTCGGCCATAACCCATGGATTCGAGTTCTTCGGCGTTGAAACGGCTGTCGGCCATGACCACCTGCGCCTTGCCGGCCAGCATTTTCATTTCCTCGCGCCCGCGTGCCAGATGCGAGGCAATCTGCTCCTGGATGCCCTGCAGAAATTCGGGCGGCGTGATGTTGTGATAGAGGATCGCTTTTTTGCAGGGCAGATCCGCGAAAATCCGGTTCACGGGCGACCCGATGGAAAGGTGCAGCAGCACCACGTCCTCCGGCCGACAGTTGGCGGAATAGGCGGCGATGTCATGAGCTTCTTTGCGCAGCTCCGGCAGAATGCGCTTGGCCTCGGAGAAAATGTCCGACTGATATCCCCATGAGCGAAAAATATCCCTCAACATCAACGTCTCATTGCTGATGGCATCCCCGTGGCTGAACCCCGCGACAAACTGGTGTATGGATTTCATAGAGACTCCAGGGCTTCAAAGAGACGTTGACCGATGTTTCCCCACGAATAGATTTCCAGCACATATTTCCGGCCCGCCTGGCCCATGTTTTTGCGCAGGTCCGGGTTGTCCAGCAGGAGAATCAGCTCCTCCTCGAACTCGGGATAGGACTTGAACCAGAGCCCGCCGCCGCTTTTCCGGCACTGGTATTTCAGCACCTCGCTTCGCGCGTGCACCAGCCCCGGCGTTCCCGCCAGCCAGGCTTCCAGAAGCACGATGCCGAAACTTTCGTTCACCGATGGATGACAGAAGGCCACCGCGCCTGCCATCGCGTCGTGCTTCTCCCGTTCGCTCACGAAGCCGGCATCGAAAATGTGCCCCTCGAGCTCCGGCGGCGCATGAAAATCGCCGCTGCCGGTCAGCACCATCATGATGTCGCGGCCCGTCCGCAAACGGAAGGCGTTGACATAGTCCAGCAGAAGCGGCGTGCCCTTGAGCGGTTCGCGGCGGCCGGAATAAAGCAGATAGGGAACATCAATTTTGTGCCGCCGCGCGAAGTCCGTCGGGCTGCATTCGAAATCGTCCATGCCCATGCCGACCACGCGGCATTTGGCCTCTGGCATTCCGAATATTTTCTGCGCCAGGATTTTTTCCGGCTCCGAATTGAACAGGCATCCGGCCGTGTCCGCAAACATGGACTGCATGATTGAAAGATAGGCGAAGGCCTCGTCATGCAGGCAGGGAACCAGTAGCGTTTTCTTCGGCCAGATTTGGCTGACGGCGTAGGTGATCCCGAACAGATAGGGGCCGGCGATGATCGCATCGTATTTTCCGCCCTCTGCCCGCAGGTGATCGTACATCGCCCGGCTGTGGACGCTGTTTTTCATCCAAACGGATTCCTCTTCCGCCGACACCGGCTTGCCGGTGCTGATGGCCTGCTGTGCGCGCAGGAATTCGCCGGTATTGCGGTCGTTGTCCACCGGGAAATAGATGACTTCAAGATCCCCGAATTTTTTCGAACCGGGCGGAATCGAGTTTTCCCACGTGAAGTGATTCTCCGCGCAGGTCGCCAGGAACGTCACGCGGCAGCCGCTGGCGGCGGCATGCTCGGCCAGTTTGCGCAACAGCGTCTCCGCCCCGCCCAGCGTGGCGCCGGCGGCGAACCGCGGGGAAACGAAGGCAATGTGCGCGTTTTTCTTCATGGGGCCGGACCGGCTATTTTTTCTCCAGCTCTTCGATCCGTTTTTCCAGCGCCTTGATCTTTGCAGAATACTGTTCTTCCATGCCCTGCACCGCCGTCACCAGCAGTCCGTTCACCTCGTTCTGCTGCGACCAGAGGCGGTAGGTGTAGAATTTCAGCAGGCCCCAGATGGTTTTTTTCAGGGCGACCAGCAGGGGCGCAAGGCCGCGGCGGCGCTCGCGGATCTCAAAATCGGATATGTCAATATAGACCGCATCGCGCAGGCACTTGAGATAGAAACCAAGGAACTGGTCTTCCGTGCGCAAGTGAGCGAGATTTGACCGCTCGGCGCGTGCGACGCGTGCGTCGGAATAGAATCCATCCTCCTGCTTCTTCGCCACCGACGTTTCGATGTCCCGCACGATTTTCTCCGTGTCGATCCCGGGCGCATGGATCTCAAAAGCCGCACTGCTCATAAAACCGTTCCTTTCAAAGTGTCCGCATTATTTGAGCAAAGCCCCGCAGTGTCAATGCCGGATGAAGAGGATTGACCGGAATACGCCACAAGACTATTCTTTAGACAGAAGGGAGGATGATGGTATGCATAGCGACGCTGACAGAAAACCAATCGGAAAATGCCATGGCTGTCCCCTGAACCTCAAGAAAACATGCGCGGTGTTTGATCATCCGCATGAGCAGTGGGCGCGCGGCCGCTGCAAGGGTTTCATGAACACCGAAATGTTCGAAGCCTACCTGGCGGAGCAGGCCAAAGGTCATCAGAAAACTCATAAGGAGGAGCGCCGGGAAAAACAGGAGGAACGCAAGACGATTGCGCACGCCGACGGGATTCCCAATCCGGGCGGCAGCCGCTGGTGATGTGGCGGACATATTTTTGAAGAACATCAAAAATGCGGCCAAAAATGTCATTTTTTGCCGTTTTTATGCCAAAAATTGACAAAAATATGGCTTTTTGAGCAAAAATCGGCCTATTTTAAGGCTTTTTTGCTTTTTTCAGGCAAAATAAAAACAGGAAGGACTTTCGTCCTTCCTGTTTTTTTCGATCAGATAAACTGATTACTCAGCAACGGCCGGGGCTGCTTCTTCAACAACCACAGGCTCGACGACAACCGATTCCTCAACAGCCGGGATAACTTCTTCCACGGCGGCGGGTGCGGCTTCGATCATCTCAACGCCTTCGGTGACGACGGCTTCAGCGCCTTCAACGACTCCCTCGACAACCGGAGCGACCTCTTCGACAACGGCTTCTTCAACCATCGCGGGGGCGGCTTCGATCATTTCGGCAACCGGGGCTTCTTCAGCAGCGACGGGCGCGCTGATTTCGGCCTGGGCCAGCTGAATCACGGCGGCGGCGGCGGCGCCTTCAGCCGGAGCTTCGGCGGGAGCCGCGGGCTCAGCAGCGGGGGCTTCGGCCGGGGCCGCTTCAACAGCCGGCGCTTCTTCAACGGCCGGAGCTTCAGCCGGGGCTTCTGACTTCTGGCAAGCGCTCAACGAGCACATTGCAACCGCAACAATCATCATCAAACCAATACTCACAACTTTCTTCATTTTTTTCCTTTCATATGGGGAATATCAGTCTGTTTTTTAGAAAAATAACAGTCACTGTTCCTTCTGGGGGGTGCATTCTTGCGGATTGTTGAGTAAAAGCAAGAGAAAAAAGGAAAAATCCGCAGACCCGGAATCAGTCGAAACGCACGCTGATGAAAAAGTCGTCCGGATCGGAGCTTGCGCCAATGTTTACGATGGTCAGGTGGCCCTCGATGATATCCACATCGCCACGCCAGTTCTGGTCTCCGCCCTGCTGGTCGAGCACAAGCCTCCAGATTCCGGGTTCGAGGTCGTATTTGCGGTTTGAATCTTCCCTCACCTCGGGCTGGATGCGGCCATCCAGGGCGACGGTGACATCGTCATAGGTGTCATTTTCAAGGATCAGGGTTCCCATGCCGGCAGGGGGATTGTGGTCATAGTCATCATCGTCGTCCTCGCAGCCCGTGAGGGTTGCGAGCGCCGCAGCGGCGATCAGCACGCACAGGATCAGTGCGCGGAGTTTTCTTTCAGGGCCTGACATGTTTTACCAGCCTTAGTCGGTTCCTCTTGTCGGGGAGCTGCTCATAGGACACTTCATCCACTGTTTTTCTGATCAGAAAGAGCCCGACGCCGCGGACATTGCCGTCGTCCCAGTGATCCGGGAACTTGGGAAGCACATGGGCGTTGAAGTTGAAGGCTTTGCCGCGGTCCACGACATCAATGACAAAATTGTTGTCCTCCACATAGACCGAAAGGTTGAAGTTGGGGTGGGGGCTCAAACCGCGGTAGGCGTGGTCCACGACATTGCTGCAGGCCTCGTCCACGGCAAGTTCGATCTCGCCGATCCGGTTCTCGTCCATGCCGGCCATTTCGGCCAGGGAGGTGACGACCATGCGGATCAGCGCCAGAGAATGGGCTTCGCCGGGAACTTCGATTTCGCAGGGTCCGATGGATTTCATGATGCGGCCGCCCCTCCGCCGGCGATGGCTTCGCGCGCATCCTCAAGTGACGGAAAAATCTTCAGCAGCGTGTCGAGCCCCAGCAGCTTGATGATGTGTTCGATTTTGAGAGGCACGCAGCACACCAGGAATGTTCCGCCGTTGGACTCGCAGGTGTAGTGGAACCGGTAGAGGAGGGCGAAACTGCGGCTGTTCATGTAGGAAATGTTGGCGCAGTCCAGAATGATCCGGCTGTTGGGTATCTCGCACCGGGGCATGATCAAGGAACGGAACTCTTCGACATTGGAGGTGTCCACGGCCCCCTCCACAGTGATCAGCGTGAAGTGGTCTTCATCTTCAACACGAACAGTCAGCGGGCAGGTTGTCATAGGCCTTTGCTCGGACGGCTTTTCCGGGCCATTCCTCTTTCCTCATAAAGGATTTCACTCTTCACAGTGTTTGTAATATATTGATCTCAACGTTTTTTGTCCAGTACGGCTCAAAACAAAAAAAGGCGAAGATATGGCGAAAGCGAAAGTTTCCATACTGCGGACAAAACCGGCCACCGTGCTGGCCGACTTCCACCGGCTGATGAATCTGGCCGAGTATCAGGATTTCCTGCCGAAAGACAAGGAGACCGGGCTGAAGATCAACATCAGCTGGCACTTCTTCTATCCCGGGAGCTCCACGACCCCCTGGCAGCTTGACGGGGTGATCCGCGCCATGAAGAAGGACGGCTACGACCCCGCCAGGATTCACGGCTGCCACAACCGCACCGTCGTCATAGATGCGCATCTGGGCGAGAGGGAAAACAAGCAGGTCAATGTTACGGATCACCACGGCCTGAAAAATGTCCATCTTTATGAAGGAGAGGACTGGATCAATGTCCGCGACGCGGTGGGCGACCTCGCCGACAAGTTTCTGTGCCTGAATCAGGTCTATCCCGAGGGGTTCATGATTCCCAAGCGCTTCATTGGCGAAAACATCATCCACTTGCCGACCATCAAGACCCATGTATTCACCACCACCACCGGTGCGATGAAAAACGCGTTCGGCGGACTGCTGAACGAGAAACGCCACTGGACCCATCCGGTCATCCACGAGACGCTCGTCGACCTGCTGATGATCCAGAAAAAGATTCATTCCGGCGTCTTTGCCGTGATGGACGGGACCTTTGCCGGCGACGGCCCGGGCCCCCGCTGCATGATACCCCACATCAAGAATGTCCTGCTGGCCTCGGCCGACCAGGTCGCCATTGACGCCGTGGCCGCGAAACTGATGGGCTTTGACCCGCTGAGCATCAAGTTCATCCGCCTCGCGCACGAAATGGGCCTGGGGTGCGGCGACCCGCGCGAGATTGAAATCGCCGGCGACGAGGATGCCGGGCGTGAAAACTGGCATTTCACCGGGCCGTTCAAGAAAATGACCTTTGCAAGCCGCATGCAGCACGCCATCTACTGGGGCAAGCTGAAGAAGCCGATTGAGTGGTCGCTGAAAACAATCCTTGCGCCATGGGCCTACATCGCCAGCGTGCTCTATCACGACATGTTCTGGTATCCCTTCCATCAGCGCCGGGTTCACAAAATTCTCGGCAGCGAATGGGGCCGCCTGTTCCAGAACTGGGATGAAAAGGCCATTCCGGCAGACGACCTGACAACGCCCGGCTGGACCGACGTGGGCACGGCACCCGCTGAAATGAAGAAAGAAAGCATGAAGCTGTTCGGCAAGTCCCTGAAAATTCTCGGTACCTGCATCAAAGAAGCTCCGGAGTTCGCCGCAAAGAAACGGCACAAACATGAAGCCCGACAAGAAAAGCATTGAGGCAAAGTGCCCGGCCTGCGGCCGCGAAACGCTGCTGCTGCGCAAGCCCCTGTACGAGGGATTCACCCGCGTGGGCGAAGAGCTGAGCTGCTCGCTGTGCGGACACCGTTTTGCGGATGAAGAATCGCCGGAATATATTGAGCGGTCCGGCCCCGCGGTTTTTTCGGAGGCCGACCGGCCGGCGGAGGTTAAAGTTTTCAGCGAGGAGGACCAGCCCTCCTTTTGCCGGCACTGCGGGCATTATGTGGTGAACCCCTTCAGGCAGTGGTGCTCGCGCCATAAGAAGGAAGTGGAGGCAACGGATACCTGCCGCGATTTTTTCCGGCGGGCAGAGAAAGAGGAGTCATGAAAAAAGCATTTTGTATTTTGACGGGCCTGCTGATTCTGACGGCCGCGGGCGTTTCGGCGGCGGAGATCGCCGCCTCGGCCCCGCAGGGCATCACCCTCACCATTTATGACACGGGTCTCGCGCTGGCCCGCGACCTGAGGAATGTGAACCTGCCGCGCGGCGAGGTTTCCGTCCGCTTTTCGCAGCTGCCCCGGACCATCCGGCCGGAGACGCTGTCATTTTCGCCGCCGCCGAACGTGTCGGGCATTGACGTGCGCGAACAGCAGGTGGTCTATGACATGGACTCGCTGCAGTCCATGCTGCGGCGCTATGAAGGACGCGCTTTGACCGTGAACACCGTGGGCGGCGCCATCCGCGGCGTCCTGCAGCCCGTGCAGGGGGCTTCGGGCGATGCGGCGCTGAAAAAGGAAGACGGTTCGGTTTCCGTCATTCCTGCCCAGCGCATTCTCTCGGTAACTTTTCCCGATGCGGGGACGCAGGCGTTCCTGGAGCCGGTTCTGCTGTGGCGCGCCACCGCCGGCACAGAAGGGCCCCAGGGCATACGGTTAAGCTATGCGCTGTCCGACCTGTCCTGGCGGGCGGCCTATGAGCTGGTCATGGAGCCCGGCGGCACCACCGGAAGTTTCAGCGGCCGGGCCGGGATTCGCAACCGCAGCGGCACGGGCTTCATGGACGCCCGCGTGCGGCTGGTGGCCACGGACGCCTCCGCGGAGCCGTCCAGCTCCCTGCGTTATGCCTACGGGCGTCGCCTTCCGGCGGCCGCGGAACAGACGGCCTTTCCTGCGCCGGCCGGATCGTTCGATCTGCCGCAGCCGGTCACCCTGAACAACAACGAAGAAAAGTTCGTGGGCTTCTGCTCAGCGGCCGACCTGCCGGTGAGCCGTTTTTATGTTTATGACGGGGTTCAGTTCGACCGGTTCCAGCGCAACCGGCGCAACGACTGGAATTACGGCACCGAATACCAGAGCGTTGTGGATCAGTTGATCGAGTTCGAAAACCGCGAGCAGTACGGCCTTGGCTTTGATCTGCTGCCCGGAACATTCCGCCTGTATGACCGCCGCCGCGACGGGTCGGTGGAGCTGGCGGGTGAAAGCCGGATGGACGGTGTGACGGCGGGAAGCAAAGGGAGCGTTCTCCTGGGACCGGCGCGCGGCCTGCGCGGCGAGCGCGAACGGACCGGCTACAGCGAGGTGGCGCCCGGGCATTCCTATGAGGAAACTTTTGAAATCCGGCTCGAAAACGACAGCGCATCAGAAGTCGAGATCCGCGTGGTTGAACATCTGTACCGCTGGAATGATTATGAAATCGTCCGGGCCGACGCGGAATATCGGGATACGGCGCCGCAGACCATTGAATTCCGGCCTGTGCTCAAGCCCGGCGGCCGCCGCGCGATTCATTACACGGTTCGCTACAACTGGTGATGAGCCTCCGTTTCCCATTCCCGGCCCTTGCGGCACTCTCTCTTGCGGCGACCCTGCTGTGCGCGGAGGAAATTCCCTCGCTGACCGTCGGGCCCGATTCGACGATCGTTCAGGAATGGCGGACCATTCCCTTGAAGCGCGGCGAGCAGGAAATCGAACTCGCGGGCCTGCCCGCGGAGGCGGATATTTCATCACTGCAGATCCGCCTCAAGCGCCGCGAACTTCCAGTGCTTTCGTGGAGCGCCGAAGATGCGCCGCCGCAAACTCATTTTTCCCGGCGCGGCGGAAATGCGGTGTGGAGCCGTGATGTGCCCGCCGCCGAAAAAGGGGGCCCGCGCCGGATGGTTCGCTGCCGCGTGGATTCGCCGTCATCCGGGAAACTGGAGCTTCAGCTTGTCTATCTCGTGAGCAACATCACCTGGTCCGCCAGCTATCAGGCGGCCGTCCGCGGCGAGCTTGCCGACGACCAGCCCGTCAGTGTAGATCTTTGGAGCAAAATCCTGCTGGAAAACGGAACCTCGTTGAGCTTCGACCGCGCCCGCCTGTACCTGGCCGGCCCGGCCCCGCGGCCGTCAGACCCAAAACCGCCCGGTTTCCTGATGCTGAACGATGAAAGCCCTCTTTCCGACCTTTGGAAACCCCCGCGCGCGAAGCCGGATCCGCAATATGTTTACGCGGTGCCCGACCCCGTTCAGATCAGTCCCGGCCAGACAGACATTGCGTTTCTGACCACGGAGCGCCTGCCTTCGCGACCGGTCTACCGGATGACATCCGATGCGGTCCCCGTAAGTTCGCGGCGGCGCGGCTGGCCGCTTGAACTGCTGCTGATCCTGCGGAACGGGAAATCGTCCGGGCTGGGACTGCTGCTTCCGCCGGGCCCCGTGGACATTCACCGGGGAGGTCTCTGGGGCCCTCTGATTGACAGGGGGTGGCTTCCCCATACGCCGGTTGACGGTGAAATCCGGATTAGCCTGGGCGAGAGCGATGACGTGCTGGGCTGGCGGCGCGACCTCGGCCGCGCGCGCGCGGACGTGGACGCCTGGTATCTTGATTATGAAGTCGAGATCCGGAACCTGCGCAATTCTTCTGTGACGGTAGAAGTGGAGGAAATCCCGCCGGTGCCGCTCTCGTGGAATCTGATCAGTTCCACCGAAAATTATGTCCGCCGCGCCGGCATGCTGCGTTTCCGCCAGGAACTTCCCGGCGACAGCCGCCACAGCATTGAATACCGCCTGCAGGTCCGCGAGGCAGAACTGTAAGTCAGTTCCCGATCCTGACGGACCAGTCGTGACCGGAATAATCCGGTGACCCGACCCACTGCTGGCCAAGAGCGTTCTCCTGGCTTTTTTCGGGCGCGGCCTCGCGAAGCAGATAGGTTTCCCTGGTTTCTCCGTCCTTCACGCCCTTGGCCTGGACAACGTAATAGTTGTCGCCGGGCTTGGTGATGTCTGCGCCGATCTCAACGCGCCAGACGTCCAGCAGCGCTTCACCGGAAAGCGGAAGCCCGTGAAAAGTCTGCGCCGTAAGACCCAGCGGGGAAAGCTTGATGTTCTTGATCCATTGTGCCATGACCCAGTTCTCGGCTTCGCCGTTCCACCAGCGCACAAAAACCTGTTCATCCAGATCGCCGGCGAAATTGTTGGCGGTGAGAACGTAGAGCACGACGGGCGCGTCGTTGGGGATGGCGGCATCGGCGGGCGACAGGAAGGTGAACTCCTCTCCGGGAACTTTTTCAATGGTGCGGTCGTCCACATCATCGGCATCGTCATGATAGGCCCAGTCCATGTTCACTTGCGCCGAGGCGGAGAGGGCTGCAAAACACACAAGAACCATCCATTTTTTCATGACTTGCTTCCTTTCTTCCTGGAAATCATTCAAGGGTTTTATTAAAACGCTAAATCCTGCCGGAAAACAAGAGAAATGCGGGAGGCTAAACCGCTTGACTTGCATACCGGTTTGTTGGAATCTTGCGGACTTTGGGTTTCAGACAGGAATGAAAATGAAGCGGCCGACGATCAGTGATATTGCAGAAGAGTGCGGAGTTTCCCTCAGCACGGTTTCCCTTGTACTCAACAACAATCCCCGCATCAGCGAGGCCACCCGCGAGAAGGTCTGGAAGGCGGTGGAGAAGTTCAGCTACTATCCCAATGTCCAGGCGCGCTCCCTGGCCATGTGCGCCAGCCAGGTGCTCAGCATTGTGGTGCCCAATCTGCGGCACGTCTTCTCCGACATCTATTTCGGTGAAATCATCAGCGGCATCTATGATGCTGCCACGCAGGCCGGCTGCAAGGTGCTTATTGACATCGCCAACGAAAAATTCGTCGAGCGCCATGAGCACATGAGCCTGATGAAGTCCCGCCGCGTGGACGGCATGCTCTTCATCGCGTCGTCCGTTGCGCACGAATATTTATTCGATTTTGAAAACACCGCCTATCCGTTCCTGCTGGTGAACCACTATTTTCCCGGGCACAGCCTCAACTACATTGTTTTCGACTACAAGCAGTCGGGCCGCATTTCGGCCGAGCATCTGCTGGACCTTGGCCACCGGGCCATCGGGAGCATGACCGGCCTGAACACCTACACCGGGCGCGACCTCAGCGAAAGCTTCAAGAAAACCTGCCGCGCGGCCGGCCTGTCCGAAAAGGATCTGCCGGTCGTGGACTGCGGGCCCGAGTGGAATGAAGAAGCCGGCGAGGAATCCGCGCGCCGTCTGCTGGAGGCCAACCCCGGCATCACCGCGATCATGTGCGGCAACGACCGGCTGGCCATCGGCGCCCTGCGCTATCTGCACACGAAGGGCATCCGGGTTCCGGAGCAGATGTCCGTCATCGGCATGGATGACATTCCGCGCGCGGGCTTCACGACGCCCGGGCTGACGACCATCCATCATTCGCTTTATGACATTGGAAAGACATCCTGCGAACGACTGCTGGCGCTGTACCGCGGCGAAATCAAAAACTGCAGCGAAGTTCTTCCCGTGAATCTGGTCGTGCGCGAATCCACTGCGGCGCCCGGGCCCCGCTGAGCATGAAAATCCGGCGCCTGCTGGTGGACGGCTACAGCCTTTTGCACAGCGCTCCCGAATTCTCGAAGTACATCCGCACCGGTATGGATATCGGGCGCGAGCGCGTGCTTCAGCGCGTGCGGCTGGCGATACCGGACCTCGCGCCCGCGGCCACCGTGGTCTTTGACGGCCGCGAAGGATCGCTGGAAGACCTTGCGCACATTCAGGTCGTCTATGCCCCCGCGAACAAAACGGCCGACGCCGTCATCGAACGCATGGTGGCGGACGCAGACCGCCCGCAGGAACTGATGGTTGTCACCGCCGACCGCGCGGAGCGCGACACCGCGTCCGGTTTCGGGGCGCAGGTCATGTCCTGCGTGCAGTTTTTGGAGCTGACCGGCCGTGTGCGCCCCGAAAACGCCCCGCGGTCGCGGAAGAAAAAACTGGGCACGCTCGGGGATGTTTTTCCTCCGCCGCGCTGATCAAAAAGTTCCAATCCCTGGAACTTTCCCGAAAAAAACTTCCAACCATTGGAACTTTTCGGACAGAAACTTCCAATGATTGGAACTTTTTACTTTTTGGCGGCGGCCGCAGCCTCTTTCTTGTCGGCTTCGGCCGAGGCCTTGCGGATCTTGTCGAGCGCGGTTTCGAAATCGGCGGCCGAGACCAGATAGAAGTGACAGTTGCGGCCGGTGAGCACCTTGATGTTTTCCTGAAGATCCTTGTCGAACGGGTTCAGGATGGCCACGAGAAGATCCTTGGACATCTGGTCGAACGCAATGGCGCCCTGCCGCGCCATGACGTCCATCGGGATCAGCTTGTAGGCGGCGGCCTGCAGTTCGAACGATGCGAGGGCAATCAGCGGGATGCCTGACGACTTGGCCATGTAGGTGAGGATGCGCGGGCGATTCTTGTATTGCCGGTCCTCCAGCACGTGCAGCACGGTCACAGGACTGTTCAGGGCCTTGGTGGAGTTTTCCGTGAGGTCGTGGACGATCTCGGTGTATTCGTCCTTTGTGATTTCGTTGGCCTGCGCCAGTTCCCACGCGAGCGACATTTCGTTGCTGATGTCGAGCCGTCGCGCGGAAGCTCGGGTCCGGCCTTCGGCAGCGGGCGCCGCCGCAGGCGCCGCGGACGGTCCGCCGCCCTGAAGCTGCGCCAGCGTGTCCAGGATTTCCCGCGCGGCGGGATCCTTCGCGCCGAGGGCGGTCAGTTTCTTCTGCAGGTTGATGGCACCCGCCGTGTCGCCCTCCTGAAGCATGACTTTCGCGAGGCGGATCAGGTAGTTCAGCGCCTGGGCCTGGTCGCCGATTTTCTCATAGGCTTCCTGAAGCGTCTCCAGCGCGAGGCGGTCTTCCGGCATGGCTTCCAGAATCTGCTCGAACGCCGAGATGGCATTCCAGACTTCGGTTTCGGCATCCAGCTGTTTCTTCTGATCGGCCATATTCCCTCTTCGCTTGGTTCATCCGCAACCGGGGAACCATCTGACGCTGATTACACGTAAAATCATGCAAAAGTGCAACATGTTTTTGTATCCATTCCGAAAACGTTGTGATAAATTCCGAGGCAGTTGAAAAATGCGGCACCGGATTCGCAAAGCGGCTCCCGGTGTCTGCCGGACAGGGCAGGAGACACGGCATGGCTGCAGGGAAAATGTCAAACAAGGTGATTGATATTCTGGTCAAGCGGCGCAAGCTTGACCCGGCCAACCTTGACAAACTGATGCAGGAAGCCTCGGAGGCGGGCGCGCGCCTGGAGGAATGGCTGGTCAAGCAAAAGGCGGTGTCGCAGGCCGACATGACGCTGGCGGTGGCCGAATATCTGCGGATGCCGCCCATTGAGCTGCAGAATTTCACGCCCGACCCCAAGCTGCTGGATCTTCTCCCGCAGAAGGCCATGGCCCAGCACCTGATTGTGCCCATCTGCCGCTGTCACAACATGCTGACGATTGCGCTCGGCGATCCCTTTGACGTGACCGCCATGGACGAGGTTCATGCGTTGACCGGACTGGAAGTGGCGCCCATGGTCGCCGCGGAGGCCCAGATCAAGACGCTGCTCCAGAAGCACACGCAGGATGCCGCCACGGGACTGGAAGACATCATCCGCGACGTCACCGAGGGCGATATTGAGCTCTCCAAGACGGAGGAGGAGCAGGTCAGCCTCGATGAGATGCTCGAGGAGGCTGAGGACGCCCCCGTGATCCGCGTGGTGAACTCGATCATGGTCGAGGCCATCCGGCGGGGAGCGAGCGATATTCACATCGAACCGATGGAGCGCTCGATCCGCCTGCGCTACCGCATAGACGGCGATCTTTATGAAAGTCCCAGCCCGCCCAAACCCCTGCAGGCGGCGATCATTTCGCGCCTGAAGATCATGGCCAACCTCGACATCGCCGAGCGGCGCATCCCGCAGGACGGCCGTTTTCGCATCCGCGCGCTGGGCAAGGAGGTGGACATCCGCCTGAGCATTCTGCCCACCGTGCACGGTGAAAAGATCGTTATGCGTACTCTCGACAAGTCCTCGCTGGCCCCGAGCCTTGCCGCGCTGAACCTGGAAAAGACGGCGTATGAGAACCTGATGTTCGGCATCAGCCAGCCGCACGGGCTGATCCTGGTGACCGGCCCGACGGGCAGCGGAAAGACAACCACGCTGTATTCCGCGCTGCAGGAGCTGAACAAGGTGGACGTCAACATCATTACCGTGGAAGACCCGGTGGAGTACCAGCTGGCGGGCATCAACCAGGTGCAGACGCAGGCCTCGGTGGGGCTGACCTTCGCGGCGGCGCTGCGTTCGATCCTGCGCCAGGATCCGGACATCGTGCTCGTCGGCGAAACGCGTGACGGTGAAACCGCCGCGATTGCCATCCAGGCGGCCCTGACGGGTCACTTGGTGCTGACCACGCTGCACACGAACGACGCCGCCGGCGCGGTGTCGCGACTTCTTTACATGGGCATCGAGCCCTTTATGCTTGCGTCCTCGCTGATCATGGCGCAGGCCCAGCGCCTCTATCGCAAACTCTGCCAGGCCTGCAAGCAGCCCATTGACATTCCGACCGAGACGCTTCGCTTGAACCACCTGGATCCGGAGCGTTTCAAGGATGTGCAGTTCTTTTATCACAAGGGCTGCCCGAAGTGCGGGAACATCGGTTACAAGGGCCGCGGCGCCGTCATGGAAATTCTGATGGTCAACGACCCCATACGAAAACTCATTCTGGACAATGCGGATTCTTCGGCTGTGCGCGCGCAGGCGGTTTCTGACGGAATGCGCACGCTGCTGGATGTGGCGCTGGACCGGATGCGGGAGGGGCTGACCAGCGTTGAAGAGGCCCTGAGCGTGGCGGGCGGCGAATAACGGGAGATGAAAAATGGCTGAAAAAACAACGGGGACGGGCGCCAAGATGGGCGGGAAGGTCAAGAAGGTCAAAATCCCGGGCGCGAAGAAGATTCAGCGCATCGAGCTGCCGATGTTCACGCGGCAGCTCGCGGCGATGCTCTCCTCGGGCATGCCGGTGGTGCAGACCCTCAATGCGCTCGAAGAGCAGATCGAGAACAAGAATTTCAAGACCGTGGTCACCGGGGTGAAGGTCCAGATTGAGGGTGGTTCGTCCTTCACCGACGCGCTGCGGAAATATCCCGACATTTTCAACGATCTCTATGTCAGCCTGATGCAGGCGGGCGAAATGGGCGGCCTGATGGCGGAAACCACGGCGCGCATTGCGTCGTTCCTTGAGGCCACTGAGCGCCTGCGCCGCAAGGTGAAGTCGGCCATGACCTACCCGGTGATCGTGCTCACGATTGTGTTCGGCATCACGGCCGGCCTGATCATCTTTGTGGTGCCCAAGTTTGCCGCCATTTTCGGCGACTTTGGCGCCAAGCTTCCGGCCCCGACGCAGTTCCTGGTGGATCTCAGCGACGTAATCCTGAAATACGCCGTCTTTGTGATCCTTGCGATCGTGGCGTTTGTGATTGCCTTTGGGAAATACAAAAAGACCGAAAAGGGCGCGTATTCCCTTGATGCCCTTGCCCTGAAACTCCCCGTGTTCGGCGAACTGACGACCAAGGTGGCGCTGGCGCGCTTCGCTTCGACGTTTGCGCAGCTCATCCGCAGCGGCGTGCCGATCCTGCAGTCGCTGGACATCGTGGCCTTCGCTACCGGCAACAAGGTGCTGGGCGACACCATTCTGAGGGGCCGCGACGCCGTCGAGCGCGGCGAACCGCTTTCGACCGCGCTGGCCGCCGATCCGAAGTTCCCCCGCATGCTGGTGCATATGCTTTCGGCCGGTGAAAAAACCGGCCGCATGGAGGACATGCTCCAGAAGATTTCCGAGTTCTATGACGAGGAAGTCGAGGCCATGCTCGAAGGCATGACGGCCCTGATCGAGCCGCTGATGATTGTGGTCATGGGCGTGGTCGTCGGCGGCATTGTGCTCTGCCTCTTTCTCCCGATCTTCAAGATGTCCGATATCGTGTCCATGTGATGAAACGGAGAACCGGCGTGGCGAACAAACAAAAGAAGAAACGCACTACTGTGGGGTCCATTGATGCAGAGGTTCTCACCTTCACCGCCGGTCGCGACGCCGTGCTGGATATGGCGCTGGCGGAAGCCGACTGCATCGGGTCGGCGGCCCATGTCACCATGTTGTCGCGCTTGAATGTCAAACCGCGCCTGTTCTCGGCGGATGAAAGCAGAAAAGTGATCACCGAACTCGTGCAGATCATGAAATCCGCTTCTGCGGGGAGGTTCCGGATCACCGTCGAGGACCAGGATGTGCATCTGGCCGTGGAGCGTTTGCTCACGGCAAAACTGGGTGTGCTGGGAAAAAGGATTCATACCGGACGCAGCCGCAATGACCAGGTGGCGCTTGATCTGCGCCTTTATGCCAAGGTGCATCTGCGGGAAACTGTGGCGCAGGCCGCGGATCTTGCCCGCGAACTGCTGCTGTTCGCCCGCCGCCATCAGAAGGTCCCGATGGCCGGCCGCACGCATATGCAGCCCGCCATGCCGTCATCGGTCGGATTATGGGCCTCCGCTCATGCGGAAAGCCTGCTTGAGGACATCGTGCTGATGATGAACGCCTATGAACTGAACGACCAGTGCCCCCTGGGCGCGGCTGCGGGCTACGGCGTTCCGCTCCCGCTGGACCGTCAGCTGGTTTCCGATCTGCTCGGTTTCAGCCGCCCTTGCCAGAATGTGCTCTATGCCGTCACCGCCCGCGGCAAACTCGAGTCCATCATTCTTTCGGCGCTGAGCCAGGCCATGCTGACCTTGTCGCGGCTTTCGGAGGATCTGATCATCTATTCCATGCCGGAGTTCGGCTATTTCCGGCTTCCGCCGGCTTTTTGCACAGGCAGCAGCATCATGCCGCAAAAGTTCAACCCCGATGTGCTGGAACTGATCCGCGCGCGGGCCTGCCGCGTGGCCGCCGGATCTCAGGCGGTTGCCGCCATCGTGCGCGGGCTTGGCTCCGGTTATCACCGCGATGTTCAGGAAACCAAGGAACCGCTGATGGAGGGCGTGAGCACCACGCAGGCCTCGCTTCGCATTATGACGAAGTTCGTGCGCGCGCTTGATGTTGACCGGGCCGCGCTCCGCAAGGGACTTTCGCCCGGAGTGTTTGCCGCAGACCGAGCCCTTGAACTGGTCGCCGGCGGCATGCCGTTCCGCGACGCATATCAGCAGGTCAAGGATCACCTCAATGAACTGAATGCCGCCGATCCGGACGAGGCGCTGGCGAAGAAGACCAGTTACGGCGCCCCCGCCAACATTGATTACGATGCCCTGCTGGAGCGCGCTAAACAGGCGTCCGCATGGGCCGGGGATGAACAGAAGTCCTTTCATGCGGCCATCAGCCGGCTTCTGGGGCAGAAGTTCCCGCTTGCGCCTTAAAGGAACATTAAATGGGTGAAACGGGACATCCCATAGAGCTTGACCAACTGGCCGTAAGCTATCCCTCCCGCGGCGGCGCCGTGGAGGTGCTGAAGGGCATCAGCCTGACGGTCGGGCAGGGGCAGATCGTCGGATTCCTTGGCCCGAACGGCGCGGGGAAAACCACCACCATTCATATACTGCTCGGTTTCGTAGAGGCTTCCTCCGGCCAGGCTCGGCTCTTCGGGGAGGATGTCCGGAAATCCATTGCCCGCCAGCGGATCGGGTTTCTGCCCGAGCATCCCCAGACTTACGGGTTCCTGACCGGCCGGGAACTACTTGAAATGGCCGGCCGCCTGTTCGGTCTGCGCGGCGGCGCATTGAAGACCCGCACGGATGAACTCCTGAAAACCGTTGATCTGGAGAAGGCCGCCGCCCGCCGCATCGCCACCTATTCCAGGGGCATGATGCAGCGCATAGGCCTCGCGCAGTCGCTGATCAACGATCCGGATCTCGTGATTCTGGATGAACCGACCGGCGGACTGGATCCGCTGGGCCGCATGCAAATCCGGAATATAATCGCCGATCTTCGCACACGCGGCAAAACTGTCTTTTTCTCATCGCACGAACTCTCCGAGGTGGAGCGTGTGTGCGACAGTGTCATCCTGCTGGTGGACGGGCGCATCGCGGCTGCGGGGCCCGTGTCGGAACTTGTGAAGCCGCCGGAGAGCCTCGAGACCTATTTCCTGCGAATGGCGGGAGGCGTCCGCTTATGAAACGGACATTCACCATCGCCTGCGTGGTTTGGAAGGAAATGCTGCGCCGCAAGGATTTCTATGTCCTGCTCATCCTGCTCGGGGCGCTGCTCTTTTCGCTGATGAGCATCAATATCTTTGGGCTCGGCTCCACGATGCGCTACATGGTGGATTCGGGTCTTCTGCTGGCGTGGCTTTTTTCCGTGATCCTGGCCGTGACGCTCTCCGGCCGCCAGCTTCCCGCGGAGGAGCAGAAGGGAACCATCTATGCGCTGCTGGCCAAGCCGGTGACCCGCTGGCAGCTGCTGGCCGGCAAGGCGCTGGGCGCATGGGCGGCGGTTTCGGTGGCGACGGTTCTCTTTTATATCCTGCTGCTGGCCACGCTGGCGCTGAAGGGCTGGTCTGTCAATATGACGGCCCTGCTGCAGGCGCTGGTTCTGCATATCGCCGCGCTGGCCATTGTGGTTTCGCTTACGCTGGCGTTTTCCACCCGCATGACTTTCGGCGCGGCCGCCTCGCTTGCTTATCTGGTGCTCGGTGCGGGTTTTGTTTTTGTTCCCCAGATACCGGCGCTGTCGGTGTATGCCGATGCGCTCTCCGCAAAAGCCATGCTGGCGCTCTATTATGCCCTGCCGCATTTTGAGCTCTTTGACCTGCGGCAGTGCGTTGTGCATAACTGGCCCGCGCTCTCCGCGGGCGTCCTGTTCGGCGTCCTTTCGTACGGAATGCTGATGGTGGCCATTTTCATGCTGCTGGCATGGATCGGATACCGGAAGAAGCGTTTCAGGCGGGGAGATGTCCTGTGACCGAAAGCCGCACAAGCCTCCTGAAATCCGCCTGGCCGTGGCTGCTGATGTTTACGCTGTGGACAGCCGCCTTTTCGGTGCTCTGCAGCCTCCCGCAGGAAGCCTGGGGGCATGCCGGTTCGGAGGCAACCGTGGCTGACCGCCTGCTGGGATCCACGCGCGTGCTGCTGGCAGACAAATTGTATGAGCGCGGCGATGACTATTTCCATCGCGGCGTGCCGCATCAGAAGGCGAAAGCGTTCACCGACTTTTTTCAGACTTGGACAGAGCAGATCCATCCGGTCGGGCATGTGCATGCCACCGGCAAATCTGTCCATGAGGTTATGCCCTGGCTGGACTTCACCATCCGGATGAATCCTCATCATATTGAGGCATATCTCGTGGCCTCGTTCTGGCTGGCAGGGGACGGAGAGCGGCCGGACCTCGCCATGGAGGTGCTTGCCGGCGGTTTGCGCAGCAATCCGCGCGATTATCAGCTGTACGGGGAACGCGGCCGGCTGTACCTGCTGCAGGGAAACGACGATCTTGCCGAAAAATCACTGAGGGCGTCCATTCGTCTCTGGCCTTCCGGCCGTAATCCTAACGACGAGGAGGTCCGCTATGATCTGGCGCGGAACTTCAGTTATCTCTCTGTTCTGCGGCAGGCGAAGGGCGGCCCGGAGGAGGCGCTGGACTGCGCGCGCATCGCGGCGCAAATAATGCCCGAAAACGCCTCGCTTTTGAAACGGCTCAAGGCGCTGGAGAACGGATCCGCCTCGGCGGAAGAGGCCCGGGAAATCATGAACTCCATTTTCCCGCTGAGGGGATCAAATGAGCATGTCTGCAGCCGCACGGAAGAACATGATCACGAGCATGAACACTGAGGCCCGCTAGATTATGTATCTCGATTTCTACCAGCTCAAAGAGATGCCGTTCAACATCACGCCCGATCCGCGTTTCCTGTATTTCACCGGCCGGCACCGGGAGGCTTTTGATCATCTGCTCTACGGCATTGAGCATCGCAAGGGATTCATCCAGCTCACCGGCGAAGTCGGTTCCGGAAAAACCACGCTCTGCCGCGCGGTGCTGTCACAGCTCCCGACCACCATCCGGACCGCGCTGGTTCTGAACCCCTGCCTTTCCGAGACGCAGCTTCTGCGGGCGATCATCAACGACTTTGGGCTGGATCCGTCCGGCAATGACCGGCTGGCGTACATCGAGCAGCTCAACGAATTCCTGCTGGGCCAGTTGAATGAGGGATACAATGTGGCCCTCATTATTGACGAGGCGCAGGATCTCGAACCGGAAGTCATGGAGCAGATCCGCCTGCTGAACAACCTGGAGACTGACCAGCACAAGCTTATGCAGATCGTGCTGGTCGGGCAGCCGGAACTGGAGGAGAAACTTTCCCGCAACGAACTGCGCCAGCTCCGCCAGCGCATCACTGTGAAAGCCCATCTCTCGGCGCTGTCCGAGGAGGAAACGGGGGAATACATTGCGCATCGCCTTCAGGTGGCCGGCGCGCAGGGGCGATTAAGTTTTGACCGCGCGGCTGTTCGGCAGATTCACAAGGTTGCCCAGGGAACCCCGCGCGTGGTGAACACCATCGCCGACCGCGCGATGATGGCAGGATACATTATGAACACATTCTCCATCGGGGCAAAAGAAGTGAAGCGTGCGATCAGGGATTTGGAGATGAAGCCATGAGTCTGATTCAGGAAGCTCTTCGTCGCAAAGAGGCGGACACTGAGGGGGTGCCGCCGCCACCGGTTTCTCCATCCGGTGAACCGAAAAAAGACAGCGCGCTCAAGTCCGTTATCGCGGTTTTGCTTGTTCTCGTCATTTTGATTGGCGTTGCGGTATATTTATTCACCTACCTCGTCAGTTCGTTTGCGCCGAAGCCTCCGGCTCCTGTGGCAGAGACCGCCGGGCCGATGGAGATTGCGGTTTCCGAGCCGGCGGTTGTGGAACCCGAACCCGTCGCGGTTGAACCCGTCCCGGAAATTGCGGAGCCTGAAATCGAAGTGCCTGCTGAAGTTTCTGAACCCGAGCCCGTGCCGGAAGTCCTTCCGGAACCCGAACCTGAACCGGTTGTTGCGGCGGAGCCCGCCCCTGCGGAATGGCCCAGTCTGAATCTCACCGGAGTGCTGCGGAAGGGCGGAATGGATGGTTCAGCGGCCGCGATGATCGGCGGTGAACTCGTGAGCGTGAACGAAACCATTCAGGGCGTTCGGCTGCTGTCCGTCGAGTCCAGCGGGGTCTGGCTTGAAATGAACGGGGAACAGAAATTCCTGACTATCGGCCGGTCGCTGAAATAGGCCGGGCTTGACGGGCGGAGGGGAACATCCATACTGTCCCCATGAAAAAATTCATCATGTCACTTTTTGCGATGACCGTCGCAATAACCGCGATGGCCGATTCCTACATCACCTCGCCCACAACCGGCGAGCGCCGCTACAAGTGGGACGGAACCTATCTCATGAAGCCGAACACCGGCGAGAGGCTTTTTAAATGGGATGGCGAATATATCCTGAAACCCAATACCGGGGAACGCCTGTACAAATGGGACGGGCAGTATCTGATGAAGCCTAACACGGGTGAACGGCTTTTCAAATGGGACGGGACCTACATCATGAAGCCGAATACCGGCGAACGCCTCTACAAATTTGACGGCACCTACCTGATGAAACCGAACACCGGCGAGAGGCTGTCAAAAGTTGAGGGCTCTGTGGCCGTTCCAATTCTGATTGCCCTCGCGACCGGGCTGCTGTGACCTTCAACGGCGGCGCGATATGTAATAGAGAAGCGTCATAATGGATGATACGGCCGCGGCGACATAGGTCATGAAGGCCGCATTCAGCACTTTGCCGGCCTGATCCTCCTCGGCCGCGCTGACGATGCCCGATGACACCATCAGCTTTTTGGCGCGCGCGCTGGCGTTCCATTCCACCGGAAGAGTCACCAGCGAAAACAGAACCGCCAGCGAGAAGAGAATGATCCCAATATCCACCAGCGGCCGGAAGTTCATCGCAAGCCCGAGAATCAGTACAAAATAGGAGAACTTGCTGCTGAATTGTGTGACGGGCACCAGCGCCGAGCGGAACATCAGCGGCCCGTATCCCTGCGCGTGCTGCAGCGCATGGCCGGCTTCATGGCAGGCGACGCCGATGGCGGCCAGGGAATTTGAATTGTAGACCTGATCAGACAGGTTCAGTTCTTTTTTCACGGGGTGATAGTGATCAGTCAGAAATCCGCCGATATGATTGACGCTGACTTCATCAATGCCTTCGGAAGCCAGAAGCCGCCGGGCGGCTTCGCCGCCCGTCAAGCCGGACGATGCCGCCACGCGCGCGTATTTCTTGAACGTTCCGCTGGTCAGTGCGGATGCGATCATCGAAAGGATCATCGCCGGAACAAAGAATACGAGGTATCCGCCTGTGAACATAAGTCACCTCACTCCAGCGTGTGTCCGGGCTGGTCGCAGGTCGCCGGAGTGCCGATGGGATTCAGGACGTAGCTACCCCCTGACGGGCAGCTCGGGAATTCCTTCAGATAGGGTTCAATGTCCGAGGGGGATACTTGATCGCCAACGGTCGCGCCGTTGTCAATGGCCCACTGGTCCTTGGCGCCCTCGATCTGCCGCAGGTTGTTGATGCATGAGTTCTTTTGCGAATTGCGGCGCGCCTGCACCATGGCCGGCATGGCCACGCCCGCCATCATGGCAATGGGCGCAAGGGCTGTGCTGGCCAGCATCTCGCGTCCGCCAAACGAGGTTCGCCCCGACAGCAGAATGCCATTTTTGGTGTTCACGATGACCATGGCGGCCTGCTGCGGTTCGTCGTTCCCGAAAAATTTCATAAGGGCGCGGCTCATTTCTGCGTCGGCAGATTCATCGGCGGCCAGGGCCGCTTCCTGGATCTTCTGAATGTTTTTCGCGGCTTCCGGGCTGAAATAGATGAGGCCGTTGTTTTTCATCGGCAGCGTTCCGAAGGCGGACTTGAATTTGGCGGAGGCCAGCAGGCCGTTGCCGGATTTCGCGGCGGCCAGGGAGCGGTCAATCACACCCGGAGTGGAACCAATCAGCAGGATGTTGCTGCGCGAGGCCATGGTGATTTGGGCGGGGAACGGCAGGGGCAGCGGGGCGTTCATGGTGATGATTTCCGCGCCGTTTGTTTCTGCAAGGGTGGCCGGCAGGCCGGGGCCGCAGAAACGGGTTTTCAGAAGATTTGCAAGCGACGAGTCTTTCACGGTGATTCCAAACAGAAAGGACGGTTCGGGAATTGAAATAGGCGCGCCGCCGGCTCCAACCGGGATGTCAACTGTTTTGGACGGCGACATCTGAAGAGACATGAAACCTTCACCGCCGAGAGTGTTGATGAGCGAATCCAGCGACAGACCCAGCATCACAGTGGACATGGCCAGCGACTGCTCAAAGGCGGCGGCGTTTTCCGGAGTGCCGAGGGTGGTGACCCCTTGTCTGACTATTTGCCAGAGCTGGGCGGGCTCGCAGGCAAAGGTGCGGACGATTTCCGTGTCGGCCGGAAGATAGGCCGGTGTGATCATGTCCATTCCCTGCATGCCGAAAAGTCCGCGCCACAGCGGAAGCGCCGCGGCCGCCGGGTCGCGGCTGATGAAACCCCGGATGGTGTTCAGGCTGCTGCCTGCGGGAACTGAACTGAAACCAAGTCCCCGAACCGCGTAGAATCCGTTTGCGCGGAGGAATGCGGGCAGCTTGTTCAGCACTTCTGCGGCGGCGGCCGCAGAGGGTTCGTTCTTTGCCGCGAGGCCGGCAAAATCAATGATCTTCTGAATGCCGGACTCCAGCAGGCCATCCACATTGGCGATGATCATCAGGTCGCCGCCATCGTTGAGATTGGCTTTGACGGCATCGTACTGCTGTTTGACCAGCGCGGGATCGCGGGCTCCGGCCGGGGCGCAAAGCAGGCAAAAAGCCGCAAGGGCAATCAGTGCGGGCGATGTTCTTTTCATGGCGGGTCTCCTCATTTATAAAATGTTTGCGGCGAGTTCAGCCAGTTCGGAACGAACCCCCGTCTTGAGCATCACGTGAGCCGCCACGGAATGCGGACGGAATTTCTCGGCCACGGCGTTCAGTCCGTTGGAGAGAATGTCCACGTAGGGATTGTCGATCTGGTAAATGTCGCCGGTGAGGATGATCTTGGTGTCGTGTCCGACGCGGGTGATGATGGTCTTCACCTCCAGCGGCGTCAGGTTCTGGGTTTCGTCAATGATGATGAACTGGTTCGGGATGCTTCGCCCGCGGATGTAGGTGAGCGGCTCGACACTGATTTTTTCGCCGAACATCTGGAAATCGCGTTCGGATTTCCCGCTGGCTTTCCGGCCGGTGCGGACCAGGTCCAGCGCATCCTGTATCGGCTGCATCCACGGGTTGAGCTTTTCCTCGAGGTCGCCGGGCAGATAGCCGAGGTCGCGTCCCATCGGAAGGGTGGGGCGGGAGACCAGCAGCTTGGTGTAGGTGCCTTCGTCCACTGTCTTGAAAAATCCGGCTGCGACGGCCAGCAGTGTCTTCCCGGTGCCGGCCTTGCCGGTGAGCGTGACGAGACGGATCTCGTCGTTCATCAGCGCGTCCATCGCGAAGCGCTGCTCGGTGTTGCGGGGATGGATGGGGTGCATCTGCGAAGGAAGCGGAACCAGCGGTACGATGCATTTGGCTTTTTCATTATAGCGGCCCAGCGCCTGATGGCCGGGATTGCCCTGCTCCTCGAGAATGATGTAGAGGTTGGGGTGCATCTCGTCGCCGGCCATGGGCAGCCTATGCTCGTGTTCAAACTGGCTGAAGGCCTGCGAGTCAACCTCAAGCTCGATGTAGCCGCAGTGAAATTCTGGCGACTTGATCTGGCCGGACTCGTAATCCTCGGCATCCAGCCCGATGGCGTCGGCCTTGAGGCGCATGTTGATGTCCTTGGAGATCAGGATCGTGGGCTCTTCGGCCTTGGTCTTCAGGCCGTGCGCGGCGTTCAGGATGATGTCATCATTTTTCTGCGACTCGGCAAAAGCGACTGCGCCGCCGGGGAAAAGAACCCGCAGGCTCCCGCCGTTGTCCAGTGTGACACCGTCCGAAAGCCGGCCGCGGTTGCGCAGTTCGTCGAGCTGGCGCGAAAGCTGGCGCGCGTTGCGCCCGCGCTCGGTGAGCTCGCGCTTGAAATTGTCAACCTCCTCCAGAACCGTCAGGGGGATGATGACATTGCAGTCCTTGAAGCTGTTGATGGCGTTGGGATCGTGGAGGAGGACGTTGGTGTCGAGAACGTAATTCTTTTTCATATTTTTCCTGTGGCTGCCCGGCCGGCACGGCCGGCCATATCAGCATGAACGTATAATATTTGGAGGCATGATCACAAGCATTCTGTTATCATCCCTTCCGTGAAATACGGACTCTATATCCATGTGCCCTGCTGCATCCGCAAGTGCAGCTACTGCGATTTTCATTCCCAGCCGATGACGGAGGCCGAAGCCCGGCGGTTTTGCGGCGCGCTGGAGGCTGAACTGAAAAACCTGCCGGACGGATTTTCGCCGTCCACCATATTCATTGGCGGAGGAACCCCGACGGCTCTTCCGGAAGATGTGTTTGCGCGAATGCTGCAGGGCATCGCGGAGAGGGTTAACATATCGGGCGTGAAGGAATGGAGCTGCGAGGCCAATCCCGGAACGCTGACCGCAGGAAAAATTGCATCCATGCGGGAGGCCGGGATCAACCGGGTATCGCTGGGCATCCAGACTTTTGATGAAAGGCTCCTGAAACTGCTCAACCGGATTCATACGGCCGAAGAAGCCGAAAACAGTTTCCGCGCCCTTCGAAGCGGGGGATTTGAGAACATCAGCGCCGATCTCATGTACGGTCTGCCGGGTGGAAGCCTTGCGCAGGTGGAGCGTGATCTGGAGCGGATGCTTGCTCTGAATCCAGAGCACATCTCCTGCTACTGCCTCTCAATAGAGAAAAACACCCCGCTGGCGCGCATGGAACTTCCCGAAATCACGGACGAGGATTCTCTGGGGCAGTACAATCTCATCCGGGGGAAGCTGAAACCGGCGGGTTTCGAGCATTATGAAATTTCAAACTTTGCGAAACCCGGCCGGGAGTGCATGCACAATCTGCTTTACTGGGAGGGCGGGGAGTACATCGGTTGCGGGCCCTCGGCGCATTCGCACTGGCAAGGCGTGCGCTGGGCCAATGCGGCGGACACGGAAGGCTATTTGTGCGGCCCGATGAAGGAATCTGAGGAGAAACTGGAACCGGAAGCCAAAGCCCGTGAAACGCTGGTGATGGGTTTGCGGAAAATCCGCGGCGTCTCGGGCAGGTGGTTTCGCGAGCAGACCGGATTTGATTACTATGCGCTTCGCGGTGAAGCCATCAAAAAACTGATCGAGGACGGTTTGCTGGAACAGGCCGGCGATTATCTCCGTCTGACGGAGCGCGCGATTTTCGTTTCGAATCAGGTGTTCTCGGAGCTGGTCTGAGCGCGGCGGCGAATCACCTGGAGGACATAGGCCAGTTCAGGGGATTTGAGGCCGGCCGCGGCCGCGAAATACACACCCATGCCCGCGGCGATTGAAACCAGCACATTCATCATCAGCAGAATCCTGCTCCCGGGCGGGAGGAACAGCGGATGGATGACCAGCAGCGAGTAAACCAGAATCACCGTCAGGGCCATCATGGCGGTGCAGGCGGCGCTCAGCGCGACGCTGGATGCGATCTGCCGCCATCCGGGCGAACCGATTCTCCGGTGAAGAATGAAGGCCAGTGCGATCGCATAGAAAGCTTCGGCCAGCACCGTGGCCAGCGCAAGGCCGCCATGCTTGAGGTAGAGCGGCCAGGTGAGCACAAAAGTGATGTTCAGAATGAGATTCAGCAGGACGGTGTAGAGACCGATCCTCACGGGGGTGCGGGTGTCCTGCCGCGCATAAAAGGCGGGGACAAAAACCTTTGCGAGGCTGAAGACCACGAGCCCCGGAGCGTAGAACTGAAGCGCGATGACGGTCAGGTCCGTCGAGCGGGCAGTGAAGTTCTTCCACTGGAAAATCATTTCCACAATGGGCCGCGCCAGCACCAGCAGGCCGACCGCGGCCGGAATCATCACGAAGAGCAGGTTGCAGAGCGCCCGGTTCAGGGTTCGCTTGAGGCGTTCCGTGTCCGTCTGCACCATGTGGCCGGAGAAGGTGGGAAGCAGAACCGTGCTCATCGCGACGGCGAAGATTCCGAGGGGAAGGTAGATCAGCCGCTCGCTGAAGAACAATGCGGCCGGCGCCCAGTCGCCGATCCAGGTCGCCAGCATGCGGTCAATCAGGACATTGAACTGCGTGACCGCCAGCCCGAGCGCGGCCGGGCCCATGAGCGTCAGCATGCGGGCGACGCGCGGATCGTTCCATCGGAACGAAAGCCCCGGGCGGTAACCGAACTTCATGAGCACGGGAAGCTGCACGGCCAGTTGCAGAATCCCGGCCGCGATGACGGCCCAGGAGAATATCCACACCTGCTTTTCCGGGCTGTGCGCATAGCGCGGGCAGATGAACACTGCCGCGAGGATCAGGACAAGGTTCAGCAGGCAGGGCGTGGCGGCCGGAACCGCATAGTGGTGATATGAATTCAGGACGGCCATCGAGAGCGCGGCGAGGCAGATGAAAATGGCGTAGGGGAGCATCACCCGCAGCAGCGGCATGATCATCGCCGCCCGCTCCCCGAGGTCCAGCCAGTGCATGGCCGCGGTCAGGAGCAGCATGCCCGCAGCCGTAAGGATCAGCAAAGCCGTCAGCAGCATCGTGGCCACCTCGCGCGCCATGGTCCATGCGCTGGCGTCGCCGTCCCGGTGGCGCGACTCGATGAACACGGGGATGAACGTGGCGGACAGCGCGCCTTCGCCGAAAAGCTTCCGGAACAGGTTCGGTATGGTGAAGGCGACCACGAAAGCGGACATGTAGAGGGAGGTCCCGAAAAGGCTGCCCATGATCACGTCGCGCACAAGGCCCAGCACGCGGCTGAGCGCCGTGAACGAGCCCACCACCGCCGTGGACTTTATGAAATGAGTTTTACCCAACGCTGTCCCTCAATCAAACTGACTTGCTAAAAACGGGATGTATCATTACACACTAGCGCGAATGAAGCGAAGCACAAACAGCAAGTGGATCACGCGCAGGGTTGCGGCACCCGGCGGGGGAACTCTCAAGGTGACCTTCCGCGCCGATGACCCGAAGTGGCCGGCCCTTGCGCCGGCCTGCTGGGACATGAATCTCCCGGGCTTTGAACCGGTTAAGTGCGCGCCGTTTTCAAAGGTCCGGAAAGGGCGCCTTGAGGGCGAAACGTCCGAAGTCTATCTGAAGAAATTTCTTGTGCGCGGCTGGCGCGACGCGGTCAAGGGCCTGTTCAGGGCATCGCGCGCGTGGCGCGCATGGCGCGGCGATCTGCTGATCGGGAAAGCCGGTTTTTCCGCGCCCCGCGTGCGATGCCTGATCCGGCCTTGCGGAATTTTCAGAAGCGGAAGCATGCTGATCACCGATGAGGTGCGGGATGCCGTTGCGGTCAAGAAAAGGCTGCTGGATCCACAGTACGGTTTGCCGTCCGCCGGCCCGCAGCGTCATGCTTTCATCCGGGCGGTTGCGAAGCAGGTGGCCGCGCTGCACGGCGCGGGAATCTGTCATGGCGACCTGCGGCTCGGCAATATCCTCTCGCGCGAAGCGGCCGGCGGCTGGGAGTTCATCTGGCTGGACAACGAGCGCAACCGCCGTTACCGGTCGCTGCCCCGCAGACTCAGGAACCGCAACCTGATGCAGTTCAACATGGACCGTCCCATAGTCCTCGCGGACAGGCTGTGCTTCTGGCGCGCCTATGTCCGCGCATCAAACCTGTCCAAGGAAGACATGGCGCTGACCGCGAGGTGGATCCGGGCGCGCACGCGGAAGCGCTGGCTGAAGCACGGATTTCTGAAATAGGAACTGGTGCTCGGGACAGGATTTGAACCTGCACGGGGTTGCCCCCACCAGCCCCTCAAGCTGGCGTGTCTGCCATTTCACCACCCGAGCATTCCGGCGGAAAAAATCAGGGAGAAATTACTGTTTGGGCCTTTGCGGGGCAAGGTCTAATTCGCGGCCGGTTTATCGCAGTTGTGCCCTCAAAACACCAAAAAATGCCCAAAAAACGTCAAAAAACGTCAAAAAATGTCAAAAAATGCTAAAAAATGGCCAAAAATGCTCCAAAAACGCTTAAATATCAAAAAAATGCCCGCAAATGACAATTTTGCAGCCCATGAAAAAAGGGCGGCCGGAGCCGCCCCTTTTCACCCTGAACCTGGTGTCTGCTATTTCTTTTTCACGCGTACGCCCTTGAACCGGCCGATTTTCGGCAGATCGCCGACCAGCGGCCGGGCGTAAGCGATGAAAGATTTCGTCACATCGTTGCCCGCCCTGCTGATGTGGGCGTCTGGCATGTGACGGGTCTCCTTCGCGACGCTCCGCAGCGGCACGCGCTTGTAGGTGGCCGCGTATTTTTTGCCGGGCTTGCGGATGATGGCGATGCTTCCGTCGGTGTCTCTTGTCGCCGCCAGCTTGACCGCCAGCGCGCCCGTCTCGCGGGCTTCCTTGCCGTCAATCTTCGAGGCGATGCCGGGGAATGAGCGCTGCAGATAACCCAAGGTGTCCGCGCGCACGCGGCTGATGTCAGTGTGGTTCTTGATGTAGGCCGCCAGCAGATCGCCCAGCGCGCCGGTGCCGCTGAGCTGCACGTTGCCGTGCGCGTCCACTTCCTTCGTGAACTTGGCCGCAATGGCCACCCCGTCCTTGTCGGAAATGCCTTCCGAAACGGCCACGACGCAGCGGCCGTATTTCGCGTAGACCCGTTTCACATCCGCCGCAAAGCGATCCATGTCAAAGGGGCGCTCCGGCAGATAAATCAGATGCGGGCCGTCGTCGGGATAGACGCGGGCCAGCGCGGCGGCCGCGGTCAGGAAGCCCGCATGGCGGCCCATTACGACGTTGATCTTCACGCCCTTGAGCGCGCGGTTGTCCAAATTGTCGCCCATGAAGGCCATGGCCACGAATTTCGCGCCGCTGGCGAAGCCGGGCGTGTGGTCGTTCTCGCGCAGGTCGTTGTCAATGGTCTTGGGAATATGGAAGCAGCGCAGCTCATAGTTTGCTTTTTTCGCTTCTTCATTGACAATGTGCGTGGTCTCAGCGGAGTCGTTGCCGCCGATGTAGAAGAAGAAACGGATGTCGTATTTCTTCATCACCGCGAACAGCTTCACGCAGTCTTCGGGTTTGGGTTTCTTGCGGACGGAGCCGAGCGCGGAGGACGGCGTCTGGGCAACCGCCTCCAGCGTGGTGAGGCTCTCCTTGCGCAGGTCAATGAACTCTTCCTTGACGATGCCCTGGATGCCGTGGAGCGAACCGTAGATGCCCTTGATGTTCTTGTGCTTCTTCGCCTCCAGCACCGCGCCGATCAGGCTCTGGTTGATAACCATCGTCGGCCCGCCGCTCTGCGCGATGAGCATGTTGCCCGAAATTCCAGCCGTTTTCTTGTTCGCCATATTTTCCTCCAAAAGTGAAACGTTTCAGCAAATCAGCAGAAATGAATTAGCAGGTTCCGCAGAATATGCAAGGCCGTGGTTCGGGTTATTTCATGTGCTGTCCGGCATATGCATCCAGGAGATTCCGGATCATTTTCTGATAGG
>ENA-UPTA01001086-UPTA01001086.1-activated-sludge-metagenome-genome-assembly--contig:-NODE-1086-length-30668-cov-5.657008_pt1 | contig 30668 bp, 28 predicted proteins | sample MGYA00238184_ERZ773361 | MGnify/ENA primary metagenome ERZ773361 (study PRJEB29100, sample SAMN05720205) | activated sludge metagenome | isolation source: anaerobic digester from wastewater... | reverse complement strand
TTTATGAATTCTTTGAAGAATATATTGATCTGGGTGATTTTATTCAGGTAACGGGAGTGTTGTTCAAAACTAAGGCCGGTGAAAAAACTCTCAAAGCTGATGATTTGGAAATAGCAGCGAAGTCTCTATTTCCGCCACCGAGCGAGTGGTATGGACTTAAAGATCCGGAAGCGCGTTATCGCCAGCGCTATCTCGACATTTTGCTTAATGCTGAAACAAGGAAGACCTTCGAGATACGCTCCCAAGTAGTTACAGAGATTCGGAGTTTTTTGGATAAAAAGGGCTTTCTCGAGGTAGAAACCCCGATTTTACAACCCCAGTATGGCGGAGCTAAAGCAAAACCTTTTACGACACACTTAAATGCTTTAGACATGGATTTGTTTTTAAGGATCTCTCCAGAACTTTACCTAAAAAGGCTGCTCATTGCCGGCTTTGATAAGGTTTACGAGCTAGCTCGAAACTTCCGCAACGAGGGCATTGATCGTTCTCATAATCCTGAATTTACTATGCTTGAATTTTATTGGGCTTATGCGGATTATAAAGACCTGATGAAGCTTTGCGAAGAAATGTTCGGCAGTCTGGTTAAAAGTATTCATGGTAAATTATCTTTTGAATACAATGGCCGTAAAATCGATTTTAAAGCTCCTTGGCCCCGAATAGACTTCCAACAGTTAATTCATGAAGAAACGGGAATTGATCTGTCAGAGGTTGACGAAAAAACTTTAGCTAAAAAAGCCCAGGAGCTAGAAGTTGAGGTGCCCAAGGGGGTAACCAAGGCGGAAATTGCTGATTTAATTTATAAGAAATATTGCCGTCCCAAAATCTGGGAGCCAACTTTCATTATTCATCATCCAATCGGATCTTTTCCTTTAGCTAAAGAGTCGAGCAGAGTGCCTAATTGTACTGAAAATTTACAGATCGTGATCGCCGGTTGGGAACTAGTTAATGCTTTTTCGGAGCAGAATGACCCAATGCGGCAGAGAGAAGTTTTCGAGGCGCAAGAAAAGATATTTGAAGCTGGATTTGAAGAGGCCCAGAGAATGGATGAAGACTTTTTAACGGCCCTAGAGTATGGCATGCCACCAGCGGCCGGCTTGGGCCTGGGCGTTGATCGCTTAGTGGCGTTAATTGCTGATGCTCATTCATTGAGAGAGGTAATCTTGTTTCCAATTACCCGCCCAAAATAATATGTTGAGTATTGAATTTATTAGAGAAAATATTGAGGCCATCAAGGAAAGTTGCCGCCAGCGGGGGATTGAGCTTGATTTTGATGACTTTATTAAAATAGATGACCAGCGGCGTACGGCTATTCAGAAAGTTGAAGATTTGAGGCGCCAGAGAAATGAACTCAGCCAGCAGAAGAAACCTGATTCAGAAACGATTGCTAAAGGGCAGAATCTGAAAGAGGCGATAAAAAAAGCTGAAACTGAATTTAAGCAATTCGAAGAGAAGGTGGTTCAGTTTATTACTCAGGTGCCTAATATTTTGATGCCTCAAGTGCCCGCCGGAACAAGTGAAGACGACAATGTAGTTTTGAGAAATTGGGGTCAGCCTCCGCAATTTGATTTTGAAGCTAAAAGCTATTTGGAGCTGGGGGAAGAGCTTAATCTGATTGATATTCCTCGGGCAGCCCGGATGGCCGGCAGCCGCTTTAGTTATCTTAAAAATGAATTGGTGCTAATGCAATTTGCCTTGCTGAATTTAGTTTATGAAACTACTCAAGAGTTTGGATTCCAACCGGTTATTCCGCCAGTGATGATTAAGCCGAAGCTGATGGAATTATTAGGATACGCCGACCTAACGGAAAGCAATATTTATTTTATTGAAAAAGATGAGTTGAATTTAGTCGGAACCTCCGAGCAAAGCATTGCCGCCATGTATCAAGATGAAGTTTTAGACGAGGTGCCTCGGCGCTTTGTCGGTTATTCTACTTGTTTTCGCCGCGAGGCTGGAAGTTACGGACGGGACCTTAAGGGGATCTTGAGGGTTCATCAATTCGACAAGGCCGAGCTATTTAGTTTTTGCCACCCTGACGATTCTTCTCAAGAACACGAGCTGTTAATTAAAATTGAGGAGCGGATTATGCAGAGCTTAGAGTTGCCCTATCGCGTTGTCTTGCTGTGCGGCGGCGACTTGGCTAAGCCTTCAGCGACGACAGTAGACATCGAAAGTTGGCTGCCTTCGGAGGGGAGATATCGGGAAACTCACTCTTCTTCCAATTGCACCGATTATCAATCTCAAGGGCTGAACATTCGCTATCGGACCCCAGGGGGCAAGTTAGATTATGTTCATACCTTGAACGGCACAGCTCTAGCCATGAGCCGAATATTAGCTGTGATTCTAGAAAATTATCAGCAGGCTGACGGAACAATAGCCGTACCTAGGATTCTTCAAAAATATTTGGGCTTTAAACAAATTCCCCGATGAATGAACAAGTTGAGATTCAAGGGCTTAAAGTTAATTATCAGGTAGTCGGGGAGGGCCGGCCAGTTATTATTCTTCACGGCTGGGGTAGCCGAGCGAGTCTCTGGACTCCCGTCCAGGAGAAGATTGCTTCTTGTGGATTCAAGGTAATTGTGCCCGATTTAATCGGATTTGGGCAAAGCGATACTCCTTTAAGCGGTTGGCGAGTAGACGATTATGTTGGTTGGTTTGAGGATTTTATACAAAAGATCTCTGAGCGTCATCAGGAATTCAAAGAACCCTTCTTCTTAGTCGGCCATTCTTTCGGAGGCAGAATTGCTATCAAAATCGCGGCTGGCCGCTCTTTATCTTTAAAGGGATTGGTTTTGTGTGCATCAGCTGGGTTACCGCCGGAAACAAGTTTGAAGCTAAGGATGCTTTCTGGGTTAGCCAAGTCAGGTTCCAGTTTAATGACAAAGATGAAGTTGGACTGGCTTCATGATTCGGCCCGTGATTTTTATTATCGCTTGTTGCATCAGAATGATTATCTAAAGGTGTCGCGGACGATGAAAGATACTTTTCGTCTGGTAGTCGAGGAGGATCTGTCGGGGTGTCTGCCGGCAATTGAAACACCAACTTTAATTATTTGGGGCGAAAAAGACTACATCGTGCCAATTGATCAGGCCCATCGCTTTCATCAGGCGATTAAAGGTTCTCAATTGAAAATTATAAAAGAAATCGGCCATAGCCCGCAACTGGAAGCTCCAGAAAAATTAGTTGAACTGCTTCAGCATTTTTTCCAAAAACCAAATGGTTGAATTTTTTTATCATAAATATTTAATTTTGATCCTGGCCTTTGCCTTGGCTCACTTTACCCGGCAAATATTGCTTTACTTGCACCTTTGGCAGGTGAAGCAATATCGCTGGGACCGCCTTAAGGAGAGTTTTCACGAAGACTACCGAGTTCTGCTGCCTAAATCAGCAGTGGTTTCATTTTTGGTTTTAGCTTCATTTTTTGTTTTACCTTATGATGGGTTTTTATTATTAGCATTAGCCAATTTTATATTCTGGGGGAGCTATGCCTTGGTTCAGGGCGTTCGAAAGCGCTGGGTTTACCCTCGAGCAACTTCCAAGGGGAAAGTTTTCTTTTCCTTTATTTGGCTGGCTACGGTTGCCCTGGGACTGGCGGGTCTTTCCTGGGTGCCTCTTTATCTGCCTTTTTTACTGCTGGCGGTGTCTGTTATCTGGCCCTTAGCTGTTTTGATGGTCCTAAGGATCATGGAGTGGCCGGCCAACATTCTTAAGAAGCGCCTCATTGAAAAAGCTAAAAATCGTCGGGCTCAATTGAAAAACCTAACAGTTATCGGAATTACCGGTTCCTTCGGCAAGACTTCAGTGAAGGAATTTCTTTATCATTTTTTAGCCGAGAAGTATGGCCAAGATAAGGTTTTAAAAACCGAGAGGAATACCAACACTCAGCTGGGCGTGGCCCAGACTATTTTAAATAATCTGACTAGTCAACATCTCTTTTTCGTTTGCGAGATGGGGGCTTACCGGGTCGGTGAGATTGCTCAAAGTGCGGAACTGGCTCGTCCGAACATAGGAATTTTGACTGGTATCAACAATCAACACCGCTCGCTCTTCGGTTCTCAGGAAAATATTATTAAGGCTAAGTATGAGTTAATCCAATCTTTGCCACCGACGAGTTATTCTATTTTTAATGGCGACAATGATTATTGTATTGACCTTTATCGCCAAACATCCGATCGAAAAATTCTAGTTTCGTCTAAAGGATCAAGGCTGGCTAATTGGCAAGCCCAAGAAGTTTTAATTGGCAAGGACTCAGTTAGCTTTAAGATGGTTAACCGAGGCCAGGAGATATTAATTTCGGCTAAATTGGTTGGCCGACAAAACGTCATTAATCTCCTGTTAGCCGGTTCAGCGGCCTTAGTTTTGGGCTTGTCGCCGAATGAATTGTCACAGGCCGCTAAAACGCTTCCCACGCCTTCTGGCGGTCCAAGGATAGTGCCTTATCGGCAAGCCAGCATCATCAATGCTGTTTACTCTAGTAATCTTGACGGAGCTCAGATTCACATTGAGCACCTTGAATTATGGTCGGGGCGAAGGATTATAGTGACGCCCGGCTTGATCGAGCTCGGAGCAGATGCTTCTGAGGCTCATTATCAACTGGGAAAATCTATCGGCCGAAACTGCCATCTGGCTATTTTTACTCATGATCGTTATCTGAAGTCAGTGCGGGCCGGAATTTCTGAGGTTGGCGGACAGACCGAATTGATCTTTGCCCGCCAGCCAGAAGAGATTGTCAGGCGACTTAGAGAGTTCGATCAGCAAGACGATGTCATTCTCTTAGAGGGCCGAATTCCTAACCAAGTCATGGATTTACTTCAATCAGTATGAAGCCAGTTTTTTCGGTGCTTTCTCCCAATGTTGAGCAAGATGATATTCGCCTGGCTCAGAATGTGCTGGAAAACATCTCTGATTATCAACGAAAAAACTATGCTCAGCAGTTAGCCGAAGCAGTTAGGCAGTATCTGTCGGCTGATTACGTCATTCCTTTTCAAAGCGGGCGCTCGGCCCTTTGGGCAATTATTCGTAGCTACCAATGGCCGGCTGGCAGCCAAATAATTCTTCCCGGATTTACTTGCGCGGCAGCCGTTAACCCGGTTATCTGGAGCGGTTTAGAGCCGGTCTTTATCGATGTCGATCACAATTTAAACATTGACCTGAATAAGGTTGAACCAAAGATATCTAAAAAAACTAGAGCCATTTTGATTCAGCATACCTTTGGATTGCCAGTGGAGATGGATCGGGTTAAAGATTTGGCCCAACGCCATAACTTGGTTGTTATTGAAGACTGTGCTCATAGTCTCGGAGCCTACTTTCAAGACAGGCCTGTGGGTAGTTGGGGCGAGGCATCTTTTTTCAGTTTCGGCCGGGACAAAATTCTTTCTTCGGTCTTTGGAGGAGTCGCGACTACTAATGATAAAAAACTGGGCTCGGAGATTAAACAGGCCGCACAAGAGGGGAGTCAGCCCAGCCGAGGATGGATTAAACAGCAGCTTCGTCACCCATTGTTAGTCGATCGATGGGTTCAGCCTTACTATCTTCGAGGCGAACTTGGCCGCCGGCTTTTGCTAATTTTGCAAAAAACAAGAATTCTCTCTAAAGCCATGACTCGCCGCGAGAAAAGAGGCGAGCTAACAGCTATGGCTCCAATGAAGATGCCAAACGAGTTAGCTGTTTTGGCTCTCAATCAGTTTACGAAACTAGACCGTTATAACAATCATCGCCAAACCATAGCTGATTTTTACCGATCGAAATTGAAAAAGCTTCCTGTATCTATGACCGATGATAAAATCGGCCGCGTTTATCTAAAATTTCCAATTATTTTGTCTGATAAAGAATCAGCCGATGGCCTTTTAAAGCATCTACGTCGTCAGAAAATTTACCTCTACGACGGCTGGAAAGATACGCCCATTGTTCCGTCAGACGTTGACTTGGCAGCAATGAGATATCATTGGGGCAGCTGCCCTCGGGCCGAAGATCTGTCGGGTCGAATAGTTAACCTGCCGACCCATATTAATGTTTCAGCAGAAGATGCTGCCCGGGTCGTCCAAGAGATAGAAAACTTCTTCGCCGGTCTTTGATTTCGTCAGCCAATCAAGTAGAATAAATGTAATGGCTGACTTGTTTTCAGATCATCTGAAAAAGCAAGCTCCCTTGGCTGATCGGATGAGACCAGCTGACTTTTCTGAGTTTTTAGGCCAAGACGAGATTATTGGGCCTGAGAGCCCGCTCCGCCGAGCCGTTGAAACGGAGCATTTAGAGTCACTTATTTTTTGGGGCCCGCCTGGCTCAGGTAAGACCACTTTGGCCTATTTAATTGCCCGGGCGATAGATGCTCATTTTGACGAATTTTCGGCGGTGGCGACCGGCGTTAAAGAGGTCCGCCAGGCGATTGAAAGGGCCGCCGACCGGCTGAAGTTTGAAAACAAAAAAACGATTGTCTTCATCGACGAAATCCATCGCTTTAATAAAGCCCAGCAGGATATTTTATTGCCCCATGTTGAAAGAGGGACCATCACTTTAATCGGAGCGACGACTGAAAATCCCTCTTTTGAGGTTATCGCGCCACTATTGTCTCGTTCAACTGTTTATATCCTGAAACCACTCAACGAAGAGACGCTGAAAAAAATTATTATTCGGGCGCTTGAAGATTCAGATAGGGGATTAGGTCAGTTGAATCTTAAAATCGATCCAAAAGCCGTTGAATATTTAGTTTCTTATGCCGATGGCGATGCTCGGGCTGCTCTCAACGGGTTGGAGTTTGCCGCCTTATATCTTAAGAGCATTGGTCATCAGGAAATTAACGAGAAGGAGATTAAAGAAGCCTTAAAGCAAAGAGCCCTGCGCTATGACAAGAAAGGCGAAGAGCATTACAATTTAATTTCAGCTTTTATTAAATGCATGAGGGCCTCGGATGTTGACGCTGCCCTCTATTGGCTGGCCCGAATGATTGAATCAGGGGAAGATCCAAAATTTATTGCCCGCCGCATGATAATTTTTGCTTCAGAAGATGTAGGCCTAGCCGACCCAGAAGCAGTTCAGGTAGCCGCAGCCGTTGTTCAGGCAGTTGATTTTGTTGGCTTGCCTGAGGCGCAGATTAGCCTGGCTCACGGAACAGTTTACTTGGCGAAAGCTCCCAAGAACCGAACAGCTTACAACGCTCTGATGAAAGCTAAAGATGACGCTCGCCGGGGGTCTTTTGGGGTACCGATGCATCTACGAAACCCAGTTACCAACCTAATGAAAGAGGCGGGCTATGGTGCTCCCGCTAAGGAAGGGGAGACTAATTTCCCCCAAGAGATTGGCTCCGCTAAATATTATGATGGATGACGCTCACAAAACTTATCGGGTCTTTGAATTAAATCAAATCATTAAAGAAGTTATCGAGGGATCCTGTCCTTATCCTATTTGGGTACAGGGTGAATTGAGTGATTTTGATAAGAACGCCCGGCGCTTCAACATCTATTTTCAGTTAAGCGAAAAAGACAAGGCGAAAGATGAAACCCTCTCTTCTATTAGATGCGTCCTGTATGAATCAAGAAAGGCCAGGCTGCGCCAGAGACTAAAAGATGCGGGAATTCGGTTAAAGGGCATGGACGGCCTAGAGGTCCGACTCAAGGTTCGATTATCTGTTAGCGCTCGTTCGGGCAGTTATCTTTTAACAGTTGAAGACATTGATCCCTCGTTTACTGTAGGCCAGTTGGCTCAGAACCGACAGCGCATTATTAAATCTCTAGAAGAGAGGGGCCTTCTAAAAAAGAACAAAGCCTTAAGCCTTTCATTGGTTCCTCTAAGAATCGGTTTAATTACTAACGAAGGAGAAGGCTATCACGACTTTGTTGCCAAACTAGCCGACAGCGGCTTGGCCTTTAAGGTTTTCTTTTATCAGGCCAATGTTCAAGGGGCGCGAACAGAAAAAGATATTGTGGCCGGTATAAGATTTTTTGAAACGATGATCGACCAGATCGATCTGCTTGCTATCGTCCGCGGGGGCGGAGCGACAGCCGACTTAAGCTGGTTTGACAGCCAGTTAATAACCGAAGCAATTGCTAATTTTTCTCGGCCAGTTTTAACGGGCATCGGCCATTTTACCAACGTCAGCATAGCCGACTTGGTCGCGCATCACTATTTGGCGACACCAACGGCTGTTGCTGAGTTCTTGATTGAAAGAGTAAAATCATTTAATCTGAGAGTAGATTATTACGCCACGCAGATAGAGCAGAGGAGCCGGGTTGGCCTGAATCAGGCTCGGCAGATGGTTGACAGTCAAAGATTGCTAGTTCAGCGACAGGGGAAATACTTGATCAGTTTGGCTGATCATAAAATCTCCAGTTGCAGTGATTGGCTTCAAAGAGATTCAGCTCGAGTCTATCTTCAGAACAGACAAAAAATTGATCTCTTGAGCGACAATATCGGTAAAGCAGTTGAAGCAATCTTTCAAGAGGCAAGAAAGCAGCAGACCGGAATCGAAGAGCGGCTCAAGCTGCTTGATCCGAAGAACATCCTGAAGAGAGGATTCAGCGTCACTCGCTTTCAAGGCCGTTCTCTGAAAAGCGCTCAGCAGATCAAGAAGGGAGATCAGATAGAAACAGTCCTTTTTCGGGGAAAAATTAAGAGTTCTGTTAATAAATTAAATTAAAAACATGGTTCAAAATAAAAAAACAATATCTTATCAGAAGGCCCTTGAAGAACTGGATGAAATTCTTAAGAGTCTGCAGGACGAAACAGTTGACATTGATCATCTGTCTGAAAAGCTGAAGAGAGCTTATGAGTTGATAGAAATTTGCCGCTCTAAAATAAAGTCGGCCGAACTGGAAGTTAAAAAAATTAATCAGAAATTTTCCCAAAAGTGAAAAAAACATTTGATTCAAAATCAAAAGAGCCCTTTTTAATAAGTCGTAGCCGCTTAGAGAAATTTTTGGAGTGCCCCCGATGTTTTTATCTCGAGATGAAGCGAGGCATTAAAAGACCTTCAATGCCGGGCTTTACCTTGAACATGGCCGTTGATGCTTTGATGAAGAAGGAGTTTGATTTGTATCGAAGTGACCGAAGCTCTCATCCGTTGATGAAGGCCTATGGGATTAAGGCGATACCCTTTCAGCACCCAGAGATGGATAATTGGCGCAATAACTTCAAGGGGGTGCGATATCACCATCAACCGACTAATTTTATTATCTACGGGGCGGTTGATGATATTTGGCAAGACGAAGAAGGGAACTTAATTGTTGTTGACTATAAGGCTACTAGTACCAACGAGGTGATTTCGCTTGACGACCGCTACCGACAAAGCTATAAAAGACAGGTGGAAATTTATCAGTGGCTTTTAAGGCAGAATGGTTTCCCGGTTTCTGATTTAGCCTACTTTGTTTATGCTAACGGCCTAAAAGACAAAGAGGCCTTTGACGGACAGCTAGAATTTAAGGTTGAGGTTATCCCTTATCGGGGAGACGACGGCTGGGTTGAAGACGCGATCGAATCTGCTCATCGGTGTCTGGTTTCGGAAACAATTCCTCAGTCTGATCCTGAGTGTGAGTACTGTCAATATCATCAAAAACTATCTCAGGTTGATTAAGGGTAGGTTTAATTGTGCGACATGGAGAAACTAACAATAGTCGAGGTAAAAGATAAATTTCAGTGGCAGGATTTGAATGAACGAGCCATTCACAAGACCTTTCTTCAGTCCTGGGCGGCCCAAGAATGGCGTGAGGCTATGGGGCTAAAGATTCATCTCCTGGGGGTTTCTGACGGGACCAAGCTAGTAGCCGGAGCATCGCTGACGGAAATGCCCTTGATTAAGCGGTGGGGGATCAAGGCAAATTTTCTGTTTCTTCCCCATGGTCCGATTATTGACGAGGCCTACTGGAGCCGTCGTTCAGAAATTCTATCAATTTTGATTTCGGAAATAAGAGAAATTTACCAAAAAAACAAAAGCTTGGCTTTTGCCAGAATTCAGCCGGCTTGGCCGGACAATCCAGAAGATCGAAAAATCTTCCGAGAACTAGGATTAATTATGGCTCCAATCTTTATTGTTCCTGAAATTACTTGGTGCCTGAATATTACCCCCGCTGAAGATGAGTTATTGAAAGGCATGAGAAAGACGACTCGTTATTTAATTCGCAAAGGGTTAAACAATTCAAAACTCAGCATTAAAAAAGGTAAAGATAAGTCGGATTTGAAGGATTTTTTATCTCTTTATCGCCAAACCGTGGGGCGACACCGCTTTAGGGCCTTCTCTCTAGATTATCTAGAGAAAGAGCTAGAGCATCTTTCTCGAGAAGATGAGATTTTGGTTCTGAATGCTTACTACGAAGGCCGTCCCATTGCTTCCGCAATGATTGTTTTCCATCAGGGGACAGCTTACTACCATCAAGGGGCCTCCGAAAATGAACAACCAAAAGACGCCCCGGGGTCATATCTGATTCAGTGGGAGGCTATTCGTGAAGCCAAGAGACGGGGCTGTCAAATCTACAACTTTTGGGGGATTGCCCACAGCGACAATCCTCGTCACGGCTATCATGGCTTAACTTTATTTAAAAAGGGATTTGGTGGCTATCGTCTAGATTATTTACCCACCCAAGATTTAATTTTTAATTGGCTTTATTGGTCCAATTATCTAGTAGAAAAGTATCGACGGCGCCAGAGAAGAATATGAATGTTGTTAGGCATAAAAAAATTAGACTTCGAAAACCTTGGTATCGCCAAAAGATTTTCATTAAGACCTTAATAATATTCGGTTTATCGGGGTTTCTAGCTTATTTAGTCTTATTTTCTGAAGCTTTTCGCCAAGAGTACTTACTGATTGAAGGCAACCAAGCTGTGAGCGAGTCAGAAATTAGGGAAGCGGTTCAACCTTGGCTCAGCCAGAGGCTGTCCAGTAGCTTGGTCTGGCCAATGGGAGATATTGGGAGCCGTCTGAAAGAAAAATTTCCTTACATTCAGGAGGTGAAGCTTCAGCGCCGTTGGCCCAATACCTTGTTGCTACAAATAGATGAAAGGGAGCCTTTTTTATGTTTAACATTAGGCCAAGATGTTTTTTTAACAGATCAAGCAAGTATCGTCCTGGAAGAGATAGCCGACTGCCCCTCAGGCTATACTGTTTTATCTATCCTGCGCCAGGCGCCTTCAGTGCAATTAGGCCAGGCCAGTGTTTCTGAGGATATCTGGTCAATGGTTAAAGAGATTAAAAAGACTCTTTCGTTATTCCCAAGCCTGGATATGAGTCAGATAGAAATTGATAATTTTAAAGTGACCATAATAATGGTTAATCCAGAGATAGGCCATCCTGATTGGCGCATCTTTCTTAACCGGAGCACGGAGATCCAGGGCCAGTTACGTCGCTTAGAGCTTTTCCTGCAAACCAGGGGTAATGATGATTTGAGTCGACTCGATTATGTTGATTTGGGGAGTCATGAAGAACGTGTCTTTTACGCTAACCGTCAAGAAAACTAATCAAAGTCCTGATTGACAGTATCTAAAACTTGTGTTATCATCTTTTCGTTTGATTATAATGTCTTCTTCGAAACCAGATAAAAACATATCAGAGATAAAAAAGCAGCTTGCTGAATGTCAGCGAGAAAAAAAAGAATATCTCGAGGGATGGCAACGAGCCAGAGCAGATTTAATAAACTATAAGAAGCTGGAATCAGAAAGATTGTCACGATTCATAAAGCAGGCCAATCGTGATATTCTTAAAGATCTACTGGTTGTTTTGGATAACTTGTCTCGTTTAGAGAAAGAAGTTGAGCACAAGTATGGCCAAGATGCTTTTTTTGATGGTGTGGTTAAGACCCGCAAGGGGTTTTTAGATGTTCTAGATGACTGGGGAGTTGTTAGAATCAAAACCGAGGGACAAGACTTTGATCCGAAAAGACATGAAGCGGTGGCCGAGGTTGATGATTCGGATTTAGAAGAAGGAAAGATCGTCGAAGAAGTTTTATCTGGATATTTGTTAAATGGAGAAGTCTTAAGGCCGGCTCAAGTTAAGGTAGCTGGTGCTAAAAAAGAAATTAAATAAAAGCAACAATGTCTAAAATTATAGGAATTGATTTAGGAACAACTTTTTCGGCCATGGCGGCTATTGAAGCCGGCGAGGCTAAGATTATTGAAAACAAAGAGGGGGCTCGGACGACTCCTTCAGTCGTTGCCTTTAATAAGAAGGGGGAGCGCCTGGTCGGTGTCTTAGCTCAGCGACAGATCATTACTAATTCCGAAAACACTGTTTACGGAACAAAACGCCTAATTGGTCGGAAGTTTTCTGATGCCACGGTCCAAGAAGACCTAAAACATGCCCCTTTTCAGATTCGCCAGGCTGATGGTGATCGAATCGAAATTAAGATGGGCGATAAATGGTACAAACCAGTTCAGATTTCAGCAATGATTCTGGAAAAGATGAAAAATGATGCTGAAGAAAAATTAGGCACAAAAATAGAAGAGGCTGTTATTACCTGCCCGGCCTACTTTAATGACGATCAGCGGCAGGAAACTAAAGCGGCTGGTGAGATTGCTGGATTAAAGGTTCGTCGAATTATTAACGAACCGACAGCCGCGGCTTTGGCCTACGGTTTAATCAAGAAAAAAGACGAGCAAATTCTGGTTTATGACTTTGGTGGTGGAACTTTTGATGTCTCGGTACTGGATATTGGTGATGATACGATTGAGGTCAAGGCAACCGGGGGAGACACCCATCTCGGGGGTAACGACTTTGATCAGAAGATTATTGATTGGGTTCTTCGGCGCTTTAAACAAGATGAAGGAGTCGATCTTGCTAAAGACTTGCTGGCTCTTCAAAGAATTAAGGATGCGGCGGAAAAGGCTAAGATTGAGTTGTCGACAACTATGGAAACTGAAATCAATCTGCCCTTTATCACCTCGACTGACGAAGGACCGAAGCATCTGCTTTACTCTTTGAGCCGGGCTGATTTAGAAGAGATGGTGAGCGAGTACATTGAGCGATCTCTTAAAATCACCAAGGATGTTTTAGCCAATGCCGAACTCGAGGCAAAAGACATTGAGGAGATTGTGCTAGTTGGCGGACAGACTCGAATGCCCAAAATTCAACAAGAGATTGAAAAGATGTTTGGCAAAGAACCAAATCGCTCGATTAATCCAGACGAGGTGGTCGCCATTGGAGCCGCTGTTCAGGGAGGCATCCTCCAAGGCGAGATGAAAGACGTTCTTTTGCTAGATGTTGTTCCTCTCTCGCTGGGCATTGAAACGCTCGGCGGGGTCATGACCAAGCTAATCGATAAAAACACCACTTTGCCCACCCAAAAGAGCCAGATCTTTTCAACGGCGGCTGATAATCAAGGTTCGGTAGAAATTCACATTCTTCAGGGAGAGCGAGCGATGGCCAGCGACAATAGGAGTCTGGGGCGCTTTATTCTAGACGGTATTCCTCCTGCTCCGAGAGGCATTCCTCAGATCGAGGTAACCTTCGATATTGATGCCAACGGCATTCTGAATGTTTCGGCTAAAGACAAGGGAACCAATAAAGAGCAATCAATTCGAATTGAAGGCTCAGCGAGCGTTTCGAAAGAAGAAATTGAAAGAATGAAAAAAGAAGAACAGGAATATGCTAGCCAGGATGAGCAAAAGAAAAAGCTCATCGAGGCCAAGAATCAAGCCGATGCTTTGGTTTATAGCGGGAGAAAAACACTGAAAGAAATGAAAGATAAAATTTCAGCAGCTGACCAGAAAGAAGCTGAGGCGAAGATATCCGAGCTGGAGAAGGTCAAGCAGGAAGACAATCTGGAAGAGATCGAGAAAAAATCGGAAGAGGTCCAGCAGATATTACAAAAGATTGGTGCGGCGCTGTATCAACAAAGCCAAAACCAAGCCGGCGAGCCGTCAGATTCCCAACCGAAAGACCCCGAGCCAGAGGCTCATGATGATCAGCCTGGCTCATCCGGCACTCCGTCCGAGGAAGATAATTCCTAATGGGTTATGGAGGACTATTATCAAATTTTAGGAGTTAATCGTAACTCTTCCAAGGACGAGATTAAAAAGGCTTATCGTCGCCTGGCTCATCAATATCATCCCGATAAGGGCGGTGATGGAGAAAAGTTTAAGAAAATCAGCCAGGCTTACCGGGTCTTGTCGGACGACAAGAAAAGAGCCGAATACGATCGTTTTGGCTCGGGTTTTTCTGGTTATCAGTCAGCTGGGGGCTCGGGAGCTCCCTTTGGTTTTGGCTTTAATCAAAACGACTTTGGTCACATATTTGATGAGTTTGACTGGGGCGACTTGTTTGATTTTGCTTTCCGCCAAGAGAGTCGCCGAAGCCAGCCTAGCCGAGGCGAAGACATTCATGCTTCGCTGGAGATAGATCTTTCAGAAACTCTTCAATCGCAGAAGAAGAAAATTTCTCTTCACAAGCAGGTAGTTTGCCAGCGCTGTCAAGGACAGGGGAACGAGCCGGGCACGAGCCTGGATAAGTGTTCTGCTTGTCGAGGAACAGGACAGGTCCATCAGGTTAAGAGAACTATTTTTGGTAGCATGACTCACTACAGTACTTGTCCAGAATGTCAGGGAACTGGATTTGCTCCCCAAAAGCCATGTAATATATGCCGGGGACAGGGGAGAGTTAAAGAAAAAGTGACCATCGAGGTTCCTCTTCCGGCCGGGGTTGATAATAACCAGATATTAAAGTTCAGCCAGCAAGGGCATGCTGGATTAAGGGGCCAGACAGCTGGCGATCTCTATCTTAAGATTATTGTTAAGGAAAACGAACGTTTCGTTCGTCAAGGAGACAACTTACTTAGTCTCTTGCCAATTAGTTTTTCTCAGGCAGTTTTGGGAGACTCGGTTAAGTTTAAAACTCTGGCTGGCCAAGAAATTAAAGTCGGCATCCCTCGGGGCGCTGAATCCGGCCAGTTAATCAAAATTAGGAATGAAGGAGTGCCTCACTATGGCCGTCTGGGTCGGGGAGATCTCTATCTGCACTTGAAAATAGAAACGCCCAAGCGACTGACTAAGGCTCAGCAGGAGCTGCTGAGAAAGTTGCAAAAAGAAGGTTTATAGCCTAAAATTGACCCAGGGTCCGTAACTCAATGGTAGAGTAACTGCCTTTTAAGCAGTAAGTTGTGCGTTCGAGTCGCACCGGACCCACTCTCAATTGTCATGGAAACAGAAGATCTAACACCACAAGAAAGATCCCGCCAGCCCTGGGGATTTTTTATACTCGGCCTGATTATCGGAGCCCTGACTTTGGGATTATTTTTGACTCATCAAAGCCAGATAATTTGCGGCCCGGAAATTGTTCCGCCGGACGGCATTGATTTGTCTACTTTTTGGGAGGCCTGGAACCATGTCGAAAAAGAATACATGGAAGCCAGCGACCTAGACCGAGAAAGAATGGTTTATGGAGCAATCTCAGGTATGATTGAATCTGTCGGCGATCCGTATACGGTCTTTTTTGACCCTCAAGAGTCTTTAAAATTTCAGGAAGATCTGTCGGGCGAGATTGAAGGAGTTGGCATGGAGGTTGGCTTGCGACAAGGAATCATAACGGTCGTGGCCCCGATTAAGGACACTCCGGCTGAGAAAGCCGGGCTGCAGCCAGGCGACCAAATAATCAAAATTGATGATATGTCCACCTACGACATGGGCGTTGATGAGGCAGTTCAACTAATCCGAGGAGTTAAGGGAACCGAAGTAGTGCTGACCATCCGTCGACCGGATGTCTTTGATGAAAGAGAATTTCCTTTAATTCGGGATGTTATCCAAATTCCATCGGTTGCTTGGGAGCTGATTGACGGATCCATCGCTCATCTTGAGATTTATCATTTTCACCAGGGTTTAGTTCAAAACTTTCAAGAGGTGGCTGCAGAAATTATAAAAAGTCCGGCCCAAGGCATAATCCTTGATTTGAGAAATAATCCGGGCGGCTACCTTGATGTCGCCATTGATGTTGCGGGGTGGTTTCTGCCGATGGGAAATTTAGTGGCCATTGAAGAGTTTGGATCGGGAGAACGTCAGGAGTTTCGATCTCGGGGAAATGCAAAATTAGCTCCTTATCCAACATTGATCCTGATAAATCAAGGCAGCGCTTCAGGCTCGGAAATACTCGCTGGAGCCTTGCGCGATAATCGTAATTTAAGGATTATTGGCGAACAGTCTTTTGGCAAGGGGTCGGTTCAGCAGACCTTCAACCTGAGGGATGGATCGATGGTTAAGATTACGATTGCCAAATGGTTAACGCCAAGCGGACACTTAATTGAAGGAGTCGGCTTGGAGCCCGACATCACCGTCGAACTTAACCTGGAAGAGTATTTAGAGAAGGGCGAAGACAAACAGCTTGATAAAGCAGTTGAATTATTAAAAGAGATTATTAATTAATATGAAGATTATTCTTAAACAAGATGTGGCGAAAATAGGGCTAAAAGGCGAAGTCAAAGAGGTTTCAGGCGGATATGCCCGAAACTATCTATTCCCGAAGAGATTGGCTGACCCGGCCACAAAAACCAACCTGGTTCAATTACAGCGGCTTCAGGAAGCCAGAGCTCGTATCAAAGAACAGGAAGAAGTTCGGGCTCGCCAATGGGCCAAGAGTTTATCGGGTAAGATTTTTAACCTTGAGGTTGAAGCAGGGGAGAGGGGTCAGCTTTTTGAGGCGATCGATGCGGTTAAGATTGCCCATCTATTGACAGAAGAAGGTTTTTCTGTTGAAAAAAATCAGATCCTCATCGATAAGCCGATTAAGGAACTAGGTGAATTCGAGGTTGAAATTAAGTTGACTCCAGAAGTAATCGCTAAGACCAAGATAAAGGTTAGCGCACGTTCAAAATCTTAACCACTCGCTGGCGTCCATCGAATCCAATTTTGCGACGAGTCTGGAATTCCAAAACACCGTCTTTAATTGCATAAAGGGTGTCGTCTCGGCCAAGTTTTACGTTTTGGCCGGGCAGAAACTTAGTGCCGCGCTGACGAACCAAAATCATACCCGTCTTGACTGTTTGGCCACCAAAAATCTTGACTCCTAGTCTTTGAGATCGAGAGTCGCGGGTATTACCGGTTGCTTTTTTAGAAGTTTTCTTGGACATGTCTGAAAATAACGTTCCAATTATAGTTTAATTATTAATCTTTGTCTAGCTATTGTGTGGACTAATCTTAAAGAAAAGTTAAAAAAAGAAGAAGACAGAATAAAGATTTTGAGCTTAATCTTTCTTCTGACATTGTTAGCTTTTGGCTGCGGATATCTGGTGTCGCGTTATCAAAATCAGGAACCTCTGGAGTTAATTGAAGAGTTTCAGCAGATTAATCATTGAGCTTGCTTCCGCCGTGAAAACGGCGATGCAGATCGCGCAACCTCTTATTGGTAACGTGGGTATATATCTGAGTGGTTGAGATGTTCTGATGGCCTAGGAATTCTTGAACGGTTCTTAAATCAGCGCCTTGATTCAGTAAATCAGTGGCGAAAGAGTGCCTTAAGGTATGGGGCGTGGTGCTTGGCGGCAAGCCGGCCATGAGAGCATATTTTTTAACAATATTCTCAATAGAACGGGCGCTCAAACGGCCATGGTTGTTCTTTGGGGCGCGAAAATTAATGAATAGGGGAGAGTCAGCTTCTTTTTCCGGCTGAATTAAGCGATCTCGGGCCTCTAAATAGCGCTTCAACCAACTAACCGCTCTCTCTGAGAGATAAATCGTCCGAGGATAGCTGCCTTTGCCAACGATGCTTATCTCCATGGCTTCATTTAGCTGACTGTCTTTGAATTGCTTCCGATCCAGAGAAACTAGCTCGCTTATTCTCAAGCCAGTTGAGAATAAAACCTCTATAATAGTTCGGTCACGCAAGCCAATAAAGCTGCTGGTGTTAGGAGCCTGAAGAAGCTTAGCTATTTGCTCCAGCTTTAGAAAATCTACTTTTTTATCTTTTTTCTGCTTTGCTAATTCAACCTTCTCAGCCGGAAGAGACTTGATGTCTCGGGCGGCGAAAAAGTTAAGCAATGCCCTTAGGGCGATTAAATAATAGTTTTGAGTTGTTTTTTTAAGAGGCTGCTTAGTCTGGCTATCAGTTGATCGAGCTAAAAATACTCGATACTGCCAAATATGCTCAGAATCAATCTGGTGAGGTTTCAGGTGAGTCAAGTTGTTACTTTCCATCCAGTGAACAAATTTTCTCAAGAAGCGATCATAATTTTCTTGAGTCTTGTTAGACAATCCTTTTTCAACATCAATCCAGTCTAAAAAGTCTGGAATATGCTCAATAATAGTTTTAGAGCTTTCTTGCATATCTTAGTTCGGTTAATCTACATTATGCGAACTTTAATCTCAACCAATATGCTACTTCCCTTCTATAATTATGTCAACCGGGAAAGCACTCCCCTCTGACAGTTAGAGAAGTTTAGCCGCCCGCTCCAATCGGCGGATAGTTTTTTCTGGACCGAGGACGTAGGCGACATCGAAAGGACTGGCCGAATTTTCTTTACCGGTCAAGGCTGCTCGGACTGGCCAGAGAAGAGTTCCTCGGTCCCCTATCTCATCAGCAGCCCCGAGAAGGGCTTCATTTATCTTTTCTAGGGTCCAGTCTCTCTTAAGGCCAGAAAGGGCCTTAATTGCCCGATTAAGGGCATTCTTGATCTCTTTTTTGTCTTTATCCTTCCAAATTAATAGTGTTGGCTGATACTTCACTTCTTTCTTGAAGAAATAATCGACTAATTCCGGAATTTCTGATAAAACCTTTAATCTCTCCTGATAAAGGCCGATTACCTTTCCTAAGTAGCCCAAAGAAACAATTTCCTTGGTTTCCTTGATTCTGTATTTTTTACTTCCATTGGGAATTTCTTCTAAATGGCCTGATTTGATTAGATAAGGAATACACATCTGTGTCAAGACCGGTAACGATTCTTGTCTGATGTAATACCCATTCATCCAGTTAAGGCGCTTGAGGTCGAATATGCCTCCAGAGCGCTGGACTTTATCTAAGCTGAATTTTTCAACCAACTCGTCCATAGAGTATATCTCGCGGTCGGTTCCTTCATTCCAGCCAAGCAAGATCATAAAGTTAACTAATGCCTGGGGCAGATAGCCCTGTTGATAATAATCGCTGACAGCAACAACCTCTTCCCGCTTGCTAAGCTTCCGACGGTTGGGACTGAGCACCAGGGGCAAATGAGCGTATTGGGGCTGAGGCAGGCCTAAGGCCTCAGCAATTAAAATCTGCTTCGGCGTGTTAGAGATATGATCAGCTCCTCGGATAACGTGCGTAATCTTCATCAGATAGTCATCGACGACCACGGCTAAATTGTATAGTGGCTCCTTCAGGTTTTTGGCAATAATAAAATCACCCAGCTCTGAAGAGTTAAAATCGGTCTGCCCGCAGATTTGGTCCTGAAAGGAAATTACTTTATCTGAAGAAACCTTTAGGCGGATAACGGCGCTCTCTCCCCTCTTTAATCTAGCCTGAGCTTCCTTTGGGTCAATGTTCCGACAACGGCCAATGTAACGGGGTGGCTCACCGATGCTGGCCTGATATTCTTTTTGGGCCGCCAGCTCATCTTTCGTGCAAAAGCAGTAATAGGCTTGGCCCTGATCGAGTAGCTGCTTGATATAGGGCGTATAAATATCTACCCGCTCGCTCTGCCGATAAGGAGCAAAGGAGCCTCCTTTGTCCGGGCCTTCATCCCAGTCGAGGCCGAGCCAGGCTAAATATTTTAAAATATCCTTTTCCCACTTCTTTTTTGAGCGTTCATGGTCAGTATCCTCAATCCTTAATACAAATGTTCCTCGACTCTGTCGGGCAAACAGATAGTTAAACAAGGCTGTCCGAGCGGTGCCGATATGGAGAGGCCCGGTTGGCGACGGCGCTAATCTCACCCTCGGCCGATCAGGCGCCGATAATTCTAATTTTTCATCGCTCATTTTAAAAATAAATAACTTATTAAATATTCGGCGATAATACGAGCTGCTTGGGGCCGAGCAAAATGCTTGGCCATTTCCCCTCGCTTCTTCAGCGTTTCAGGGTTACTAAAAGCATACTGGACTGACTTCAAGAAAAATTGAGGCGTAAAATTATTCTCTTCAATCACCTGAGCTCCATAATCTTTAAAAAAATAAGCATTTTTAATTTGGTGATTAGCAGCTGAATTAGCCAGGGGCACAATAATACTTGGTTTGCCTAGAGCAGCAATTTCAAACAAAGTCCCTGAACCAGCTCGGGCAACAATCAAATCAGCGGCCTGGTAGGCATTGACCGTTTCCCATTCATCAAGAAAAGGATAGGGATGGTAAGACTGCCAAAATTTTTGATCGACAATTATCTTGGCGGCGGTTCTAATTTCATCAAAATTTTTTTGCCCGCAGTGATGAATTACCTCAAACTGCTCCAATAGCGACGGTAAAACATCGAGAACGACGCTATTAATGAATTGAGCCCCCTGTGATCCGCCTACAATTAAGATGACTGGCTTATTGGAAAGAATTCCCAGGGCTTTTCGGGCTGATTGTTGCTCTCCTTCAAGCAGGCTGGTGCGGATTGGATGGCCAACGTTGATATGACGTTGCTGATTATTTTTAGGCTCGGGAAAGGAAGTAAACACTTCCAGAGCCCACTTGGCGCCGAAGCGATTAGCTTTACCCATCACTGTATCTGATTCATGGACAAATAGAGGAACCTGCATTAACAATCCCCACAGAACAGTCGGAAAAGAGCCGAAGCCGCCTTTACTAAAAATCAAATCGGGCCCAATGAAGAATAGATAGAAGAAAGCCAGAACAAGGCTAATGGGAATTTTAAAGAGAATGTCTACAACGTTCCAGAGCGAGAAGTAGCGACGGACTTTTCCGCCCAGCGTAGTTCTCATTTTAACCCCTTCTTTAGGCAAATAACTTAAAGCCAGGGCATCAGGCGGACCAATGTAATAATAAGAAAATATTTGGTCGCGATCAATCTTTTTCATTTCGCGAATTACAGCAACAATGGGAAAGATATGGCCGCCGCTGCCGCCACCGGTAAAAACAATCTTAAATTTTCTTTTTTTACTTTTTCGAGGCATTTAATAAAAAACCTAATCCAATAAGTTGAGCAGTTAGAGCCGAGCCGCCGTAGCTAATAAATGGCAGCGGCATGCCGGTGAGAGGAATTAATCCAACGTTGGCCGAGATATGGATAAAAGCCTGAACGGCGATCCAAACGGTAACCCCCATGATAATCAATTGACGAAAATGGTCTTTTTGGCTTAAAGCCAGGCGAACGCCTAGCCAAGCCAAAACCACAAAGAGAACCACCAGCAGAACGGATCCGATAAAACCAGTCTCCTCAGCTATTATAGCAAAGATTGAGTCGCTTATGGAGTGGGGCAGGAAACCAAACTTTTGCCGGCTCAAGCCTAAGCCTAAACCGGCTAAGCCTCCTGAACCAATGGCGTAAAGCATCTGCTTAATCTGATAACCGGCGGCCAGCGGAGATTCTTCTGGATTCAGAAAAGTTAATAATCGGGAAAATCGATAGGCAGAAAAGCGAATCAGCAGCCAGCCAGATACTCCCGCCAAAGAGAAAAGCAGAAAGATATTACCCAAAGGCATTCCGGCGAGAATATACATAGCGAGACCGGTAATAATAATTACGCCAAAGGTGCTTAAATCAGGCTGCAGAATAAAAAGCGCCCCAATGACAGCCGTTAGGCCTAAGAATATCAAAAATATTTTACGATATTGCTTCTTGCGAGCCAACAAAGAAGCCAAGTGAGCGAAATAAAGAATAAAGGCAATTTTTAAAAACTCGGACGGTTGAAAGGAAATTGAGCCAATTTGCAACCAGCGCCGGCTACCGCCTAAAGCTGTGCCGAAATAAGGCAGCAGTAGTAAAATCAGCAACACAAGGTTGGCCCCAAAGAGATAAGGAACTAATTTCCGAAAGCGATCCAGGGGCAGTTTATAAGCGACCAGGCCCAGAATTATTCCCGGTAAAATTCCATGCATTAGCTGCCGCTTGAGGTAATAGAAGCTGTCTCCGAAGCGACTTAAAGCACTGGGAGCCGAAGTTGTGGTTAAGAAAAACAAGCCGATAGCCAAAAGAATCAAAGAGATAACTGCGATGCTCCAGCGTAAATTTTTATCATCACTCGTCTCTTTCATTGTTTTAATGACGGCTCATTTCTTTAACCCATTTCTGAAAAGCCTCGCCTCGCGCCTGATAATTTTTAAAGTTAGTAAAGCTGGCCGAAGCCGGAGAGAGCAGACAGACTTTTTGGGGAGCCGTCACTTCAAGGGCGTGCTTAACCGCCTCAGCCATATCCTTAACTTCTTTAACGCTGGGAGCCGGCTGTCCTTTCTTTAAGGCTTGTTTTTTAACTAAAGCGACGATCTCCGGTCCAGTTTTTGGAAAAGAAATTAAATGCGATACGCCCGCTCGAATAATTTCTTCGGCTAATTCTTCAAAGTCAATCCCCTTCTCCGATCCTCCAATGATCAGCGTATCGACCGAATGCTCAAGCGAGCGAAGCGCCGATATTGTTGCGGCCGGAATAGTTGCGGCTGAATCATCATAAAAAAAGATACCTTGCCACTGTCCAATAAACTCCAGCCTGTGTTTTGGCGGCTTAAAATCTAATAATTTATCTGAAATTTCCTGGTTGCTCAGCCCCGCCATTTTAGCCAAGATAACAGCTGGCATAATATTTACCTTAACGGTCGGATGGAGCTGGTTTAACTTTTCTTTATTCAGAACTACCTCTGGCACTTCTCCTGGCGCTTGATAATAAAGCTGGCTCTCTTGCCAAAAACAAACACTCCCCTCGTCTGGCTGAGGACTAAAGGGTATCTTTTGAGCTAAAGAAATGGCGATGGTCGCTCGCAGGTGATCGTCAGCCTGATTGTAAACGAGAAGATCTTTTGGCGTTTGATAGCGAATCAGATTGATTTTAGCCTGATAGTAAGCATCAAGCTGGCCAAAGTAATCGAGGTGATCGGGCATCAGGTTAAGAAAAATAGCTTGATGCGGGCTGATTGTTAAGCCGTCGAGCTGATGCGAAGACATTTCATAAACAAACCAAGCGTTGGGATCGTCGGCTTCTGACCAGAAATCTAAAGCCGGTCGTCCCATGTTGCCAACCAAAAAAACCTTCTTTTTGCTTTGGAGCAAGTGATGGACTAACCCAGCAGTCGTGCTCTTGCCTTTAGTTCCGCTGATACCAATCGTTCGATCTCGAACTTTTTGCAGAAAAAGCTCGGTTTGCGAGGTGATGGTTGCCTGTTTTAACTTAATTTTTTTTAGCGAAATTCCAGGCGCTCTAACCACAACTTGATAATGATTGACCGCATCTAAATAATCGGAACCAAGAATGAATTCTACCTGCTTGTCTTGCCGGGCGACTTCAGACCAGAAACCGCCCAGCTGAGATAAGTCATTCTGGTCAGCCAAAGCTAGCCTCTGATCGGGCCAAAGACGACGGAATAAACGATAGGTTGACTCGCCTTCTCGGCCCAAGCCCAGGATCAATACTTTTTTATCGGCGATGTCCTTAATTGTCATTGATGACTTCGGTTTTAATCGTCTGGCCCAAACACAGGCGACTGATAGTTTCAGCCTGATAAGGCTGAGAGCTAAAACAGAACCTATGTTCTCGGCTTCTTTTAATTTTTTGCGCCAGCTCTTGGTTTTTGATTAAAAAGTTTTTTACCTCCTGAACTACCGCTTGGGCCGGATCCACTATGGTCACCTCCTGGCCAACTATCTGCTCTATGGTGCCTCTCATTAAGGGATAATGGGTGCAACCCAGTATCAAGGTGTCTATGCCTTGATTGACTAAAGGCTTGAGATATTCTTCAGCAATTTCTCGGACTCCAGGACGCTCCATCCAATTTTCTTCAATGATCGGCACAAACAAGGGACAGGATTGAAAATAGGGCTGGACTGATTGATCTAATTCTTTAATCTTTTTCTGATAAATCCCACTTCGAATAGTCCCAGGCGTACCAATCACGCCAATCCGCCCGTTTTGAGTTGTCGCCAAAGCCTGTCTAACTCCGGGGGTAATAACACCAAAGACCGGTCGCCTAGAATTTTGATTAATTAAATCAAAGGCCCAAGCCGAAGCCGTATGGCAGGCAATAATTACTATTTCTGCCCCCTGATTAAACAGCCAGTCAACGTTTAGCCTCGACCAGGATCGAATGAGCTCAGCCGGTTTGGTGCCGTAAGGCAAGCGGGCCGTGTCGCCCAAATAAATCACTGGATAGCCCGGCAATTGCTGCCAGACCTCTTTAACCACCGTTAATCCGCCCAAGCCCGAGTCAAAAAGACCAATCATTAACCTAGTAGTCTAATTGCTACCCCGACCAGAGCCATAACTCCACCAATCACCCAGAAGCGCATAGTTACCTTGTAGTGAGGCCATCCCTTGGCTTCAAAGTGATGATGAATCGGCGCCGCTAAGAACAATTTTCTCTTCTTAAACTTTTTATAGAGCAGTTGCAAAATTACTGATCCAGATTCTAAAAACAGCAGGAACGCAATAATCGGCAAAACAATTAATGAATCAGTGAAAAAGGTAATGACGGTTAAGGTGGCGCAAAGCCCCATGACGCCAGTCTCTCCGAGATAAAAACGGGCCGGTGGAATATTAAACCAAAGAAAAGCCAAGATAGCTCCGACCAAAACCAAGCAGAAGGTCGCCAGGTGATATTGCAGGTTAAAAAATGAAATTACAGCAAAAGCGCCAAAGATAGTGGCAAAAGTTCCACCGGCCAGACCGTCTAAGCCATCGATAATACTTCCGCCATAAGTAGCAATCATTGTCACTATAAAAATAGGCACTAGCCACCAGCCAACAAAAAGACTGCCCCAACCGGGAATACCGATAGTTTCAACGCCTAATTTTGCGTAGAACCACCAGCCGCCAATTAATCCAATTAAACCGACAATAGCGATTCGCCAGGAAAGCTTTAATCCGCCACCGATGTACTTTCCTTTGCCTTTGATTTGGAGCAGGTCGTCGGTCAGCCCCAAAAGAGAAGCCGCGACCAAGGCAAATAAAGGCAGCCAAGTTTGAGAGCGATGGAGAAAATTTAACTCAGACAAAATGTCGTTATTTAGCAGGCTTAAGAGATAAAATATAACCGCAACCAATAAAGGAACGACCCAAACAATCAGACCGCCAACTCGAGGCACTCGTGTCCCCTCTCCCCCGTGAAATTTAGTAAAAACTTTAAGCTTCTGGCCATCGATGCTTTTGTCTTTGTCTTTTTTCCTCCAGAGCTGATGACGATACATGAAATCAGTGAACTTCGGAATGATCGCCAAAGCAAAAACAAAGGAGAAGAAACCGAGGGCAAAGGCTCGAATTACTTGCCAGACGGTATAAGAGTCGACTTCAAAGACCATAATTAAATGAATAGAGATAAGCTTCAGGGATCCACTCAACGACATGCTTAGTGTCAGCAAAACGATCTTCTGATCCCAAAACAACTACGATGAGATAGGCGTCTTCTGTGGGCCCCTGAAAAACCGAAACCAAACATTCTCCAGCCGAAGGCAGATAACCGGTCTTGCTACCAATGAGGCTTGTATAATCTCCTAACAGCTGATTATTATTAACAGCCCGATAATAAAAAGCACCCGTACCATCATAAATAGCATAATCATCACTGGCTAAGGCCTGGCGGATAACTTCATATTCTGGCTGCTGCCAGAGATAAGTTACCATTTTTATTATTTCGTTGGCGGTTGAGTAGTTATCAGCCCGGCCGGCCCCGGTTAATCCGGTCGCTGTTATAAAGTGAGTCTGCTCAAGGCCGATTGAAGCTGCCTTTTGATTCATCTCCTGGATAAAAGCAGAAACGCCTTTTATCTCAGCCAGAGCATAAGCAGCACTATTATTAGACTCCATTAAAGAAAGATAGATTAAGTCTTTAACGCTCAGCTGATCCCCTTCTTTGATTAAAGGAATATTGCCAATCTGATTCGCTGACCAGCTAGAAACAGTGGTCTGTTGCTCCAGCTGATAAAGATCAATGGCCACCATCGCGGTCATCAGCTTGGTAATGCTGGCAATAGGATAAGGATGGTCGGCGTTTTTAATCAATAGATGACGATTGGGTTGGTGGGGATTAATTTCAACCGCGGCTACCGAGCGAGCGCTAACTTCTTCGGGAAAAGGAACTGACCAGTTTCTGATCGGCCGATGGGCTTGCAGAAGCTGTTCAAAAAGGTTGTGATTTTTAGCTAAAGAAGCATCAACATCAACCATTTGGTAGTATAGATAATCAGCCAAGATAGGCTGGAATACACCAAATCCAAAAACGGCCACCAAAACGGCAACAATAACTAATATTAACTCTCGCCGCCTGATCTTATTAAAGAAAAACTTCGGTTTTCCCAACATCTTCTTTGTTGGCTTTTTTTTCGGTTCCGTCCGATAAATCATTTTTTCTTCTTAAACTCTAGATTAAGTTCTTTTAACTGTTCCGGCGTAATTGGAGCCGGGGCTCCGGTCATCAATTCCCGGCCCGCCTCAGTTTTAGGAAAAGGAATTACTTCGCGGATATTCTTTTCGTCAAGAACGATCGAAAGAAAACGATCCAGCCCAATGGCGATGCCGCCATGAGGAGGAACACCGTATTGGAAAGCCTCCAGCAAGTGGCCGAAGTTATTTCTGATTTCTTCATCTTGGTGTCCCAGAACTTGAAACACTGCCTGAAGCATATCTGGCCGGTAGATTCTCAAGCTGCCTCCGCCAATCTCTGACCCATTTAACACCAGATCGTACTGGAAGGCCTTTATGTCTCCCGGGTTTTGCTTAACCTGATCAATGCTATCGGTCTGAGGACGAGTAAAAGGATGGTGGACTGGTGCCCAGCCCTTTCTTTCGGTTTGTTTTTCGAACATAGGAAAATCAACTACGAAAGCAAAGGCTAGTTCTTGGGGGTCTTGATCTTTTCTTAAGTCGGGTCGGTCGCTTTTATATTCCTTCATCGCTTGATCATAGGGCAGGCGGGGAAAAGGAAATTTTTGGATTTTCTTTTCTGGAAAAACTTTTTCAATTACTTGGCGAAAAAGATTTTCTATTAAAGATAAAATATCTTCCTGTTCGACAAACGACATTTCTAAGTCGAGCTGGAGAAACTCAGCTTGGCGATCAGCCCGAAAATCTTCATCACGAAAGCATCGAGCAATCTGGAAGTAGCGCTCCAGGCCTCCAACCATTAACATCTGCTTGTATTGCTGGGGACTTTGGGGCAAAGCATAAAAGCTGCCCGGATATTGGCGAGCCGGAACAACAAAATCTCGAGCTCCTTCGGGAGTAGACCGGGCCAAGATGGGAGTGTCAACTTCACGAAAGCCCTGCTCGTCCAAAATCTGGCGCATCAAACTGAAGACTTTATGTCGATAGGTTAAATTGCGCTGCAAGCGAGGCCGTCTTAAATCAAGGTAGCGATACTTTAGCCTGATCTCTTCATTGATCTGGTAACCGTCTTCTTTTAGGTCGAAAGGGGGTATCTCAGCGGCACTAAGAACAGCTACGCTCTCCGCCTTAACTTCTACTCGGCCGGTAGCTATCTTTTCATTAACCATTTTAGCCGGCCGGTCCTTTACCTCTCCAATGACTTCTAAAACCCACTCTGGGCGAATTAATTCTATCTGGGGCAACTCCTTGGAGCAGACCACCTGAACTATGCCGCTCCGATCCCGGAGGTCAATAAAAATAACTCCGCCGTGGTCTCGGTAGCTGTTAACCCAGCCGTTGAGTTTAATTTTCTGGCCGGAGCAGTTAGCTGTCTCGGCAATTAATGTTCTTTTCATTCTTGATTAGAAAAATATTGGCGAATCTTGGAAACAATTTCCTCTGGGTCGTGATTAGCTTTAATAATGTATTCGTTAACTCCCAGAGTATGGGCTTCCCCTCTGGTCTCAGGATTATCATAATTAGAAAAGGCAATCACTGGAATATCTTTAATTTCTGATTTTTCTTGTCTGATTTTTCTTAAAAAATGCAGGCCGTCATTGTGGGGCAAAATGATATCCAAAATGACAAGATCGGGTCTCTCTTTTTTGGCCACTTCTATCCCCTCTTCGGCTGTCCGGGAAAGCAAAATCTTGAACCCGGCTCGCTCGAATTTTTCTTGATACATTTTAGCTAAAAGTTCTTCGTCTTCAATTAAAAGTATCTTTTTCATTTCTCCTTTTTTATTTTATCCTTCAGTCGGTATAAAAAATCTTGAGCAATTTCTTTCCCGCCTAAACCAAAAGCCAAGCCGAGAGACAAAACCAGGAAGAAAATTAATCCCTGAAACAGAATAACTATCATTTCGGGGGCAATGCCAATTTGCTTCAGCACAATTAAAATAGCCAGCCCCCAAATAGTCCAACGAGCAAATTTTTCAGCAACAAAGGCATAGCTGGCGTCGATCCAGTTAATAGAAACACGAATAATATTGCCAGCGGCATCAGCTAAAATAGTGGCAATAATAAATATTAGAATAACTAACAACAGGTTCGGTAGCCAGCGAACAACAATCATCAAGAATTCCGCCACGCCCATTAAACCCAAGGCCTCGGCAGCCAAAGCTAAGAAAAAAACAATCATTAGCCAGCGGACGATCAAGCCAGTGGCTCCGGAAAGATTAATTTTAATGCCTGTCTTCTCCAGTCCCTTTTTCCAGCTGTTGTTTTGGAAAATATCATCAATGTGAAATTTCTTTAAAATCCTGGTTGTCAGGCGTCCTAGCCAGATGGCCAACAAACACCCTAAACAGAATAAAAGCAGGATAAAGAAAAAGGAAGGTAGCCGGTCTAAAAAGTTATACCAGGCGCTGGCAATAACATTATCTAGGTTATAATTTAAAGCCTCCATGATAATTTGATACTTAAGGTGATTTTAGCAGACGCGCAGAGATTTATCAATCAGTCAAATCATCAATTTTAGAAACAACTTTGGCAACGGTTTCTTCTAAAGTAGAACACCGGCCACAATAGCTATTCGTTTTTTGTCTTTTAGCCAATTCGGATTCAGCTCTGTCTCATGGTCGATAAAATAGCTTGGCTGACAACGATTAGCCTGATCCATAACCAGCCGAAAGGCTCTTTGAACGCCAAAGCAAAACCCGCCTGAATTTCCGACGGCGACCTCGGTTGATTCAAACTTCCCCAATATTTATTTTATAAGTTAACTCTGGGGAGCAATTATAGTAAATCAGAAGAGTAACTGCTGTGGACCCGGGGAGATTCGAACTCCCGACCTCCACATTGCAAATGTGGCGCTCTGCCAACTAAGCTACGGGCCCTGAAAAAAGTGGGCGTGGTAGGAATTGAACCTACGACCTCTTCTTTATCAGAGAAGCGCTCTACCACTGAGCCACACGCCCAAGCAAAATAATTGTAACAATAACTCTTTGATCTCGCAAGAGATTAATATTTTTTCAAAAACCAATAAGAAAAATAGTAAATCAGAAAACGGAACCTTTTTAAAGATATTTCTCGACCGGGCGGGTAGGTAAATTCCTGTCCGCCGAATCCTTTTTTAAAAGAAGTTACTCCGGGAAATCTTTGCTGACTAATCCCCCAGTTGTCATAATACTGGCCGCCCTTAGACCGGGCTCCGGCCACCACTGTAAAGCGGATTAAATAGGGGGCTTTGAGGTGGCCAAATTTATGATTCGAAGCCGAGTGGAGGAAAGTAACTTTATGGCCGAAATAAACGACGATTGTCCCAGCAACTACTTGCTGCTGATAATAAGCTAAAAAGAGCGAGGCGTTTAAGTAATGCAGCAGGTTCTGAAAGTACTCATAAGGATAAGTATTAAAATTCTGACTGGCCGCAGTTTGCCTCATTAAGTCATAAAAAGTCTTCAGGTCGTCGCTCTCTTCAACGGTCACTCCCCGGCGCTGAGCCAGGCGGACATTGTACCTGGCTTTGCCGTCAAACTCTTTTAAAATATCTTCCTCCGTCGCTTTAATTTCAGAAATCAAGGTCTGTTGGGGCTGAATCCGATGTCGGCTCTTCCAGCCCAGAGAAAGTGGCTCAATCGGTTCGGCCTTGATGGCAATGCAACTAGAGTCAACGAGCGACCCGGCTTTTCGAAATAGTTCATTTCGGGTTTTGTCATCGGGAGCAATCGGTCCGTGAGGAATGTAAAGGTAATGGCCGAAAGGCGACTTCTCTTCCATGACCTGGCAAACTCCCTTAATCTGGCCTTCGGCCCGGGCAGCTATTCGCCAAACACGCTGATATTCCTTTCGAAACTCCCCCCAATCGTAAGATTGCAGAAAGGTTCCGCCGTGCTGCTCCAAAAATCCATCCCACTCCTCTTTAGATTGATTGAATTCAAAGTCCACCAAGGCGTAGCTAATTAATCAATTGTAGCAACCACAAAAAATCCCGCAAGAAGCGAGATAAATCGAATAGTTAACTATTTAGAGTCGCTTTGAGAGCGGACTAGAAAGGATAACCGCTATGACCTTAAGATTGAAACCCAAATTTGAGATTTCAATCTTAGTCGACAAACTTGAAAGAAATATTGTTCCACGCGCAGATTCCCCTACGCGTACCTTGTTACAACTTAGTCCTGATCATTAGCCCTACCTTCGGCCCTTCGAACGAAGAGACTACGGGTATTGCTAACTTTCCTGACTTGATGGGCAGTGAGTACAAGACCCAGGAACATATTCATCGCCGCATGGCTGATCGGCGATTACTAGCGATTCCGGCTTCATGAGGTCGAGTTGCAGACCTCAATCCGAA
>ENA-UPTA01001083-UPTA01001083.1-activated-sludge-metagenome-genome-assembly--contig:-NODE-1083-length-30711-cov-8.481211_pt1 | contig 30711 bp, 28 predicted proteins | sample MGYA00238184_ERZ773361 | MGnify/ENA primary metagenome ERZ773361 (study PRJEB29100, sample SAMN05720205) | activated sludge metagenome | isolation source: anaerobic digester from wastewater... | reverse complement strand
ACCGCATGCTGTCCTTCGACAGCGTGAAGCTCAGGCTGCTTGCCCACGCATTCGCGTTGGCCCAGTTCATGCGCCCGTCTGCCCCACCACCGTTGGCCGTGTCGAAACTCGACCCGAGCGCCGCGTTCGCATCGCGCAGCCACGTCACGTCCAAGACGTCGTCATATACGAACCGGCTGTCCGGCAGCACCGTCAGCGCCGCCTGCGCGCCGCCCGACGCCAATATCACCGCTGCCACCAACGCGGCACGAACACCGCGTCTTCCGCTCTCGACCATGGCTTCCGCTCCTCTAATTGTTGCGTGGGAGCGTACGCAGGATACGTACCACCAACCCCAGGCTGCCCGGCGTCAGACGAATATGGGTGCACATCCGGACGATTCAACAAATGTCGGTTGAGCATTGCACCTCTCGGTCGGTCGGGCAGGACAGGACCGTAAAGCCCGCCGACACCGCTGCGCGCCAGTCACGCGCGTGTTGCGCCGCAACAGACGGAGGAGGGAGAACGGACGCCGACCGGGAGATACGCGGCAAAGCCAGACGCCAGAGGTGTGTCTGACGTAGCGTGCCGTCCCATGTCAAAGCCGCGGCGCGCGTTTAGCGTCGCACGGCCGAGGCAAGCCGCGGGAAGTGCGGCTGAAAGGAAAAGGTGGTCCTTTGGTGAAGGCCCCCCTTGCGACAGACCGTCAGGCCATCGCCTTCACGGCGGCCGACAGGCGGCTCTTGGCGCGCGATGCCGTGTTCTTGTGGATGATGCGCTTGTCGGCGATGCGGTCGATGATGCTCTGCGAGGCGCGCAGCGTCGACGTGGCGGCGGCCTTGTCGCCGGCGGCGATGGCCTTGCGGACCGCCTTGATGGCGGTGCGCAGCGTGGAGCGCAGGCTGGAGTTGTGGGCGTTGCGAACGACGTCCTGACGGGCGCGCTTGCGGGCGGAAGCGATGTTGGCCATGCGAGAATCCTGATCGATTGAATCGGACGCCAGGCGGCATGTCCGGATTTCAGAGAACTTTCGACTATATACCAATCCAGGCCTGAGGCGCAATCCTCGAGCCGCACCGGAACGCGCCACCTTGAACCTGCTTCGCGCCGCTGCAACGATCAGCGGGCTCACCCTGCTGTCGCGCATCACCGGCCTCGTCCGCGAGAACCTCACCGCCTCGCTGTTCGGCGCGTCGGCACTCACCGACGCGTTCTTCGTCGCGTTCCGCCTGCCGAACCTGCTGCGGCGCATGTTCGCCGAGGGCGCGTTCTCGCAGGCCTTCGTGCCCATGCTGGCGCACGCGCGCGCGCAGGATTCTCCCGAGGCCACGCGCGCGATGGTCGACCGGGTGGCGACCGCGCTGTTCTGGGTGCTCGTGCTGGTGTCGCTGGCCGGCGTGCTGGGCGCGCCCGGCCTGGTGTGGATCACCGCGTCCGGACTGGCGCGCGACCCGGCCGCGTTCGACGCGGCGGTGGTGATGACGCGATGGATGTTCCCGTACATCCTGTTCATCTCGATGGTCGCGCTCGCCTCCGGCATCCTCAACACCTGGAAGCGCTTCGCCCTGCCGGCCTTCGCGCCGGTGCTGCTGAACCTGAGTGTCATCGGCTGCGCGCTGCTGCTGTCGCGCTTCTTCGACCCGCCGGTGTATGCGCTGGCGGCAGGCGTCGTGATCGGCGGGATCGCGCAGGTCGCGATCCAGATCCCGGCGCTGCACCGCATCGGCATGCTGCCGCGCATCGGGCTGAACGTGATCCGCGCGTTCCGCGACCCGAGCACCCGGCGGCTGCTCGGCCAGATGGCGCCCGCCCTGCTCGCCGTGTCGGTCGCGCAGATCAGCCTGCTGATCAACACCCATGTCGCGTCCCGGCTGGCCGCCGGCAGCGTGTCGTGGATCACCTATGCCGACCGCCTGATGGAATTCCCCACCGCCCTGCTGGGCGTGGCGCTGGGCACGGTGCTGCTGCCCAGCCTGTCGCGCGCCGACGCGGCCGGCGACACCGACGAATACAGCGGCCTGCTCGACTGGGGCCTGCGGCTGGTGGTGCTGCTGGCCCTGCCGTGCATGGTGGGGCTGTCGATGATGGCCGAGCCGCTCACCGCCCTGCTCTACCACTACGGCCGCTTCGACGCGCGCTCGGTGGCGATGACCTCGCTGGCCGTCGTCGGCTACTCGGTCGGGCTGCTGGGTCTGATCGCGATCAAGGTGCTCGCGCCCGGCTTCTATGCGCGCCAGGACGTCCGCACGCCGGTCAAGATCGGACTGTTCGTGCTGGCCGCCACCCAGGGCATGAACCTGCTGTTCGTGCCGCTGTTCGGTCACGCCGGGTTGGCGCTGTCGATCTCGATCGGCGCACTGGTCAACGCGGGCCTGCTGTTCGGCGGCCTGTGGCGGCGTGGCATCTACCGGCCGCTGCCCGGCTGGGGCCGCTACGTCCTGCAGGTGATCGCGGCCACGGCCGCGATGGCCGCGATGCTCGCCGTCACCGTCGGACGCTTCGACTGGATCGCCCTCCAGGCGCAGCCGCTGCTGCGCATCGCCCTCACGCTGGGCGTGATCGCCGCCGCCGGCGGCGTGTTCGTCGCAGTGCTGGTGATGAGCGGCATCCGCCCGCGGCAACTGCTGCGCCGATCGGCCGATTGAGATCGACGACGCACCGCCCCCCATTGAACCCGAACGGAGACCTTCCCATGCGCATCACTTTCATCGGCGGCGGCAACATGGCCAGCGCGCTGATCGGCGGGCTGCTCGCCGGCCGCCTGTCCCCCGGCGACATCCGCGTCGTCGACCCCGTGGAATCGCAGCGTGCGCTGCTCGTGCAGCGCTTCGGCGTCGGCGTGTCCGCGGATGCGGCCGGCGCGGTGGCGGGCAGCGACGTGACGGTGCTGAGCGTCAAGCCGCAGCAGATGCGCGAGGCCGCCAGTGCATTGGCCGCGCACGTGCGCGGCCAGCTCGTGATCAGCGTCGCGGCGGGCATCCGCGCCAGCGACCTGTCCCGCTGGCTCGGCGGCCATGCGCGCATCGTGCGCGCGATGCCGAACACACCCGCGCTGATCGGACAGGGGGTGACCGGTCTGGCGCCGTTCCCCGGGCTCGCCGACGCGGATCGCGCGCGCGCCGACGAGATCCTGCGCGCGGTCGGGCAGACGGTGTGGGTCGACGAAGAAGGCCTGCTCGACGCGGTGACCGCGGTCAGCGGCAGCGGTCCGGCCTACGTCTTCCACTTCATCGAGGCGATGCTGGCCGGCGCGCGCGCACTGGGGCTGAACGAGGCGCAGGCGCGTGCGCTGACGATCGGCACCTTCACCGGCGCCGCCCGTCTCGCGGCGGAATCGGACGAGCCGCCGTCGGTGCTGCGCGAGCGCGTCACCTCCAAAGGCGGCACGACCGCCGCCGCCCTCGCGGTGATGAGCGAACGCGGCATCGCCACGCACATCGCCGACGCGATGGCCGCGGCCTGCCGGCGCTCGGTGGAGCTCGGCGACGAGTTCGGGCAGGGCTGACGCCGGACGCGTCAGCGCACGACCGCGCTGGCGTCCATCGTCATCCAGCCTTCGTGGTCGCGCGCCCACAGCCGGATCGTGCGCGACCCGTCGGCGTTCGCCTCGGCCGCCGGCTCGCCGCAGACCTGGAACGGGTGCGTGTCGATCAGCGGGCGCACCGCCCGGAAGTCGAAGCGGAGCACCTGCGCATCCGGCAGGCTGCGCCGCACCAGGTCGAGCAGCAGCGTGGCGATCAGCGGCCCGTGCACGACCAGGCCCGAGTAGCCCTCCTCGGCGGTGGCATACGGGCGGTCGTAGTGGATGCGGTGGCTGTTGAAGGTGAGCGCCGAGTAGCGGAACAGCAGCACCGGATCCGGCGTGATCGTGCGCGACCAGGTCGACGACGCGGGCGCGGCCGTGGGCGCGGGTGCCGGATCACCGGGCTTGGCCGGCTCGCGGTACACGATGTCCTGGGTCTCGAGAATGGACGCGTCGGCCGCGCCCTGGCGACGCACCTCGTGCCGCACCTTCACGAACACCAGCGTGCCCGAGCGGCCCGACTTCTCGCTCACGTCCTCGATCGTCGACACCCGCTCGATCGCATCGCCCACCCTCAGCGGCTGCGCGAACTGCAGCTTGCTGCCCGCCCACATGCGGCGCGGCAGCGTGACCGGCGGCAGGAACCCGCCGCGCCTGGGGTGACCGTCGGGACCGATCTCGGACTGCCGCGCCAGCGGCAGGAAATACAGCCAGTGCCAGGCCGGGTGCAGCACCTGCCCCGCCGGGGGCAGGTCCGACGGGTGATCCAGCGCGGCCGACAGCGCGGCGAACGGCGTCGCCGTGACGACGTCGGCACGCGATTCGGTGCGCCCAATCCATTGCTTCAGGTCCATGTGCTTGATTCCTCCGGGGTCGTGCCGATGCCGGTCAGGGCACCCAGTATTCGAGCAGCAGTCCGGCGAAGACGACCGCGCCGAACCAGTTGTTGTGATTGAACGCGCGGAAGCAGCCGGCCCGGGTGCGCTCGCGGATCAGTCCGTAGTGGTAGAGCGCGATCGCCGCCGCACCCGCCAGCCCGGCGTAGTAGAACGGGCCGAACTCCTCCATCCAGCCGACCAGGGCCAGCAGGCCGAGCGTGGCGGCATAGAAGCCCATCACGGCAGCCACGTCGTGCCGCCCGAAGGTGATGGCGGCGGTGCGGATGCCGATCTTCAGGTCGTCATCGCGGTCGACCATCGCGTACTCGGTGTCGTAGGCGAGCGCCCAGCACACGTTGGCCGCCAGCATCACCCACGCGGTGGCCGGCAGGCGGTCCTGCACGGCCGCGAACGCCATCGGGATGCCGAACCCGAACGCGATGCCCAGATAGGCCTGGGGCAGCGCGAAGAAGCGCTTGGTGAACGGATAGCTGGCCGCCAGGAACGCCCCCACCACGGCCAGCGCCCAGGTCAGCGCATTCAGGGGCAGCACCAGCAGCAGCGACACGAGCGACAGCACGACGAACACCGCCACCGCCTCCCACGACGCGATGCGCCCCGCGGTGAGGGGGCGGTCGCGCGTGCGCTCGACGTGACGGTCGAAATCCCGGTCGGCCCAGTCGTTGATCGCGCAGCCCGCCGAGCGCATCAGCACCGTGCCCAGCACGAACGCGAACAGCGTGTACGCCGGCGGTTCGCCGTGCCCGGCGACGAGCAGCGCCCACAGCGTGGGCCACAGCAGCAGCAGGATGCCGATCGGCCGGTGCAGGCGCACCAGGCGCCAGTACAGCTGCAGGCGGGACTCGACCGGAGGCTGCGGGCTGGGGGCAGAGGGGGTGTTGGTCACGCGGGGCCCGGCGGCAAATGGTGGAGCGGCGCGAAGTCTAGCCCGTTCCGCGGCGACCGGACAATCGGATCAGGAGCCGGCGTGAAGCGCCGCTGTTCGCCGCACTGGCGGCCGCCGACGCCCGCGACAATGCCCCGATCCCGCAGGCATCCGCGCCTGCCGGGCGTGCGCGGCCTGCCGGATCGGCAGCCGGACAAGAGGACACGACGCATGCGCACCAACCTTCCCGTCACCGGCAAGGAGGTCCGTCTCGGGATGAACGACCTCCTGGTGTCGAGAACCGACCCCCGTGGCGTGATCACCTACGTGAACCCGGCATTCGTTCGGGTCAGCGGCTTCACGGCCGATGCGCTGATCGGCCAGCCGCACAACATCATCCGTCACCCGGACATGCCGCCCGCGGCGTTCGCCGATCTCTGGCGCGCCTTGAAGGCCGGTCGTCCGTGGACGGGGCTGGTGAAGAACCGCACGCGCACCGGCGATCACTACTGGGTGCGTGCCAACGTGACCCCGATCCGCGAGCGCGGGCAGATCACCGGCTACCTGTCGGTGCGCACCGCCCCGCAGCGCACGCACGTCGAGGCCGCCGAACGCGCATACCAGACCCTGCGCGGACCCGAGGCGTCGAAATGGACGGTCGAGAACGGCGCCATCGTCCGGCGCGGCCTGCCGATGGCCCTGCTGCGACTGCGCAGGATGCCGATCACCGTCCGCATGGGCGGATTCCTGGTCGGCCTGCTCGGCGCGCTCGGCGTGGTCGTCGCTGCGCAGTCGATGGACGCGCCGTGGACGCGCCCCGTGACGATCGCCACGGCGGCCTTCGCCGCCGCCTGGACCGTCGCCGGCTGGGCGTGGCTGCACATGACCTGGCTGCGACCGCTGACCCAGGCGCGCGAGGCGGCCGAACTGACCGCGTCCGGCGACCTCGGCGGGCGATTCCCCGCGAGCGCCGACCCGGGCGTGTCGGATCTGATGAAGGCGATGTCGCAGACGACCGTCAACGTGCGGGCGATCATCGACGACGTCGGCCGCAGCGTGCACGGGCTGCACCAGTGGGCCCACGAGATCGCGTCCGGCAACGGCGCGCTGGCCGAGCGCACCGATGCGCAGTCGGCGGCGCTGAAGCAGACCGCGGGCAACATCGAACAGCTGACGCACACCGTGCGGCAGACGGCCGACAGCGCGGAACGGGTCGACAGCCTGGCGCGGACCGCGGCCGGTCAGGCCGAACAGGGCGGGCAGGCGGTGGAGCGGGTGGTCCAGACCATGCATTCGATCGCGCAGGCCTCCGACCGCATCGGCAAGATCGTGGGCGTGATCGACACGATCGCGTTCCAGACGAACATCCTGGCGCTGAACGCGGCCGTCGAGGCCGCGCGCGCCGGCGACGAGGGCAAGGGATTCGCAGTGGTCGCCGGCGAAGTGCGCAGCCTGGCCACGCGCTGCACGGCCGCGGCGGCCGAGATCTCGACGCTGATCCGCGACTCGATCGGGCGCGTTCAGGACGGAGCGGCATCGGTGGACGAAGCCGGCAGCACGATGAACACGATCGTGCACAGCGTGCAGCAGGTGAGCGGGCTGGTCAGCGAGATCGCGTCGGCCTCGCACGCGCAGAGCGCCGGCCTCGATCGGATCAACGAGGCGATCGTCGCGATGGAACGCGCCACCGAGCACAACGCGCGCATGGTGGAGGACACCACGCGCCTGGCGGGCAGCCTCGAGGCGCAGGCCGACCTGCTCGCCAGCACCGTGGGACGGATCCGGGTCGACCGGGTGGCGTCCTGACGCGTCAGCGCGTCGGACACGGCGCCACGCCGGCAGACGCGGCGTCACCGCGTCAGCGTTCGCGCTTCGGCGCTTCGGCCGCGCCGACGGCGCCCGATTCGGATGCGGCCGGTGCGGCGCGTTCGATGAGCACCCCACGACCGACTGCCGTGGACGTGGCCCCGTCCGCGCGGGCCGTCCGCGCCGGCGCGCGCGCGCCGCGCGCCTTCGTCGCAGGCGTGTCCGGCACCGCGCCCACCACCAGGCCGCCATCGACCATGCGGCGGATGTTGGCGTCACCGACGCCGCGCACGCGCTGCTGCAGGTCGGCGATGTCCTGGTAGGGGGTGCGCCGACGCTCCTTCACGATGCGCTCGGCAATCGCCGGACCGATGCCGGGCACCGTGCGCAGCTCGGCCTGTGTCGCCGTGTTGGCATCGACCGCGGCCAGGGCGTGCGCCATCGACGCCACGAGCATCGCGATCGCCAGCATCCATCGGCGGATCGCCGTTCTCCATCGGCGGATCATCGTTGAACTCCTCTACCAGCGCTGCTGCGCCAGCCACTCGACGTAGCGCGCCACGCCCTGCTGCACCGTCAGGAACGGCTGCGTCCACCCAGCCGACCGCAGCCGGTCGATGCCGGCCTGCGTGAAGCTCTGGTACTTGCCCTTCAGCGCATCCGGAAACGGCACGTATTCGATCAGGCCGGCGGCCACCAGCTCCGGCAGGGGCATCGGTGCATGCCCGTCGCGCGCGCGCATCGTGTTGACGACGGTCGTCGCGATGTCGTTGAACGGCTGCGCGCGCCCCGTGCCCAGGTTGAAGATGCCGCTGCGCTCGGGATGGTCGAGGAAGTGGAGGTTCACCGCCACGACGTCGTCGACGTGGATGAAGTCCCGGCTCTGCTCGCCTGCGCCCCAGCCGTCCCAGCCGTCGAACAGCCGCACCCGCCCCTCGTTGCGGAACTGGTGGAAGTTGTGGAACGCGACCGACGCCATGCGCTCCTTGTGCGACTCGCGCGGCCCGTACACGTTGAAGTAGCGCAGCCCGACGACCTGGCTGCGCAGCGCGTCGAAGCGCCGCCGCACCACCTGGTCGAACAGGAACTTCGAGTAGCCGTAGACGTTGAGCGGCCGCTCGAAGGCGCGGTCCTCCTCGAAGCGGTCGCTGCCGCCGTAGACGGCTGCCGACGACGCGTAGATGAACGGGATGCGCTCTCGGGCCGCGTACTCCATCAGCGCGAGGGAGTAGCGGTAGTTGTTGCGCATCATGTAGCGCCCGTCGCTCTCCATCGTGTCCGAGCAGGCGCCCTGATGCAGGATCGCGCGCGGCTTCGGCAGGCCCGCGAGCGCGTCGAGCAGCGCGTCCTTGTCGAGGTAGTCGGCGATCTCGCAGTCGACCAGGTTGTGGAATTTGGCCGCACGGGCCAGGTTGTCGACGGCCAGGATGTCGGTCTCGCCGCGCCGGTTCAGCGCGTGCACCAGATTGCTGCCGATGAATCCGGCCGCGCCGGTCACGATGATCACGGTGGCTTCCTTGTGGTTCAGGCGGCGAACAGCTCGTCAGGCGACACGGCCGCGGTGCCGAGCTTGCCGACGACGATGCCGCCGGCGCGGTTGGCCAGGCGCACGGCGTCGTCGACCGGGCGCCCGGCGGCGAACATGGCCGCGATCACCGCCACGACGGTATCGCCCGCGCCCGAGACATCATAGACCTCACGCGCCTGCGCGGGCACGTGCAGTTCTCCGGCCTCGGAGAACAGCGTCATGCCCTCCTCCGAGCGCGTCAGCAGCAGGTAGCGGATCTCGAGCGATCGCCGCAGGGCCTGCGCGCGCTGCACCAGGTCGTCTTCGTCGCGCCAGGCCCCCACGACCTCGCGCAGCTCGGCACGGTTGGGGGTGAGCATCGTCACGCCCCGGTAGCGCGCGTAGTCGTCGCCCTTCGGGTCGACGATCACGTCGGTGCCGGCCGCGCGTGCGTCGGCGATCAGCAGCTCGATCTCGGACAGGCTGCCCTTGCCGTAGTCGGACAGCACCAGCACCTGCGCGTCGGCCAGCCGCGCCCGCACCGCCTCGAGCTTGCGCGCCAGCGCCTGCGCACCGGGCGCCTGCTCGAAGTCGATGCGCAGCAGCTGCTGCTGGCGGCCGATCACGCGCAACTTGATGGTGGTGGGCAGCTCGGGATCGCGCACCAGCCCACAGTCGATGCCGACCGCACGCGCCAGTGCCTCGATGCTGCGGCCCGGCTCGTCGTCGCCCACCACGCCGACCAGCGCCACATGCGCGCCCAGCACGGCGGCATTGCGTGCGACGTTGGCCGCACCGCCCAGGCGCTCCTCCGAGCGGCGCACGCGCACCACCGGCACCGGTGCCTCGGGCGAGATGCGCTGCACGTCGCCGAACCAGTAGCGGTCGAGCATCACGTCGCCGACGACGAGGATGCGGGCCGCGGAGAAATCGATCGGTGCCATCGTCAGCCGTGCTCCCATCGTCAGCCGCGCTCCAGTTCCTCGCTGCGCTTGGGCGCATAGGCGTCCCAGCGCCCGCAGCCCGGGCAGTGCCAGTAGAACTGGCGCGCCTTGAAGCCGCAATGTCCGCACACGTAACGTCCCAGGCGCCGCACCTGCGACTGGATGGCGCGCCGCGCGAGCGCGTCGTCGTCGCGGGTGCCGCCGTCGCGGCTGCCGTCGGGCGCCGCATCGCCCGCGCCGGCACGCGCGCCCTCGCCGGCCGCATCTCCCGCACCGGCGCCCGTGCCCTCGCCGCCCTGCAGGCGCACGTGCAGCCAGCGGTCGAGGGCCAGCACCGACGGCTGGCTGCGCAGCGCCTCGGCACCCCAGCGCAGGGCGGCAGCGCGCCCTTCGCGCTCGACCTTCGCATCGAGGATGGCCGCGTAGGCGTCCGCCGACGGGTGCCGCGCGTGCACGTCGGCCAGCGTCGCGATGCCCTGGTCGACCTCACCGAGCTGCCGATGCGCGTCGAGCCACCCCACCGCCACCAGCGACAGGTGCTCGGGCCGGTGGGCGAGCAGGCTGCGCCAGGCCTGCACCGCCGCGCGCGGGTCGCCTTCGGCGAGCATCAGCTCGCCCTTCATCAGCAGCGCGCGCGCGTGGGTGGGCTCGATCTGGAGCGCCGCATCGAGTGCGCGCAGGGCATCCTCGAACCGCTGCGGCCCCTGCGCGGCCAGCGCGCGGGCGGCAAGTTCACAGTGGAAGTGCGCCAGTTCCGCGACCGCCGGCCCGCCGCCGTCGGCCCGCAGCCGGTCCGCCAGCGCGATCGCCGCCGGCCAGTCGCGCACCATCTGGGCGATCTCGAGCCGGTGCCGCAGCGCAGATGCCGCATAGCGGGTGCCGTCGAGCCGGTTGAACGCATCCTCGGCCCGGTCGAGCAGGCCGGCCTTCAGGTAGTCCTGGCCCAGCTCGTACACCGCATGCTCGCGCTGATGCGCATCGAGCCCGGTGCGCTCGGCCAGGCTCAGGTGCACGCGGATGGCCCGATCGGTCTCGCCACGGCGACGGAACAGGTTGCCGAGCGCGAAGTGGAGCTCGACGGTCTCGGGGTCGAGCTTGACGACGTCGATGAAGGCGTCGATCGCCTTGTCGTGCTGCTCGTTCAGGAGGAAGTTGAGCCCCCGGAAATACGCGTCGGGCAGGTGTCCGCCGGCGGACGCGCCACCGCCGCGCTGATCGATGCGCGCGGCGAACCAGCCGAGCCCGAAGAACAGCGGGATCGCCAGCAGCCACCAGAGTTCGAGTTCCACGATGGGTCGGCGCAGTGCGGGATGGGCGCGGAGCGGACGATCCGGCGGCTTCGGCCGTCGGACTCAGATCCCCAGACGCGACGAGGACTCGGCGGCGACAGGCGGCGGCACGTCGGGGGACGGCGCCTGCGTGATCGCACCGTTGCTCCCGGCCTTGCCCGACATCTTGAGCTCGCGGCGCAGGCGGCCGAGTTCGCGGCGCTGCCGGTACAGCGTGGGCACCACGCCCAGCAGGCCCATGGCGACGCCGACGGCGAAGAACGCCAGCAGGAAGATCACCAGCGGTGCGCGCCAGACGAGATCGATGCCGAAGAACCGCAGTTCGGTGACGCCGGTGTTCGACAGCGCGAACCCGAGTGCGGCGACGAACAGGACGACCCGAAAGGCCCAGGCCAGCACGCGCATGTCAGTCTCCGATCCGGACGGTGTCGGCGATCCGCGAAGCGGCTGCGCGCTGCGGCGTCTCGTCGGTCCGTGAGGTGCCGGCGGCGTGCACGGGGTCGACGACGTGCGGACGGGCGCGCCTGGCGGCGCCGATCCGGTCAGCCCTCATCGCGCAGGGCGGCATCGACCCGTTCGCGCAATTCCTTGCCGGGCTTGAAATGGGGAACCCGCTTCTCCGGCACCAGCACGCGTTCCCCGGACTTGGGGTTGCGGCCGATGCGGGGCGGGCGATGCGACAGGGCGAAGCTGCCGAATCCGCGGATCTCGATCCGGTGCCCCTCCGCCAGGGTCTTGGCCATGGCGTCGAGGATGGTCTTGACCGCGAACTCGGCGTCCTTCGCGACCAGCTGCGGATAACGCTCCGCGAGCCGGGCGATCAGCTCCGACTTGGTCATCGTCGGAGCGCCGTGATCGTCGACTCTGTCCACTGGTCGCTTCGCTCCGGGACCGGTTTACTGGTCCTTCTGGCTGTCGAGCTTGGCGCGCAGCAGTGCGCCCAGGTTCGTCGTGCCGGTGGCGGCACCGCTCTCGGCCTGCACGCGCTGCATGGCTTCGGCGGTCTCGACGTTGTCCTTGGCCTTGATCGACAGGCTGATGGAACGCGTCTTGCGGTCGACGTTGATGATCATCGCCTCGACCTCGTCGCCTTCCTTCAGCTGGTTGCGGGCATCCTCGACGCGGTCGCGCGAGATCTCGGACGCACGCAGGTAGCCTTCGATGTCGTTGCCGAGATCGATGACGGCGCCGCGCGGCTCGACGCTCTTGACCGTGCCGCGCACCATGGCGCCCTTCTCGTGGCCACCGGCGTAGTTGGTGAACGGATCACCTTCCAGCTGCTTGATGCCCAGCGAGATGCGCTCGCGATCGGTGTCGATGGCCAGCACCACGGCCTCGACCTCGTCGCCCTTCTTGAAGTCGCGCACGGCTTCCTCGCCCGCCTTGTTCCAGGACAGGTCGGACAGGTGCACCAGGCCGTCGATGCCGCCGGGCAGGCCCAGGAACACGCCGAAGTCGGTGATCGACTTGATCGTGCCGCGGACCTTGTCGCCCTTGCGATGGTTGTCGGAGAACTCTTCCCACGGGTTGGGCTTGCACTGCTTCATGCCCAGCGAGATGCGGCGGCGGTCCTCGTCGATCTCGAGCACCATCACCTCGACCTCGTCGTTCAGCGACACGACCTTGCCCGGGTTGACGTTCTTGTTGGTCCAGTCCATCTCGGACACGTGCACCAGGCCTTCGATGCCCGGCTCGATCTCGACGAACGCACCGTAGTCGGTGATGTTCGTGACCTTGCCGAACATGCGCGTGCCCTGCGGATAGCGGCGGCTGATGCCGACCCACGGGTCGTCGCCCAGCTGCTTGACGCCCAGCGAGACGCGGTTCTTCTCCTGGTCGAACTTGAGGACCTTGGCGGTGACTTCCTGACCGACCGACAGCACTTCCGACGGGTGACGCACGCGACGCCAGGCCATGTCGGTGATGTGCAGCAGACCGTCGATGCCGCCGAGGTCGATGAACGCACCGTAGTCGGTGATGTTCTTGACGACGCCCTTGACGATCGAGCCTTCCTGCAGCGTCTCGAGCAGCTTGGCGCGCTCCTCGCCCTGCGTCAGTTCGATGACGGCACGGCGCGACAGCACGACGTTGTTGCGCTTGCGGTCGAGCTTGATGACCTTGAAGTCGAGGGTCTTGCCCTCGAACGGCGTGGTGTCCTTGACGGGGCGCATGTCGATCAGCGAGCCCGGCAGGAATGCGCGGATGCCGTTGGTCATGACCGTCAGGCCGCCCTTGACCTTGCCGGTGATGGTGCCGGACACGAGGTCGCCGTTGTCGAGGGCCTTCTCGAGGTTGATCCAGGCCGCGAGGCGCTTGGCGCGATCGCGCGACAGCCGGGTTTCGCCATAGCCGTTCTCGAGCGCGTCGATCGCCACGGAGACGAAATCGCCTTCCTGGACGTCGATCTCACCGCGATCGTTGAGGAACTCTTCGAGGTCGATGTAGCTCTCGGACTTCAGGCCGGCGTTGACGACCACGAAGTTGTGGTCGATGCGCACGACTTCGGCGGTGATGACTTCACCGGCGCGCATTTCCTGCTTGGAGAGCGATTCCTCGAAGAGCTGGGCGAAACTTTCAGCAGCTGCAGTAGTCAATTTGTTGATTCCGGATGAATAAAAACACGCCGGGCGAGCGCTGCCATTGCTTCACGGCACGCGGCGTCCCAGCGGAGTTCTCGACCATGCCCGACCGCGGCCCGCGTCCGTGCGGATCCGGCAGCCGAAGCCCCTTGCGCCGGGGCCGGATCGGCACGGCGCCCGGCGGCGCGCCGACGATTCAGCCCTGCCGCAGGCGCCCGTACGCATCGAGCACCACCTGGGTCGTCTCGTCGACGGACAAGTGGGTCGAATCCAGTACCAGCGCACCTTCTGCGGGCTTCAGAGGCGCCTCGGCCCGGGACGAATCCCGCGCATCGCGCGCCCGCAAATCACGCAAAAGGTCGGCGATGTTAGCAGAAAACCCCTTTTCGATCAACTGCTTATACCGACGCTCTGCGCGCGACTCGGCACTCGCCGTCAGGAAGACCTTGAGCGCCGCGTCCGGAAAGATCACCGTGCCCATGTCCCGGCCGTCGGCGACCAGGCCGGGTGCCCGCCGGGCGCGGCGCTGCAGGTCGACCAGGGCGGCCCGCACGGCGGGCAGGCCGGCGATGCGCGACGCGGCATCGCCGACGACCTCGGCACGGATCGCATCGGTGACGTCGTCGCCGTCCATCCGGATGCGGCCGCCCTCGAACACCGGTGCCATGCCCCCCGCCAGCGCCGCCAGCACGGCGGCGTCGGGGACGTCGAGCGGCAGCCCGGCGCGCAGGGCGCGCAGTGCGGCCAGCCGGTAGAGGGCTCCGGAGTCGAGGTAATGCCAGCCGAGCCGCTCGGCCACGCGCTGCGCGATCGTGCCCTTGCCCGAGGCCGTCGGCCCGTCGATGGCGATCACCGCGGGCAGCGGCGCGCCCGCACCGGCAGTCCCGGCGTGCATGAATTAGTTCCTGTGAAGATTCGACACCGCGCCCGACACTGGCTGCGCCGGATTGGTGCATCACGCCCCGTTCCGGCCGACCGGCCGCGCCACGGGCGGATGCGCCGGCGGACAACGAAGCTGCAACGGCATTCTACCGGGGGGAGGCGATGAGGACCGGCTACACGCCAGGCAACTGGCAGGCGACGCTGCGGGCCGCGATCGAGGCGGCGGAGCGCGAGACGTCTCCTTCGGAGGGATCGATACCCGCCCGGCTGCGCGCGCAGCGCACGTCGGGCCTGGAGCGCGAATCGATCGAACTGCTGGCACACGTGCAGATTCCGATGCTGGCCCTGCGCACCCGCTACCCGCGGATCCTGAACCGGCTGGCCCGGCTGCGACACGACCGGCGGCAGTTCGATGCGGAGATCGCGACCCTGCTCGGGCGCCGGCGCCCGCAGCGCCTGGGGTTCCCGCCCGAGGTGCGGGCCGAGCTGCTGCAGCTGAGGATCGTGGCCATGGGCTGGGCCGGCGGGGCGCGCTGACCGGAGGCGCGCTGATCGGAGCCGCCGACCGGCGGAACGCCTTCGGACCGGCGCGCCGCCCGCCGATGCCTCAGCGGCGACGCGCAGGCCCCAGCGACGCGCGCCAGCGGCTTGCCGCCTCGAGGCGCACGCGCAGCGCGGCACGGTCGCCCTGCTCGATCGCCGTCAGCACCTCGGCCAGTTCGGCCTGGAACGCACGCGCACAGTCGAGCACGGCGGCGCGGTTGTCGAGCAGGATGTCGGCCCACAGGTCGGGTGAAGACGCGCCGATGCGGGTCGTGTCGCGCAGCCCCGCGCCCGCGAAGCGCAATGCGTCGTCGGCATTGGGGCCGCCGGCGATCGCCCCGCACAACGCGAACGCCACGGCATGCGGCCAGTGCGACACCTCGGCGAACACGGCATCGTGACGGGCCGGATCGAGCTCGGTCGGTCGCGCGCCCATGGCCGCCCACAGCGCGTGCACGCGGTCGAAGGCGGCGGGATCGGTGTCGGCCAGCCGGCAGACCACCGCCACGCAGCCGTCAAACAGATCGGCACGCGCCGCGTCCGGACCGTGGCGCTCGGACCCCGCGATCGGGTGTCCCGGCACGAAGCGCGCGAACGCGGGCCCCAATGCCGCCCGCGCCGCGGCGATCACGCTCTGCTTGGTGCTGGCGCAATCGGTGATCAGCGCGTCGTCGGCCATGGCAGCGCGCGCCTCGGCGAGCACGGCGGGCATCGCCGGCACCGGCGTGGCCAGCACGACGAGGTCGGCGCCGGCGACGGCCTGCGCCACCGACGCGGCCACGCCGTCCAGATGGCCGAGATCCCGGGCGATGCGCGCATCGTCGCCGGGCGTGAAGCCAACCACCGCGCCGGCGAGTCCGCGCGCGCGCAGCGTGGCCGCGAACGACCCGCCGATCAGGCCGACACCGAGGACGGCAACGCGCCGGAAGGCGGGCGCCCGGGGCGCCGCCATCGAATCTGCACCCATGGCCGCGCGGTCAGCCGCGGCCGAGCACCTGGCGCAGGGCGGCCAGGAACTTCGCGTTCTCGTCGGGCAGACCGATCGAGACCCGCAGCCACTCGGGCAGCCCGTAGGCGCCCACGGGGCGCACGATCACGCCCGCACGCAGCAGCTTCTCGTAGACGGCCGCGCCGTCACCGACGCGCACCAGCACGAAGTTGCCGTACGACGGTACGTATTCGAGGCCGAGGCGGTCGAACTCGCCCTGCAGCAGGTCGAGCCCCTGACGGTTGACCTCGTAGCTGCGCGCCAGGAACGCGTCGTCGGACAGCGCCGCCACCGCCGCGGCCTGGGCCAGCGAGTTCACGTTGAACGGCTGGCGCACGCGATTGAGCAGGTCGGTGAGCTCGGGCTGGGCCAGACCGAACCCCACCCGCAATCCCGCCAGTCCGTACGCCTTGGAGAAGGTGCGCGAGATCAGCAGGTTGGGATGGCGCTGCAGCCAGCGCGCCGAATCGAAGCGCAGCTCGGGCCGCAGGTATTCGTTGTAGGCCTCGTCGAGCACGACGACCACGTCGGCCGGCACCCGCGCGAGGAAGCGCTCGATGTCGGCCGCCGGCGCGAACGTGCCCGTCGGGTTGTTCGGATTGGCGATGAACACCAGGCGGGTGTCGGGGGCGATCGCCGCCGCCATCGCGTCCAGGTCGTGGCCGTGGTTGCGGGCCGGCACGACGATCGCGCGCGCACCGACCTCCTGCGTGGCCAGCGCATAGACCGCGAACGAATACTGCGCATACACCACCGACTGCCCCGGCTGCACCAGCGCATGCGCGGCCAGCTCGAGGATGTCGTTGGAGCCGTTGCCCAGGGTGATCCAGTCGGCCGGCACGTCGTAGCGGCGCGACAGCGCGGCCTTCAGCTCGAAGCCGTTGGAATCCGGATACCGCGCGAGATCGCCCACCACGGCGAGCATGGCGGCCTTCGAGGCTTCGCCCATGCCGAGCGGGTTCTCGTTGGAGGCCAGCTTGACGATGCCGGCCTCGTCGAGACCGTACTCGCGTGCGAGCTCGGAGATCGGCTTGCCAGCCTGGTACGGCGCAATGCCGCGGACGTAGTCGGGTGCGTGGAGGGACATGCTTCGGCGCCGCCGTGAGAGTGTTGTGCGTGCGCGCGGCCCTCAGGCGGCGCGCGGATAGGACCCGATCACCTTGCAGAACGCCGCATTGGCGCGCAGCTCGGACAGCGCCGCCGCCACCGGCGGATCGTCCTGGTGGCCGATCAGGTCGATGTAGAAGTAGTACTCCCAGTCGCCCTGGCGGGCGGGGCGCGACTCGAACCGCTTCATCGACACGCCGTGCCGCGCGAGGGGCTCGATCAGCGCGTGCACTGCGCCGGCGCGGTCGGGCACCGACAGGATCAGCGAGGTCTGGTCGAGGCCGGACGGCGCGCACACGTAGCGTCCGATGACGGCGAACCGCGTGCGGTTGTGCGGGTCGTCCTGGATGCCCGGCGTGACGATCTGCAGGCCGTAGCGCGCGGCCGCAACGTCGCTGGCGATGGCCGCGGTGTGCGATTCGACCGATGCGAGCCGGGCGCCTTCCGCGTTGCTCGACACCGGCACCCGCTCGAGACCCGGCTGATTGCGGTCGAGCCAGTTCTGGCACTGCGCGAGCGCCTGCGGATGCGCGCACACGCGGGTGACGCCGTCGAGCGCACCGCTGCGCGACATCAGGTTGTGCCGCACCGCGATCGAGACCTCGCCGCAGATCGGCAGGGTCGTCTGCAGCAGCAGATCGAGCGATCGGTTGACCGCACCTTCGGACGAGTTCTCGACCGGCACGACGCCGAAGTCGGCGGTGCCGGATTCGGTGGACCGGAAGACCTCGTCGATGGACCCGCAGGGGATCGGATCGACGGACGACCCGAAGTGCTTCAGCAGCGCCTGCTCCGAGAACGTGCCGGCCGGACCCAGATACGCCACGCGCATGCGGCGCTCGAGCTCGCGGCAGGCCGAGATGATCTCGCGGTACACCGCCACGATGCCGGCGGACGGCAGCGGGCCGGTGTTGATCGTGTCGAGCTTCGCGAAGATCTGCGCCTCGCGTTCCGGCCGGTAGACGGGCGCGTCGACCAGCTTCTTGACCTCACCGACGTGCTGTGCGAGCGACGCCCTGCGGTTCAGCAGCTCGACGATCTGCCGGTCGACCGCATCGATGTCGCGACGCAACTCGCCCAGGCGGTCTTCGATCGAGCCTGCGCCTTGGTCGGGCTGCGACATGTCAGATTTTTCGACTTGCATAACAGCACAGTCTAGCAAACAGCGCTCGCGCACCCGGGCCGGGACGTGTCGCAGATCACGGCGTTTCCGACCGCCTGCGCCCACCATGGCGTGGACCTCTTCGAATCCCGGAACACCCATGAACACCACACGCCGCCTCCTCAACGCCACCGCCCTGACGATCGCAGCCACGTGCGCCGGCGCGGCCGGCGCAACGACCGTCAGCTTCGATGGATGGAACGTCGCCGGCACCCGGCCGGTGATCAACATCGTCCAGCCGGCCGCGGCGCCCGACTACGTGCACGCCGGCGAGTTCCGCATCCGGATCGACGGAAATCCGGACACGTCGTTCTGCATCGAACTCACGCAGAACATCGGGCTCGGCCAGACCTATTCGAACTACACGCTGCAGGATGCGGGGCTGCGCTTCGGCGCCTTGCAGCTGGATCGGCTGTCGCGACTGTTCGAGCACCACCTCGACGCGTCACGCGCGAACACGGCCAACAGCGCGGCATTCCAGGTCGCGGTCTGGGAGATCGCCTACGACGGCGCGAACGGACTGAATCTCACCGGCGGAAACTTCAGGATCGGCGGCAGTCAGTCCGGCCCCGGCGCCACGGCGGCCCTGTGGCTGGCAAACCTCGACAGCCAATCGGCCGGCGGCTGGGCATTCAAGGTGCTGACGAGCCCGACCCACCAGGACCAGCTGATCGCAAGCCGTGTGCCGCTGCCCGCCACCGCCCTGCTGCTGGCAGGCGGCCTCGCCGTTCTGGCCGCACGCCGGCGGCGAACCGCAGGCTGACCGACGCGCGCGCTGCGCACCCGGCCACTCGGCAAACGCCCGCGACGCGCCCCCGCCGAGGGTCCGCCGTCAGGCGCCGGGCGCCGACCGCTCAGGCGGGCGGCTCGCCCGAAGTCGCATCGGACGGGCCGCCGGATGCCGGATCGGCACCCGCTTCAGCCCCCGCTTCGACCCCCGCGTCGTCCTCGCTGTCGGACTCGACGACGCGCTGCACGCCGGTCAGACGGGTGCCCTCGTCGACGGAGATCAGGGTCACGCCCTGCGTGGCGCGGCCCATCTCGCGGATCTCGGACACACGCGTGCGCACCAGCACGCCACCGGTCGTGATCAGCATGATCTCGTCGCGGGTTTCGACGAGCACCGCGGCGACGACCTTGCCGTTGCGCTCGCTGGTCTGGATGGCGATCATGCCCTTGGTGCCACGGCCATGGCGCGTGTATTCGGCGATCGGCGTGCGCTTGCCGAAGCCATTCTCGGTGGCGGTGAGCACCGACTGCTGCTCGTCACCGGCCACGAGCATCGCGATCACCTGCTGCCCTTCGTCGAGCGTCATGCCGCGCACGCCGCGCGTGTCGCGTCCGAGCGGGCGCACGTCGTTCTCGTCGAACCGCACCGCCTTGCCCGCGTCGGAGAACAGCATCACATCGTGCTGGCCGTCGGTGACCGCCGCACCGATCAGGTAGTCGCCCGCATCGAGCTTGACCGCGATCTTGCCCGCCGCGCGCACCTCGGAGAATTCGGACAGCGCGGTCTTCTTCACCGTGCCCAGCGAGGTGGCCATGAACACGAACCGCGCCTCGCCGAACTCGTCCGAAGACACGGGCAGCACGACGTTGATCTTCTCGCCTTCGGCCAGCGGGAACACGTTGACGATCGGCCTGCCCCGCGAATTGCGCGTCCCCTGCGGCAGCTCCCACACCTTGAGCCGGTACACCCGGCCGCGGTTGGAGAAGCACAGCACGACATCGTGCGTGTTGGCCACGAAGAGCTGGTCGATCCAATCCTCGTCCTTGGTGGCGGCGGCCTGCTTGCCGCGCCCGCCGCGCTTCTGCGCGCGGTACTCGGCCAGGGGCTGACTCTTGATGTAGCCGGAGTGCGACAGCGTCACCACCATGTCGGTGGGCGTGATCAGGTCCTCGGTGCCGAGCTCGGTGGCGTTCAGCTCGATCTGCGAACGGCGCTTGTCGCCCTTGCCCTCGCTGAACTCGGCGCGGATGGCCGCGAGCTCGTCGCGGATGATCTGCGTGATGCGCTCGGGACGGGCGAGGATGTCGAGCAGATCGGTGATCTGGCCGATCACCTCGCGGTACTCCTGCACGATCTTGTCCTGCTCGAGCCCCGTGAGGCGCTGCAGCCGCATCTGCAGGATCTCCTGCGCCTGCACGTCCGACAGCCGGTAGGTGCTGCCGTGCAGGCCGACCGCGGGATCGAGCCCCTCGGGCTTGTACGCGGACACGTCCGAGCCCGCGCGCTCGAGCATCTCGCGCGCGACGCCCGCCGCCCAGTCGCGCGCCATCAGGCGCTCCTTGGCGATCGGCGGCGTGGGCGACGCCTTGATCAGCTCGATCATGTCGTCGACGTTGGCGATCGCCACCGCCAGCCCCTCGAGCACGTGGCCGCGCTCGCGCGCCTTGCGCAGCTCGAACACCGTGCGCCGGGTGACCACCTCGCGACGGTGCGCGAGGAAGTACTCGATCATCTGCTTCAGGTTCAGCAGCCGCGGCTGGCCGTCGACCAGCGCGACCATGTTGATGCCGAAGGTGTCCTGCAGCTGGGTGTTCTTGTACAGGTTGTTGAGGACGATCTCGGGCACTTCGTTGCGCTTGAGCTCGATCACCACGCGCATGCCCGACTTGTCGGACTCGTCGCGGATGTCCGAGATGCCTTCGAGCTTCTTCTCGTTGACCAGCTCGGCGATGCGCTCGAGCAGCAGGCGCTTGTTCACCTGGTAGGGCAGCTCGTCGACGATGATGGCGTCGCGATTGCCGCGGTCGAACTTCTCGAAGTGGGTGAGCGCGCGCATCACCACGCGGCCCCGGCCGGTGCGGTACCCCTCGCGCACGCCCGCCACGCCGTAGATGATGCCGGCGGTGGGGAAATCGGGCGCAGGCACGATCTCGATCAGCTCGTCGACCGTGATGTCGGGATTGCGCAGCATCGCCTGGCAGGCGTCGACGATCTCGCCGAGGTTGTGCGGCGGGATGTTGGTCGCCATGCCCACCGCGATGCCGGCAGACCCGTTGATCAGCAGGTTGGGCAGCCGCGCCGGCAGCACCGTCGGCTCGAGTTCCTTGCCGTCGTAGTTGGGCTGGTAATCGACGGTCTCCTTGTCGATGTCGGCCAGCATCTCGGCGGCGATCTTCTCGAGGCGGCACTCGGTGTACCGCATCGCCGCGGCGTTGTCGCCGTCGACCGAACCGAAGTTGCCCTGCCCGTCGACCAGCGGATAGCGCAGGGAGAAGTCCTGCGCCATGCGCACCAGCGTGTCGTAGATGGCCGAGTCGCCGTGCGGGTGGAACTTACCCATCACCTCGCCGACGACGCGCGCACACTTCACGTACGGCCGGTTCCAGACGTTGCCGGCCTCGTGCATCGCGTAGAGCACGCGCCGGTGCACCGGCTTGAGCCCGTCACGCACGTCGGGAAGCGCGCGGCCCACGATCACGCTCATCGCGTAGTCGAGGTACGAGCGCCGCATCTCCTCTTCGAGGCTGATCGGTAGCGTTTCTTTGGCGAACTGGTCCATGCTGGGGGCGGCAGGCTGCAAGACGGCATCGGCCACGGCGGCGGGGCCGATGCAGGAGGCGGCGACGCGGTGGGTTCGGGCCCGGAGGCGACGACCCGAAACTGCGATGGATCCCCGGCCAGGCGACTTCTAAACCTTTGAATTTTAACATGTGGCGCTTCCGGGCCGGGACCCGCGCGCGCCGGACGGGACGGCCGACCGCATGGTGGCCGCCCGGGGCCTGTGGTTAACTTTCGCGCATGGAACTGATCTGCCCCGAATGGATCGCCCCGGTCGCACCGGACCCGCACGTGCTGACCGGGCACGCCGTGGTGGTCGACGACGACCGGATCGCGGCGCTGCTTCCCGCCGCCGAGGCGCGCGCCCGGTACCCCGGGGCGACGGTGCTCGAACTGCCGGGCCACCTGCTGGCCCCGGGCCTGGTGAACCTGCACTGCCACGCGGCGATGACCCTGCTGCGCGGCGCCGGCGACGACCTGCCGCTGCAGCGCTGGCTGCACGACCGCATCTGGCCGATCGAGGGGCGCCTGATGTCGCCCGACTTCGTGTTCGACGGCAGTCTGCTGGCGTGCACCGAGATGGTGATGTCGGGCATCACCTGCTTCAACGACATGTATTTCTTCCCGGAGCAGACCGCCGCGGCCGCCCGGGTGATCGGCCTGCGGGCCGCCCTCGGCATCGTTGCGGTCGAGTTCCCGTCGGCCTACGGCAGCGGCGCGGCCGAGTACCTGCGCAAGGGCCTCGCGCTGCGCGACACGCTGCGCGACGACCCCCTGGTCAGCTTCTGCCTGGCGCCGCATGCGCCCTACACGGTGTCGGACGCCAGCCTCGAGCAGATCGCCAGCCTGTGCGCCGAGCTGGGCATGCCCGTCCATATGCACCTGCACGAGACCGCGCACGAGGTGGCCGATGCCGTCGCGCGCACCGGCGAACGGCCGCTGCAGCGTGTCGCACGCCTGGGCCTGGCCGGCCCCGACCTGATCGCCGTCCACGCGGTGCACCTCGACGCGGCGGACCTGGCCCTGATCGCCGAGCACCGCATCTCGGTCGCGCACTGCCCGCATTCCAACCTGAAGCTGGCCAGCGGCGTCGCCCCGGCCGCCCGGCTGCGCGCCCTGGGCATCAACGTCGGCATCGGCACCGACGGGGCGGCCAGCAACAACCGGCTCGACCTCCTGTCCGAGGCGCGCACGGCCGCCCTGCTGGCCAAGGGCACGTCGGGCGACGCCACCGCCTGGTCGGCGGCCGACACCCTGCACGCGATGACCCTGGCGGGCGCGGCCGCGCTGGGCCTGGCCGACCGCATCGGCTCGATCGAACCGGGCAAGCAGGCCGACCTGATCGCCGTCGACCTGTCCGGCGTCGACGGCCTTCCGGTGTTCGACCCGGTCTCGCACCTCGTCCACTGTGCCGGCCGGGAGCACGTCCGGGAGGTCTGGGTGGCCGGGCGGCATGTTGTCCGAAAGCGACAGCTCGCCAATGCCGACGCTGCGGCCCAGGTCGGCAGCGTGGCCGGGCGTAGTCGCCTATGGCACAATCGGATTCGCGAGATTCTGCCGGCGGGCCCGAGTGCCATTGTTTCTTGACCCGGCCAGGGTCGGCTCCATGTCCGGAATCGTGGAATCGTTCTACCGAGAGGAGAAACATGAACAAACAGGTCAAATTGGCATCGTTGGTCGCAGCAGGGCTGCTGTCGCTGTCCGCAGCGGCGACGGCACAGACGGCCGATCCGAAGAACAGCGGCTACGTCATCAGCCCGAACAACGAAGTCGTCAAGAGCGGTGCCGGCCTGTGCTGGCGCACCGGCTACTTCGCCCCCGCGCATGCGATCAAGGGTTGCGACGATGACCTGCTGCCGAAGTCGGCCGCTCCGGCTGCTCCGGCCTCCCCGATGGCCCCGGCGCCGGCGCGTCCCGCCCCGGCACCTGCGTCCCCGGCTGCCCGTCCGGCCGCTGCCGCCCCGGCCGCGCCCACCAGCCAGAAGGTCACCTTCGCCGCCGACGCGTTCTTCGACTTCGACAAGTCGGTGCTGAAGCCCGAAGGCAAGGCGAAGCTGGATGAACTGACCGGCAAGCTGAAGGACATCACCCTGGAAGTCATCATCGCCGTCGGCCACACCGACAGCGTGGGCTCGGACGCCTACAACCAGCGCCTGTCGGTCAAGCGCTCGGAAGCCGTCAAGGCCTACCTGGTGAGCAAGGGCATCGAAGCCAACCGCGTCTACACCGAAGGCAAGGGCGAGAAGCAGCCCGCCGCCGACAACAAGACTGCCGCTGGCCGCGCGAAGAACCGTCGCGTCGAGATCGAAGTCGTGGGCACCCGCCCCCGTCGCTGATCTCCTCGGCGATCCGGGCCGGCTCCAGCCGGCCCGCTTCGGGAAGCCCCGCCGCGTGCGGGGCTTTTTTATTGCGCGCGGCGACTACAATCCCCGCTGTTGCAGTCCCCAGGACCCGAATGCCGATGGCCACCGAATCCGCTGCCCGCAGCACCAACGTCGATCCCGCCGAACTCGAGAAGTTCCAGGCACTGGCCGCCCGGTGGTGGGATCCCGGTTCCGAATTCCGCCCGCTGCACGAGATCAACCCGCTGCGCCTGCACTGGATCGACGGCCTCGCGCCGATGGCCGGCAAGCGGGTGCTCGACGTCGGCTGCGGCGGCGGCATCCTGGCCGAGGCGATGGCCGGCCTGGGCGCCGACGTGACCGGCATCGACCTGGCCGAGAAGTCGCTGAAGGTGGCCGAACTGCACTGCCTGGAGAGCGGCGCCGACGTGCGCTACGAGCGGATCGCGGCCGAGGAGCTCGCCGCGCGCGAACCGGCGGCGTTCGACATCGTCACCTGCATGGAGATGCTCGAACACGTGCCGGACCCGGCGTCGAGCATCGATGCCTGCGCGCGTCTGGTGCGCCCGGGCGGGCACGTGTTCTTCTCCACGATCAACCGCAACCCGAAGTCGTACCTGTTCGCGATCATCGGCGCCGAATACGTGCTCAAGCTGCTGCCGCGCGGCACGCACGCCTTCGACAAGTTCATCCGCCCGTCCGAGCTGGTGTCCCACGCCCGCCACAGCGGACTCGAGCCGGTGCGCATGACGGGCATGACCTACAACCCGATCTCGCGGCAATACCGTCTGGTCGAGGACGACCTGTCGGTCAACTACCTCGTGGCCTTCCGCAAATCGTGACCGAACGCGCCATCCCACCGTCGCCGACGCTGCAGGCCGTCTTCTTCGACCTCGACGGCACGCTGGCCGACACCGCGGCCGACCTCGCCGCACCCGTCAATGCCATGCGCATCGAGCGCGGACTGCCCGCCCTCCCGCTGGAGCTGCTGCGCCCCTTCGCCTCGGCCGGCGCGCGCGGTCTGCTCGGCCGCGGCCTGGGCATCGACAAGGACGATCCGCGCTTTCCCGCGCTGCGCGACGAGTTCCTGGCCCGCTACGAGCAGGCGATGTGCGTGCACACGCGCCTGTTCGACGGCATGACTGGTGTGGTGGAGGCCATCGAGCGCGCCGGCATTCCGTGGGGCGTGGTCAGCAACAAGGTCGAGCGCTACGTGCGCCCGATCATGGCGCACCTGGGCGTGCTCGACCGGGCGGTGACGGCGATCGGCGGCGACACCACTGCGTTCACCAAACCCCACCCGGAACCGCTGCTGCACGCCGCCCGCCTGGCCGGCGTCGATCCGTCGGCCTGCGTGTACGTCGGCGACGACCTGCGCGACATCGAGGCCGGCCGCGCGGCCGGCATGCGCACGGTGGCGGCCGCCTACGGATTCTGCGGCGACGTGCTGCCCCCCGAGCAATGGGGCGCCGACCTGCTGGTGCACACGCCCGACGCCATGCTGCCGTGGCTGGCACTGCCGGCCGCACCAGGCATCACATAGAATCGCGGCCACACGGCGGCCGCGCGCCGCCCATACGCCCGCCGTGCACCGGCCGCACACGCACGGCCCGACTTCCCCAAGCACACCAGGAGACCTCGATGATCGCAGCCGCAACCCGTGCAGCACGCTGGCTTGCACGACTGCTGGCCGGTACGGCGCTCTGCGTCGCCGCGGGGGGCGCGAGCGCCCAGATCGACACCCTGAAGGTGATGATCGGCGCCAACCCGGGCGGCGGGTTCGACCAGACCGGGCGCACGCTGGGCGCGGCCATGGTCGCGTCGGGCGTGGCGCGCAACGCCACCTACGAGAACAAGGGCGGCGCCGGCGGCACGATCGGCCTGGCGCAGTTCGTCAACACCGACAAGGGCAACCCGTCGGCCCTGATCGTGACCGGTGCGGTGATGGTCGGCGCCATCGAGACGAACAAGCCGCCGGTCACGCTGCGCAACGCGACGCCCATCGCGCGCCTGTTCGCCGACACGATGATCCTGGTGGTGCCTGCCGCGTCGCCGATCCAGTCGCTGAAGGACCTGCTCGACCGGTTCAAGGCGAACCCGGGTGCCGTCTCCTGGGGCGGCGGCTCGCGCGGGTCGGTCGACCACATCATGGTCGGACTGATCGCCAAGGAGATCGGAGTCGACCCCACCCGCATCAACTACGTCCCGTTCGCCGGCGGCGGCGAAGCCAAGGCGGCGATCCTCGGCGGTCACGTCACGGTCGGCGTGGCCGGCGTCTCCGAGTTCGCGGCCGACGTCGAGGCCGGCCGCATGCGGGCGCTGGGCATCTCGTCCAGCTTCAAGCTGCGCAATTTCAGCACCTTCAAGGAACAGGGCGTCAACGTCGAGATCTACAACTGGCGCGGCGTCTACGGCGCGCCCGGCATCACGCCCGAGCAGCAGAAGGCGCTGATCGACGCCGTGGTGAAGGCCACCGAGCATCCCAGCTGGAAAGAGGCGCTGCGCAAGAACGACTGGGGTCCGTTCCTGCTGACCGGCGACGACTTCGGACGCTTCGTTGCGGCCGAGTCGGCGCGTCTGGGCGGCATCCTGCGCGAGATCGGCGTCGCGAAGTGACGCGCCCGCACCTCGCGGCGGGCCTGGCGGCCGCGGCGGCCGCGGCCTTCATGGGTGCCGGCCTGCCGTTCCTCGATTCGAGCGGTGGATACGCCGGGCTGTCGCCGCGCTTCCTGCCGTCGCTGGTGACCGCGGCGCTGGCGGTGTGCGCACTGCTGCTGCTGCGCCGCGGCTCGGTGCCCGAGCACTGCGACGACGCGGCCACCGCGGTGGCGCCGCACGAAGGCCTGCAGCGGCTGGGCTGGGTGGCCGGCGGCCTGCTGCTGCACATGGCCCTGATCGGATCGATCGGCTTCGTGCTGGCAGGTGCGCTGCTGATGGCGTGCGTCGCTCGCGGGTACGGCAGCCGGCGGCCGCTGCGCGACGTCGCGGCCGGGCTGGCCGTCACGATCCCGATCTGGCTGCTCTTCACCCAGGCGCTGGGCTTGTCACTGCCTCTGCTGCCGCTGCTGAAGCACTGAACGCGCGATGGGCGACCCGCTTTCCGCACTGGCAGCCGGCTTCGCCGCCGCGCTCACCCCCGTCAACCTCCTGTGGGCCTTCGTCGGGTGCTTCACCGGCACCGCGATCGGCGTGCTGCCGGGCATCGGGCCGGCACTCACCGTGGCCATGCTGCTGCCGCTCACGGCCAAGGTGGATCCGGCGTCCGCGCTGATCCTGTTCTCGGGGATCTACTACGGCGCGATGTTCGGCGGATCGACCACGTCCATCCTGATGAACACGCCGGGCGAGTCGGCGACGATGATCACCGCGATGGAAGGCAACACGATGGCGCGCAATGGGCGCGCGGGTCCGGCGCTGGCGACGGCGGCGATCGGCTCCTTCGTCGCGGGCACGATCGCCACGGTGCTGCTGTCGCTGGTCGCCCCTGCCGCGGCCGACTTCGCGCTGCGCTTCGGGCCGGCCGAATACTTCACGATCATGGTGCTGGCCTTCACCACGGTGTCGGCCGTGCTGGGCGCATCGGCCCTGCGCGGCATGACCAGCCTGTTCCTGGGGCTCGCGATCGGACTGGTGGGCATCGACCAGAACTCCGGCCAGACCCGCTATGCGCTGGGCATCGCCGAGCTGTACGACGGCATCGACATCGTCGTCGTGGCGGTCGGGCTGTTCGCGGTCGGCGAGGCGCTCTACAACGTGCTCTACCTGCAGCCGGCGGGCACGATGAACCGCATGAGCCAGGTCAGTATGACCCGCGCCGACTGGCGGCGGTCACTGCCCGCGTGGCTGCGTGGCGCGCTGATCGGCTTTCCCTTCGGGCTGATCCCCGCGGGCGGCGCCGAGATCCCCACCTTCCTGTCCTACGCGGCCGAGAAGAAGCTGTCGAAGCACCCGGACGCGTTCTCCTCCAACGGGGGACCCGGCGCCATCGAGGGGGTGGCGGGTCCCGAAGCCGCCAACAACGCCGCCGTGACGGCGGCGCTGGCGCCGCTGCTCACGCTGGGCATTCCGGTGTCGGCCACCACCGCGCTGCTGCTGGCCGCGTTCCAGAACTACAACCTGCAACCCGGCCCCACGCTCATGCAGGGGTCGGCCGGCCTGGTCTGGACACTGATCGCGTCGCTCTACATCGGCAACGTGATGCTGCTGGTGCTGAACCTGCCGCTGGTGGGGATCTGGGTGCGCATCCTGCGCATTCCGCCGCCGCTGCTGTACGGCGGGATCCTGATCTTCGCCACCCTGGGCGCCTATTCGCTGCGTCAGTCGTGGTTCGACCTGCTGCTGCTGTTCGCCATCGGCCTGCTCGGCCTGGGCATGCGTCGCTTCGACTTCCCTGCCGCACCGGTGCTGGTGGGCATGATCCTCGGGCCGATGGCCGAGAAGCAGCTGCGCAACGCACTGTCGATCAGCCAGGGCGACTGGAGCGTGTTCGTCACACGCCCGATCAGTCTGTCGGTGCTGCTGCTGACCGCGGCCGTGCTGGTGGTGCCGCGGGTGATGCGGCGCAGGGCGGCGGCCGTGCCGCGCTGACCCTGCACCGCGCGACTGCCGTGCGGCCGTGCAGCCGCCGGGGCAGCCGTGCGGCCGCCGGATCAGCGACCGAAATCGCGCGCGGGACGCCCGAAGCGCGGGCCCTGTCCGGCACGATCGCCGGCCGGACGCGCACCGCGGTCACCGAAACCGCCACCACGCGGGCCGAAGCCCTTGCCGGCGGGCCGGCCGAAGCCGTTGCCACGATCGCCGAAGCCGTTGCCACGGTCACCGAAGGTGTTGCCACGATCGCCGAAACCCGCGTTGCCGCGGTCGGCGTACGCGTTGCCGCGATCGCCGAAGCCCCCGCTGCGGTCACCGAAGCTCTTGCCGCGATCGGCCTGGCCGTCCTGCCGACCGCCGAAGCCGGTGCGCGCGGCGAATCCCGAACCGCGCGGCTGCGCGTCACCGCGGTCGAAGCGCGGCGCCGGGCCGTCGAAGCGCTGTGCGGCCGCATCGAACCGCGCCCGCGGCGCATCGCCACGCGGCGCGCCTTCGTAGCGGCGCTCCGCGAAGCCGGCACGCTCGTGCGGCACTTCCTGACGCGTGCCGAAGCCACCCGCGGGCGCATCGCCCGTCGGTGCACGGCCGCCAAAGCCCTGCCCGCGGGCACCGTGACCGTCGCCCCAGCTGCGGCCGCCCCGCGGCCCCGCGCCCGGCTTGCCGCCGTGGCGCTTGCCGCCCGGCCGGCCACCGCCGAACCCGCGACGCTCTTCCGGACGGAACCGCGCTTCGAGGCCTTCGATCTCGCTGACCTGCACCGGGCCGCCGATGAAGCGCTCGATCCGGCGCAGCACGAACACGTCATCGCGGCCGACGAACGAGATCGCCTGGCCCGACGCACCGGCGCGGCCGGTGCGGCCGATGCGGTGCACGTAGTCCTCGGCGAAGCGCGGCAGGTCGAAGTTGAAGACGTGCGAGATGGCGGCCACGTCGATGCCGCGCGCGGCCACGTCGGTGGCCACCAGCACGCGGCAGTCGCCGTTGCGCAGGCGGTTGAGCGTGCGGTTGCGCTCGCGCTGCTGCAGGTCACCATGCAGCGGCAGCGCGGGCATGCCGGCATCGCCCAGGTCGCGCGCGAGCTGCTCGGCGTCGCGCTTGGTGGCGGTGAACACGATGGCCTGCGCGATCGCGGCGTCGTTCAGGCAGTGCTGCAGCAGGCTGCGCTTGTGGTCCAGGTCGTCGACGTAGATCACGTGCTGGTCGATCGACTCGTTCGACGCCACCTGATGCTCAACCTCCAGCCAGTGCGGATCGCGCAGCAGCTGGCCGGCAAGCTCGCGCACGCTGCGCGACACCGTGGCCGTGAAGCAGACGGTCTGGCGCTCCGGCGAGATCGCACCGGCGATCGCGAACACGTCTTCGGAAAAGCCCATGTCCAGCATGCGATCGGCCTCGTCGAGCACGAGCACGTCGACGCGCGACAGGTCGATGCGGCCGGCCTTCATCTGGTCCATCAGGCGGCCAGGCGTCGCCACGAGGATCTCGTGCGGCGCGGACAGCAGCTTGTTCTGCGTGTAGTACGACTCGCCGCCCGTGATGCACACGGTGGTCGTGCGCTGCAGCCCGGCCGAGAACGACTGGGCGGCCTTCGCCACCTGCTGGGCCAGCTCGCGCGTGGGCGTCAGCACCAGCACGCGCGGGCCGCGGCCGCGGCGACCTTCGGTGGTGGAGATGCGCAGCAGTGCCGGCAGCATGAAGGCGGCCGTCTTGCCGGTGCCGGTGGGCGCCGAGGCGATCAGGTCACGGCCCTCGAGCAGCACCGGGATGGCCTCGGACTGCACCGGGGTGGGCGCCGTGATCCCGAGGCGGTTCAGCGTGGTGACGAAGGGCGCACCGATGCCCAGCGCCTCGAAGGGATTGCCCTCGGACGCAGCAGGCGACGAAGCGTCGTTCGAAGACGGCGCCGTCGATGCGTCGGACGGGGACACGGCAGCGAGGGCGCGATCGGAGACGTTCGCGTCGGTGTCGAGATGGGAAACGGGAAATGCGGCAGCTGATGTCATCAGACATTCCTGTGGGTTCGGGCGACGCGTCACGTCTCGGCAGGCACGCGAAGCCGGATCGGGTTGGCAAATTGCACAAGCATCGATGCCAACCAACGATCGTCGAACAGGAATTGCTGCGACAGGAGGGCTAGAGATCGATGACAGTCGTCGGTCGCGCCATGAAGCGCACCACGACAGCCGAGACAAGCCCAA